>VMHT01126834.1_pt1 | contig 13974 bp, 34 predicted proteins | sample 4693611 | NCBI WGS metagenome assembly VMHT01 (sample SAMN12280063, study PRJNA550983) | marine metagenome | isolation source: seawater sampled from same location over 5 years 0.02-0.2 micron viral filtrate | place: USA: collected off the coast of southern California halfway between the port... ... | reverse complement strand
CGATATCTTTTACCGATATAGTGACTTGGAACCCAACCACCACAAAGAGAATCTTCAGGTTCAATATTAATGACACTTGCCATAAAAACTGAGCCCATTCTTCTAGAACTGTACCAATCCATAAAATCTGAAACTGCCGGATATTCAACATAACTCTGTTCATCTTCATCGGAAACAAATACAACAAGTAACCCCGCATCAGGACGCATCCAAGTATTTGAATAAGGGTTATTCACAATATAATCATAAACTGAATTGAAACCTTCTTCAAACGGCGCATTTGTAAGGGTGTCCAACATATCTCTTGCATCATCACCATCATCACCCGGCACCAGAGGAAACTCAGTGCTTGTAACTGCTTTACGTGGATCGGCACTAATCATCACTAACCTCCAGTCAGCAGTTGGTAGCGCAGCAATCATAGCTTCAACACCGGCAATTAATCTATCGTTGTGGGTAGCCATAGAGCCCGATCGGTCGATTACCCAAATAATATCAATACCATCCACAGACATGTGTTGTGTAAAAGAATCAACCCAAATAATACCTTCATTAACTGGTACCTCTACTTCTACATGTACGGGCACCTCAACGGGTACCTCTACTAACACCTCAACCTCGATCTGTTCTCTAATGGTTCTGTCTTCTGATTGGTCGCCAATACTGTAATCAGTGTAGCAAGAAGTTAGAAAAGACAAAGCTAATAATAAAATTTTCATGTGTCGCCCTCTATTAACTATAATTTTATATCGATTTTAATCCTTTAAAAATACAAAACTTAATAAAATTAAGTTTATTAGCGCTAAAAACTGTAAATGTGGATACTCGATATAGGTTCCGTAGAAAAACATGCAAACATTACAAATCATCGCCGTGTAACAGACGGAAATCCATAAATGTTTTAATGTTTCCACTAAACTAACTACAGTTAATCAGAGAGCAAACGCAGATTCTCTAATCGATATACGTAAGTGCGACTATCCCGAATGTCATACACGGCGCACATTTCGTATAAATTTATTTGTTTTTCATTACGCAACGCATCATGATCCTTAATGACTATGCCGATTGAATATGTGTGTCCGGCCGCGACCCCCGCCCATGTTTTTGATGGGTAGGGCATTTCCCGATTTATTTCATAAGCCACCAGATCTCCTATTTTAAAATTTTTATTTTTCATTTTTTAAATCGGTAAATTTTTTCCTAAATTTTTTCTTATGTTTTTTTGTATAAATCATAAAAGCCAACATAAATAGACATTTTAAGACCGCATTCTTCCATCATTATAGGATTCGGAGCATTGTGAGCGTCATTCTCATAAGTGGACCACTTGATTTTCCAAAAGTATAATTGAGTGCCTTCCATGGTCTTATCTTTAACACGTTCAAGCAAAACTCCATAAGTTGGTTCCTTGGTGAGAATATCAACGATCATATCGCCGGATTCGAGTATAACCGAGTCAGCTTCATTACGCCAGTCTTCGTACATAATAAATCACGGTTTAAACAACTTTAAGCGATTTGAATCAATCATTTTAAAGATGCTTGACTCAGTGTAGCGGGAAAAGTCATTTGGACCCCAATAAATTTTCCAGACCGCCAAGTGACTTACTTCCTCGCCATAATCGTCATGGCGCATTTTGCTATAGCGGAACTCAAGTTTACGACTACACAACACGCCAAATATACCTTGTATGCAATCGTACAGTATATCACCAGCCTCTAAATCATAGAGATCGTTTTGATCATTGCCCACATAGTATATACGTGCTAAGCTAAATCTTTAGCCACCCTTGTCGAGTGCTTTTGCAATGATTAACTTGTGCAATAAAATCTTTTGCGTTTACTAGCTTGCATGTAGATACCGGCTCTACAAACCGATTTGATTTTAAAAGGGTGGATTTATTGTCGATGTTTATTAAAGGCTCTACAACAGCGCTAGAATCGTCCGCAGTTAGCCAGCGCAGTACTGACAAGTCTTTGCTCTCCGCCTTTGCCACAGTGCCGCTAACGGCTAAACAACCAATAAACACAACGTACTTCATGATATAAAAATCCTTATCGTGCATATATACACACTAAAAAAAGATTATACCAAGATTACGGTGAATATTTACGCAATTGTGACTCAATCACCGTTGTAACCATGTGCGCCTTAAACCAATACACTCTATACACGGGATAATACACGGATCTATCCAGTACTTGTACAATTATGCCGTACGTAAGGTCTTCATGCGCGGGATAATAAAAGTCTGGTGAGTAATAATAGCTAACAAACCGCACCAAGTCGCCCAATTCGTACTTGCATTCCTGCGATGGCGGATATGCGCCTAAATCAGCCGGCTCGTCCATCATAATCCCTCACTTTGCGTAGTTTGCGTATGGTATGCATCCATACACGCTCAAGGACGCCATCATGTGGGTATTGTATCCAAAATATTTTAGCCATGTTCATACCGGGACTGAAATTCCCGTCTTCCTCCATGGCTGCATCATACAATTCTAACACTATTGCCACACCCCCATGACATGAACAAGTCACCAAGTCGCCCGGTTTCAAGCCATGCTTAGGCGGTTTCTGAAAGAATTCGCTTACTCTTTCCTTATATCCCACATATTGCCCTCATTTTAACTAGCGTACTGGGCTCTATATGTGGTAAAATATTTTTGGGCTATTTTTTAGGGAACCCAACTCCGCGTTTTAACACTTGCACATCATAATTTCGACTTTCAAACGCTTCTACAATCTCATTAAGCGCTGTTTTAGTGTCAAATTCCTTGCAACTGAAGATATCCACGAAGCAATAGCCCTTATCTGGGAACGTATGTATCGAACAATGGCTCTCTGCTAACACCACAACGCCTGTAACGCCATGATCCTCTGGTACTTTCCCACTATAATGAAACACGTCTGGCTCTGATATGCGTGTCATTCCAATCTTCTCGGGTAAGTTTAGTAGTATATTATGCACTAACTCTTTGTTATTTAACTTTTCGCTATTGCATGCTCTTAAGTCTATAATCAAGTGTGGTCCGAAATGTGACATGTCTATCCCCTATGTTGTGTCAGTTATAAATATATCCTAACTCAATATTTGGAAAATTTTTAGGCGTATCGAAAAAGGGTCTAGCACCGCTGTCGCGTACTGTCGCATATGCAGCGACATACATTCGGGTAGGGGGGTAGTAGGGGGGTAGTCCTTCCGCATATTGTGCTTTCAAACTGACATATGATGTCGCATGCTTTTGTCTCTCTCTATAGTAAAGGGTTAATGTATTATTTATTATTACTCTCGCGGCTTTCTCTCACGTGCCAGCGCACATAGTCAATCAATAGACCAGCATAGAGATAAGCAAGCACCGGCACAAAAGGTAGGAACAAACTGCAGTCTGCCAGTCTATCTCTTAAACGTTTATCTTTCATTGTACTCTCGCTTGTATCATGTCGATGCTACAAATGCTACAAACAAAAGACCAATCACAATCGCTCCGAAGTAATCGGCAATGTAATCGTTAATCATTTTATCTACTCTCCTCTCGAATCCAAATAGGCTAGGAAGGTGTGAATGATGGAACCGGGAATGACCAGCGGTCCAAGCAGGCAGCTAGACACTGCCCAACCAAAGCAAGCAAGGAACCGGCCGTACAAAAGCAAACCGAAGCCCGGCAATAAGAAGTTAATGATGGTTGATATGAACAGTCTAATCATGGTTCCCTCTCTCTATACTATCAATATAACACGAGGTGCATGCAAAGTCAATCATATCTTGTCAAGGAATGGTCAAGTATTGTCGCATATGTCGCAAAAGAATGTTTCTTGCAATGCGGACAGAATATGACTTGACACTTGACAGATACCGATATCACCCTTATACTAAACCTCTGTGAATAACCGTATCAAAAGTTATACAGTATCAAATAAGATACACCGTATAAAAAAGTATACACTAAATAAAGATTAGTTTCGCATAACATACAGTCAAAAAACTACACATTTATGTAAACTCGTAAACAATCTCTTCCTGTATACGTTTATTAACACTATCTATAGGCTCATACAAGTCAGACAATACCTGCATAGGATACGTTAATACTGACTTAAGAGAGTTACTATAGATTGTAACTGTATCTCTATCCTCTACATCTACTACTATACAATAAGACTTAACACCAGATACGTTTTTTCTTTTGATTAACTCTCCGACTCTAAACACGCGTTGCCCTCCTTATCAAATGCTTTATCGGCTTCTGCTTGCATACGTGCCAAGTCCGCCACTGTGAGCTTGTTATCTTTACGATATTTGTTTTGTTCTCTCAGCAGTTTATTGTAACGCTTCTTCTCGTATTTGTTCACATGCAGATTAGGAATACCCAGTGCTTCAAGTTTTGATTTGAAGTATCGGACATCGCGGAAGCGGGCAGAGTCCTTGTCTACCTTTGCGTCTGCTCTTGTCAGGATGACTTCACGGCCGGTGATACGACCGTCAACCATCTCAACAATACTTTGTGTGATATAATACTTAGACATAATAAAATGTGGGATCTTTATTTAGACTCGCAGCCCCTTCGAGTATTCCCTTACATAAGACTTCTATATTTATAATGCTGGCTGTCTTCACTTTGTTCCAGCGGGTTAGACTCTATTGTCATGAGGGTGGCTAATCCTCTTATAGCCGTTAGTCTCGAAACTTCATTATTTTAACCTCTCGCGCTTGGCGCTTTGCGGGTTTCGGGTACGATCAGATGCCTTCGCCAGATTCAAGCGCGGCAAGGTCAGCCTTCTCTTCATCGGTCAGATACTTAGCGTCTTTACGCTTCAGGCTCTTGGCGCTCATCTTGGTTGGGTTCTTGTGCTCAGCGTTGCAGCCATCAGCAAACGATTGAGCCCATTCGCGATCAGGGAAATCCATCACAGCTTGCTTGCCAAACTTCTCAGAGTTACGAAACACAACCCACATTTGCGGAGCAACTTGCTCAACGGTCCAGCCAGTGATCTGCTTGCGCGTTGGCGGTGCAGGCGCAGGCTTGTAATTTTTCTTGGTTTGAATCTTGATTTGGTCGATAGCGCGTTGCATAGATGAACTCCTTTCTTTCTATACTAATAATATAACATGGGCGGGGGGTAAAGTCAACAACTAAGTTGTCAAGAGAATGTCAGGGACTAATCGATATGTTCGACACAACAAGTATCTTCATCGCCTACATTCTCGATGGTGTTACCATCCCAATCCTCATGCGGCTCAATCTCTTCAACGAGTTGCTGTTGGAACTCAATCAAGCGTTCAAGCAGTTCCGAGGCATCTGCGTTGCGGGCGGTAATGTCAAAAGTCAGTCGGTATGTCATAGTTCTCTCTCCTTTCTATACATATAATATAACACCCTCGAGGGCAAAAGTCAACAACTAAGTTGTCAAGTAGTTGTCAACGTCAGACTTAACATGTCTGATAGCGCGAAGCGCCTCCTCTCGAAGAAGTTCACAGTATGCGTTCAAAAGTTCAATAAGGGTTTTCATAAGTTCCTCTCTCCTCTTTATACATATAATATAACACCCGCCGGCACTAAAGTCAACGATTAAGTTGTCAAGTAGTTGTCAGGACTACGACAGCAGCTCAATCAACTGACCGCGGTTTAACTTAGAGTAACCAGCGATTGAACGCATTCTGCAAAGATTCACAAGGGCTCCTTTACTAAGTTGAGACAACTCCAGTAGTTCAGCCCGCGGATCCAAGTGTTGTACTTTAATCCTTTCGCACACTTGGTATGCACTGCGCAGTATATCAGACATGCCATCAGCCTGATGCACTTTAATGATATCGTCGACGTCAAGAGCTTCATTTTCTCCTGTTTCGTGCCAGATGTTCATAACTTCTTGTGCATCGACTTTTGCCGCGGCACTGCGAAGACGGGTAATGTAAGAGTTTGCGAGAGTTGTTGATGGCATAGAATAATCTCCTTTGTTTCTATACATATAATATAACATGAGTGAAGGGTAAAGTCAACGATTAAGTTGTCAAGAGAATGTCAAGCCGCTGGTGGCAAGTCATCATCTTTGCCGAACGGCAGATAAGACACATTACCGCCAGCATCCAAGATCTGGTTCTCAACCACAATCATCTGATCTACGATCTTCTTGTAGCTGTCTGAGTGACTGCCTTCTTTTCTTTTGATCTCGCCCGCCATGACAGTCAGGGCTTCGAGTTTCTGTTGCCAGATATGCATTTGAAAGTTGTTCATAGTTTTATCTCCGTTCTATGAGAGTAGGGTAAGATCCCGCTCAGGGTAAGAAACTTTAAAAGTGGTCTTCTTGGGAGCATTGACACCCATCCACTCAATAAACACATAGCCGCCAGTACCAGTATCAGTGACCAAGCCGGTCAACCCAGCATAGCCTTGACGGGTTGCTCGCTTGTTGTCCTTGCCACGAACAAGTTGACCAGCCTTAAACTTAGAAGGCGGAGGCAACAAAGAGTGAATCATCTGAGTTGCATTGTCGCGGAACGATCCGGCATAGTAGTCGCTGTAAAGACAACTGTGATCATCGACTCGACGGACGTGGAAGTTGCAAGCCTCGGCATCCATTTGGTCCTCGTCAGAGCACCGACCGTTAGCCAAGAACGAACCGACATAACCGTTGTGCACAAATGTCCAGCGACCAGTATCGTTGGATACCTCGATGTCGATGCCTTGCTTCTTGAAGTGAGTTTTGATTTTCTTGATTACTGCTTTGACTTTCATGTGTAATGCTCTCCTTGATTACATATATAATATAACATAGCGGATGGGGTTTTACAAGGGTGATCGTGTCAAGAAGATGTCACGAGTTTAAGAAACTTACTATTATGTACATGTGGCTCGTGACAGTCAATACCACGATTCCACAAAACCCTAACATCACCGTTACCCGTGAACTTACCAGTCTCAACAACCAAACCAATCGATTCTTTTCCAGCCCATGTCGGACTGCGCCAAACTACTAGATCACCGACTTTCATTATCGTCCTGCCAATCGTGCATCTTGCACACTTCCAACATATTGATATGCACCCTTATTATAAAGTGGCGCTGTACACTTCTTCATCCGTTCGGAGACGACATTCGCGTGACTCTCGCCACACTCCAAACAGTGTTCGTATCCCAATGCTTTACGCTTTGGGTTAAACTCTTCACCGCATTCAAAACATTGTGGCCAGTTCATTTGTTCTCTCCATTTTCAAGTGAATAAATCATGTAGATAGCAGCACCAGCGGCAGCAAACACACTAAGAGTAACCAACAACAAAACCATTTTCTCTCTCCTTTCTATACATATAATATAACATAGGGAGTGGTGGTATGCAAGGGTTAAGTTGTCAAGAGAATGTCAAGAGACACGATACGATTTAGTTACAGTTTTCAGCCACGCGGCCGGTTCCCATTTAACAGAGTTGTAAGCTAACCATAAAATCTTAGCACGGCTTTCAAAGTGGTTAAAGCCAATGACGATACCGATACGCGCATGCGTATCTCTAGTCTCGCCGAGAAACGTAACGAGGTCACCAAGACGCATTACCATCTCCAAAGTGCAAGAGCAATGTAAAAAGCACAAACAACACAGCCCAGAGTGCTGATAATCGTTATCACTCGCTCAGCACGTTCAATATCTCGCTTAAACTCTTCATTGCTCATTATACACTCACCAAAACTTTAACATCTTGTGGAAGACCCCAAATGTCACGAGGATGGTTTTGTGGCTTGATACGAACACCAAGCTCCTTATCAACCTCAACGATCACACCCAGTTTCTCGCCGTCATGCTTCGTCCTAACTCTTACCAAATCACCGACTTTCATTGATCACCTTCCCGCCCCAACTATTAACCCAATACTCAAACCCTCCATCCATCGAGCGCACTAATACTTCACCCTTGTCATTGGCTTTGATAGCTAATCCGATGTATGGCTGCATGCTCGGCAGCTTCACGCTAATCAAATCACCTACTTTCATGTTTTCTCCTTTATATAACTAATATAACACGTTTAAAGATTATTGCCAATAAATATATGTCAAGAGTTTGTCAAGAGATAGAACATACCATAAAATACTATGGCGGAGATAGCCATCATTATGTTTTGCTCAATATATGTCACAATCTCACCACTTCAAAGGATCATTTGGGCGCGCCCACACGTCATGACTTTGTAGTTCTGATACTTCTGTAGTATCATCAGACGGGTCTTTAATCGTAAACTTTCCAAACTTAAAAGTTGCCTCGCGACGTTCAGCGGCGCGACTAGATTCCTTTACTTGCTCTCTTGCCTGAATACCAGCGCTAATAAAATCTTCCTCTGCAACACGAATGACTGTGCCCTCGTCGATATCAGTTGGTTCAATATCGATATTCCAATCAGGGTCATCGTGGCGAGCAACCTGTTCTAAAAGGTCATGCATAAGATTCTGAGACTCAGGGCTTGGCATAATCGCACCGTTCAAGGCATCCATGATCATGTTAACCTCGGACTCGGTAAGTTTAATATTCAAAAGTTCATCATTCATGTTGTTAACTCCTAGCAAGTTGCCCATTGAAAGGCGAGGAAAATAAGGGCGGACCAACAGGTCACGTCAGCGATAATAAGAGCGACCATCATGCCGCGTCGATTTTGAAGCATTTGCTTTCTCCTTCTTACTCTTATAATATAACATTAACAGGGTAAGAAATCAAGGGTTAGTTTGTCATGTAAATGTCAAGAGATCTCGTGCATTTTCTGCGTGACGTGGCGACATTTCCGGCGCCAACCAAAACCGGGACACGTGCAGCCCCATACATGCCCGTCAAAGGTCACTGTATAGCTTTTACCGGTGCTTCCAAACACTTCCCAAGACTGCACTTCAGAAGCCTCCTGAGCGGCTTCACGGGGCTTGTAGACCATTATATCATCAATGGTATCAAGCGTTGCTGTGTCGGGCACTGGCAGCCAAAACTGACCAGATACAGCCCATTTTTGACCACTACCATCAGTGTAAAGCATCGGCCGCATGTTAACTATAACTGGTAAATCCATTTGACCCTCTAAAGACATGCTGGTGTTTTTACGTAAAGATGGAAACCATCCGGTGTTTTGTAGTCATTCTCTCTCATAAAGATACTCATAGCTTCTTGCTTTGTGTCCGCAAGGATACACGCCAAAGTCTCGTAAGTCCTTGTTTTTTTACAATAAAGTTTGATATCAAATGATGTCATTATGCCTCCGCTGGTTCTGTTGCTGCGACGCTGAGCGTCATGAAAGTTTCAACTTCTTCTTCGGTTGAGCGCGGGTCGTTCATAGAGCCCTGCATCATCAGAGCAGTAATCATCGAGTCCAGCCCAAGAATACGTTTCTCTAAAGGTGTCAAGTTTTTACCCCAGTTGGGATCTCGAATCAATGGAAGTTCCTTAATCATGTGTTTTCTCCTTTCTACACATATAATATAACCTCATAAAAACAAAGGTCAAGGGATGAAGTGTCAAGCGAATGTCAAGAGTCAATGGCGATGACGCGCTCGTTGGTTGAAAAGTATGGACGCGATGCGTACGCAGTTGTTGTCATCCACATACGCTGGCATTTGCTTGGCACTGGCTTGGGAGCCATCATATCAGTCAATACAATGTGTCCGTCAAAGTCACGTTCATTGACATACTTGGTCGGCGCGTTGAAGCATGTACCGCCAGTCAAGACCCGCTCGGTCTTCTTGGTTTGTCCCTTCTTCCATGTATAGACCTTATTCTCGGCAACGGCGGTATCAAAAGGAATCACAGTGAACTCGGCAATCTCTGCCAGCTTGTTAAGCTCGGAAAAAAACGCCGTCAGCATGCCGTCATCGACAGAACCCGACTGGTCAATAGAAACGGCGATTTTAGCCTGTCTACGCACTCGCTTGCCGGGGTGCACCTTAGGGAAGCGCTTGTTGATACGACGCGGTGTAGACCGCTTGTCGGCGCGCTGTGAGGTCTTCACAAAGTAGCGTAGCACCTTGCGCCAGTCAATCTTGGTTGCGATACGCTCCATGATATCTTGACGCATCGAAGAAGATACAGTGCCCCAGTTACGTTGCTTTTCAGCTTCGTCGGCTGCCTTCTTGATAGCTTCTTTCATACGCTCGCTGGCAATCTCTTGCGTGGTACCATCGACCTCGCCGAAGTCATCGTGTGAATCAAGCGAGTCCATGTTGCCAAAGGGATCTCCAGTGCCGCCTTTACCCTCGCCGCCTTCTTCTTGGTCTTCACCCATCTTCTTAAGTTCTTCAAGGTACCACTCATAGGTCTTGTTCGGTGGAAGCTCAGAGAACAATCCTTCTCCGGGAATACATGCCTTCATGGCTTCGCCGTTTACTTCGGGACCGGGGTTAGACTCACTGGGGAGTAGGTTTGAGATATGACAGTTGATAGAGAGGTCCATCGCAATGTTATCAATGCGCTTGAGACCATCGGCCGGCTTGCGACCGGTCACATGTTCAAACACAAGGTGATAGAACTCGTGCATCAACACGCCTTGCTTGTGCGTGTCAGAGAGCGAAGCCATAAAGTCAGGGTTGTAGATTAGCTCGAACTGCGCGCTGTCAGGATTAACGCGGACACCAGCAGTTGGAATCGATGTGGTTGAAATCTTGTCAATACGACGCGACAGCGCAGCAAAGAAAGGTTCACGCATGAGCAAGCGCGCGGTGTGCATGTTGAGGTCAAAAGGTTTCTTGGTATCGTCGGACATGTTTTCTCCTTACTCTTATAATATAGCACCGACAGCCTAAGATGTCAATGCATAAGTTGTCAAGCAAATGTCAAGGAAGTTTATACAGGGCTCTAAAAGTTGTCTCAGTGATCCAACCAGAATCTCCGTCCGATAAATATACTTTAAACCTGTATCTTCGGTTAACGATATCGCCGTACTTAGCTTTTGCGGTTTCTTGCTTATCAAGAACAATCGCTGGTAAGCCCTCTTGTTTGTTAACTACAAGATCACCAATGTCGATTTTATCAATCCACGTTTTAGTTGACACGCGATACTACCTCGATATCGCCCTTAGCAAATCTCATATGCTTATCGCTTTTCAGCCATTTTATTTCGTACTGTGGGATTCTCGTGTAGCTTTCAAAGTGGATACCAACAACAATCCCAACACCATGTTTGCTGATAAAATGCAAACTACCGCCTTGCAACTTACATAAGTCGCCAATCTCCGGTTCAAGATTGCTTGGCGGTAGGTTGTTGAACATTTTAGCTGTCGGTGTTGCCACCCAGAATCTCGACAAGATGCTCCGACACGCTTGTACCGTCACCGGTATGTGCCTTGTGCAGAGCAACTACATTGTTAATGTTATCAGTGTCACCGAGAACAGTCCAGAGCTTCATGGCAATCTCGGATGGCAACCGAACAAAGTATTCAGCAAGGTTGGTGATCTGGTCATCGGACAAGTCTGCTTTGAAGATATCCGATGCCTCGAACTTTTCAATCATAGCAGCGTGGTCATTGATGCCCCACTTGTCAATCTTGTCGAACTCTCCGTTATCGATGAGGTCTTCAATGGTCACTTGCCACTCGTACTTTTCAACGAAGTCGCGAAGGGAAACAGCAGCCTCGAAGCCAACGAATGCAGTCGCGAGATTGAACAGCAAGTCACGGTTACCTTCTTCGCCAAACACACCGGCCGGTTCGGCTGCAGTGCTAAAGCGATCCCAAGAGCGACGTGAAGGGTAAACCTTGTTAGGCTCAAAATCGCCTTCGTGTTCCAAGTGCTTTCGGTTGTGGTTAATAAAGTCCCAAACGATGGAAGGAACCCGACCGTTAGCCCACTTAAGCCAGTCCTCGGTGGTAGGCTCGACATCGAACACAGTCCAGCGGTCAAGCTCTGCAGGGTCCATCTCACCCACTTGATATTGAGCACCGTGCTCGCCACCGTTGACGGCAGCAACAATCAAGGTATCCTCGTGCAGATGCCATCCGTTCAGCTTGCGGCTGTCGGTAAGCTCGAAAAGACCTTGACGGACCTCCATAGTAGCGCGATCAACCTCATCCAAGAAGAGGAGAACACCTTGCTCACATGCGGTAACAAGCCAGTCAGGCGCGTTCCAAGTGGTAGCCTTGCGCCCGTTGATAGAAGTATCAGCCGTGTCCGGGAGACCAAGCAGGTCACCCTCGGTCATCTGAGAGGCGCGCCGCTCAACGACAGGCAGACCACGCTCCTCAGCGATTTGGTAGACTACTTGTGATTTACCAATACCGTGGCGACCGCGAAGCAGCACCGGGAGGCGTGAGTCAAGGATGTACGGAGCGGTAGCGGTGAATGTTGTGAAGTCGATAGCCATGTTGTGTTCTCCAGTTTGGGAGGTTATTAGTTCTTTGCCTTACTCTATAAATATAGCATCGGAAGGCTTTATAGTCAAGTATTTTATTGTCAGGGAAATGTCAAGACGAGATCATATTTGGATATTGATCAGTCAGACCAAGTTTGATGATGATTGATTGTGTGTGCTCATTGGGGAAACGAAACCGCGTTGAGCGCCTTTCATATCCTCTCTTGGTTGTGAAAAACTGCTTGTAAGCAGACTTGACAGTTTCCGCGTCTTCAAAGTCGAGCCAGCCCGCGGGCATATTGAAAGTGCTGGTCGCACTCATCATCCCAGCGGGGACATCGCCAGCATCAACATGCTCTCTCGATGACTGAAGCAGTGCTTGTAGCGAACAAGTTTCAAAATGGTTAGGCTTATGCAAAAACCTCACATCCCGATGACGGATTGTGATACTTGGGCTGCCCCAGTGGCATGATGCCCAATCAAAGCCATCAACATAGCGAAGCCGTGGGGTATAACCATAGCTTTTATCCTCACCCAGATACTCAAATGAAGCGATTGGAATCAAAGAACCGACGCCAACGCCTTGATTTACGAGGGAGTTCCACACTTCATTTCTTGTGAACTTCGAGATCTCTGCAAAGACTTTCTTATCCGCCTTGAGATACTCACAGGTACGGCGAGTGTGACCCTCTTGTCGACAGTAGCTACAGTGAACTTTAGATACTTTGCGCTGGCTCTTGGGGAGATCTTCACCAGTGGTAATGTTTTTGCCAGTTCTGGCTTCATACTCTTGGCGGAATGTATCAGCACGGTAGTCGCCTTGCTCAATAGCCCTCTCGTAGTGCTGTTTTAAGTGCTCGTTCTTAGTCGGGCAGGTGCGGGAGTTGTGACCTGTGCGGTAACAGTATGAGCAGCGGACGGTACCATTGTATGACATGTATTTTCTCCTTACTCTTATAATATAACAACATGAGCGCTCTCGTCAATGCGAAAGTTGTCAAGGAAATGTCAAGAGATTACTTTTCTATTTTTTCTATCGTTCTTAAGCTTGACGGCAAACAGGGCACAATCTGCTTGTCAGCCTCGACTATGACATACCCACGCTCTTCCCTCAAGTAAGTCCCTACAAGCTCAGCACCGTCCAGCCAAACCACTTTAACGATGTCTCCGGTCTTCATACAAGCATCCAACTAATCAATAACCAATAAAAAGCCCCAACGAGCCCGAATATAAGTATATCAAAAAAAGTTCTTGTTACACATTTAATCATGCTTCACTCACAATATGCAAGGCTCTTTTAAAAAGAAAGCACTCATTTTCAAGTGGCCACTTTGTCCACATGACACGCACTATGCTGTTGGGATGGGTAATATTTGTATATCTGGAACCAATCCCAATCACAATACCCAAGGTTTTTTGCTCCGTATCCTTTTTCATACATACCAAGTCACCGACTTTGATCGTCTGTATCGGTGAAGTCATCGATAACCTCCAGTCGATCGGCTTGCTCATGTGTATAATGCCATTGCCCGTGGATCCCTTTCCACCTTACAACGACGTAATCAGACATAATCTTTTCAATCACACCTTCAGCGACCTCATATCTCCACATGGGCTCCATTCTAACCCTGTCACCTACTTTCATTTAATACCTCCAGCCAGCCTTCT
>VMHT01159392.1_pt1 | contig 13977 bp, 13 predicted proteins | sample 4693611 | NCBI WGS metagenome assembly VMHT01 (sample SAMN12280063, study PRJNA550983) | marine metagenome | isolation source: seawater sampled from same location over 5 years 0.02-0.2 micron viral filtrate | place: USA: collected off the coast of southern California halfway between the port... ... | reverse complement strand
GCCGGTCTATCACCGGCTCTACAAGCAGCCCGGACGGATCACTTATCGCTTCGCCGAACCGATCCCGCCGGGCTTGCCGCGGGCCGAGGTGGAAACCAGGGTGCGCGAGGCGATCAACACGCTGAATCCCTGAGGACGCCACCCGGCGCAACGTTATCGATCTTGCGAAAAAGGCGATGCTGTGCAGCCGTTTATGACGGTATTGAGTGATCTCTGTAACACTAAATTGCGCATACGCGTCTATCCGGCCTTATCGTAAACGGGTCGATAACCTTCTCCTGTCTATCGCGAGCGGATGGATTCGCCGTCCGTCCCCAATCCGAAACCGGAACAACTGCGCCTGGCTGCGCTGGGCGAGCTGGGCGTGCTCGACACCGAGGCCGAGCGCGAGTTCGACGCACTCGCGCGGGTTACGGCCTCGATCATGGGCGTACCCAATGCCGGGATCAGCCTGGTCGATGCCGATCGCCAGTGGTTCAAGGCCTCGCACGGGATCGAGATCGGGGAAACGCCGCGCGATATCGCCTTTTGCGATCAGGTGGTGGCTCGCGGCGAGGCGCTGCTGATCGCGGATACGCTCGAGTCCGAAGAGTTCGCCGCCAACCCGCTGGTCACCGGACATCCCAGGCTCCGGTTCTACGCCGGCGCGCCGCTGATGCTCGACTCGGGCGAGTGTGTCGGCAGCCTGTGTGCGCTCGATACGGAGCCGCATCCCGATTTCCCCATCGAGAAACTCGACCGGTTGCGCGATCTCGCGACACTGGCATCCGAGTTGCTAGAGGCGAGGGGGCGCCGATTGCGCGGCGAGATCGCCGCCAAGATCGTTTCGGCGACGCCGCATGCGGTCATGGCCGCCAACCACCGCGCCGAGATCGTCTACTGGAATACTGCCGCCGAGAAGATGTTCGGACTGCCCGCGGCCAAGGCCATCGGGCGCAATGTCATGACCATCATCCCGAAGAAGTTTCACCATGGTCACCAGGAACGCTTCGAAGCAGCCGCAGAAGGGGGGCCGACGCGCCTGGTAGGGACATTCGTCGAACTCGAAGCGCGTCATGCCGACGGCACGGTTTTCCCGGTGGAACTGTCCTTGGCACCATGGGGCAGCCAGGACATGGGCGGGTTCGCCGCAGTCATTCGCGATACGACCGACCAGATGAAATTGCGCGCCGAACGCGACCGCAACAAGCAGTTCCTCGACGCGGTGGTGTCCAATCTGCCGTCGATGCTGTTCGTCAAGGACACCGACACGCGCCGCTACCTACTGGTCAATCGCAAGGCCGAAGAGGTCATTGGTCGTTCCGCCGAGTCGATGAAGGGAAAATCGGATGCGGAACTGTTCCCGGGAGCGGGCCAGACCTTCGAACACAATGATTTGAAAGTGATCACCCAAGGGGGAACGAGCCAGACCGAAGCCGAATTCGAACGCGATGATGCCACGCGCGTCCATATCAGGACGACGCGGGTGCTGATCGATGGTCCCGACCGGCCCAACCAGTATCTGCTGGGATTGTCCGAAGACATCACCAGCATGCGCAAGACCGAGGCCGCGCGCTGGCGGCTGGCCAATTACGATACGCTGACCGGCTTGCTGAACCGCGGCAGCATGCTCGCCCAGATCGAACGCCTGATCGAGGCGGAGCACCGCTTCGCCATTTTGAACATCGACCTTGACCGGTTCAAATCGGTGAACGACCAGTTCGGCCATGTGACCGGGGACGAAGTGCTCAAGGTGGTCGGCGCCCGCCTTGCCGACCTGTCCGACGAGAACACCCAGATCGCCCGCATCGGCGGCGACGAATTCGTCTGCCTGATGACGGGCGAGCGATTGCGGGAACGCGCGGCGCGGTGCGCGGAGATGATCATCGCCGGGCTCCGGCAACCGATCAAGACGCGGGGCATTACCGCGCACCTCGGGGCTTCGATCGGAGTGGTCCTCTATCCCGACGATGGCCGCTGCGTCGAATCTCTGCGGCAGAACTCCGACCTCGCCATGTACCGCGCCAAGAACGAGGCGAAGGGCGAGCCGTGTTTCTTCGATGACGAGATGGATGCCGCGGAGCGCGATCGCCGCACGCTCGAGCGCGACCTGCGCACAGCGATCGAAGAAGGCCGGATCGACATCGCCTACCAGCCGATCGTCTGCGTTGCGACCGGCGAGATAACCAGCGTCGAGGCGCTCGCGCGGTGGAGCGAACCCGATCGCGGCGCGATCCCGCCCGACATTTTCATCGCACTTGCGGAGGACTGCGGGCTGATCGACGAACTGGGCGAACAGATCCTTCGCCGCGCCTGCATCGACGGTCTGGCCTGGCCGGAGAAGCTCAAGGTCGCGGTCAATCTCTCGCCGCGCCAGTTCTATTCGGGAATGCTGACCGATACCGTACTGCGCGTGGTCGAGGAAACAGGTTTCCCCGCCCACCGGCTACAGTTCGAGATTACCGAGAACCTCGTCATCCAGAACGCGGCGGAAGCGTTCTCGCAGCTGGAGGAGCTCAAGAGCCATGGGATCGGGATCTCGATCGACGACTTCGGCATCGGCTATTCGTCGCTGAGCTACTTCCAGTCGTTCAGCTTCAACAAGGTGAAGATCGACAAGTCGTTCGTGTCCGAACTCGACCATTCCAAGGCCGCGAAGGCGATCGTCCAGGCGGTGGTCGGATTGGCCACGCAGCTCTCGATGTCCGTAGTGGCCGAAGGGGTCGAAACGCCGTTGCAGCGCCAGATGCTCGAAGACCTCGGTTGCAGCCATCTGCAAGGCTATCTTATCAGTCGCCCCGTCTCAGCCAGTGTGATCAGCGCCATGGTGATTTCCGAAGCAGCGCTGCTGCCGGCCTGATCTGGATCCCGCCGGCTGAGCTTTGGCGCCTAGTGGTCCTTGCGCCCGAAATCGGGGCGCGCATCATCCTGGCCTTCGTCGATGATCGACCGGCGGATGGTGCGGGTACGGTCGAACAGGTCGAACAGCGTATCCCCATCGCCGTTGCGAATTGCCCGCTGGAGCAGGCTGAGATCCTCGGTGAACCGTCCCAGCACCTCGAGCACGGCATCGCGGTTCGACAGGAAGACATCGCGCCACATCGTTGGATTGCTGGCCGCGATACGCGTGAAATCGCGAAACCCGCCCGCCGAATATTTGATGACTTCGCCGCGGGTGACCTCTTCCAGGTCGGATGCGGTCCCGACGATGGTATAGGCGATCAGATGCGGAATGTGGCTGGTCACCGCCAGCACCAGATCATGGTGCCGCGCATCCATGACCTCGACCGTGGCGCCGAGCCCGACCCAGAAATCCGCCAGCGCATCGACCGCGGTCTGCGGCGTATCCTCGGCCGGCGTCACGATGCACCAGCGCTGCCGGAACAGCGTGGCAAAGCCTGCATCCGGACCGCTGTTCTCGGTCCCGGCAACCGGATGTGCGGGAATGACGATGGCCTCGGGGAGGGCTGCGCCCAGCGCTTCGCACACGCTGCGTTTCGACGAGCCCACGTCGCTGACGATGGTGCCGGGCGTGATATGCGCCGCAATCGCCTGCGCGGCGGCTGCCATCGCGCCCACCGGCACGCACAGGATGACGAGATCCGCATCGCGAACGGCGTCGGCCGGCGTTTCCCCGACCGTATCGACCAGGCCCCGCGCCGCCGCCTGCGCGCGGACGCCGCTATCGGCATCCCAGCCCGTGGTGGTCAGGTCGGGCAGGTTTTCGCGTACTGCGAGGCCGATCGACCCGCCGATCAGTCCCAGGCCGATGATCGCGACACGGCGGATGGTCATGCCGCGTTCCCGCACAGGCGCTGCAACACGCCGGCGATATCGTCCATCTGGCTGGCTGTGCCGATGGTGATGCGCAGCGCCTGCGGCAGCCCCTGGCCCGGCAGATGACGCACTGCATAGCCCGCTTCGGCAATCGCGTGCAGCGCGGTTTCCGCTTGCAGCGCGCCTTCGAACAGGACCAGCACGAAATTCGCCTTGCTCGGGACCGCACGCAGCCCGTGATTGCCGAGCGCTTCGATCGCCTGTGTAAAGCGCTTGCGCTCTTCGCGGTTGGCCTCGCGCGAACGGGTAACGAATCCGTGGTCGTTTACCGCGGCGATCGCAGCGCGCTGTCCGCCTGCGGTGACATTGAAGGGGCCGCGGATGCGGTTGAGAACGTCGATCAGCTCGGGGGCACCCGTCGCCCAGCCGATCCGCTCTCCTGCCAGGCCATAGATCTTGGAGAAGGTCCGCGTGACCAGCACGTTTGCGGCATTAGCAGCAAGCGCGAACCCGCCATCGGCCTCCTCGGGTTCGAGATATTCGGCATAGGCCTGATCGAGCACGAACAGGACGTCGGTGGGCAGGCCGGCGTGCAGGCGCCCGATTTCGCTACGCGGCAGGTACGTGCCCGTGGGATTGTTCGGATTGGCGAGGAAGACCACCCGCGTGCGATCGGTCACCGCAGCCAGCATCGCATCGACATCGGCGCCGAAATCGGCATCCCCGACTTCGACCGGTGTCGCACCGCAACGGCGTGCGGCAATATCGTAGACCGCGAAGCTGTACCGGCTGAACAGCACTTCGTCGCCCGGCCCGGCGAATCCCTGCGCGGCAAGGTTGAGCAATTCGTCCGATCCGGTGCCGCAGACGATCCGCGCCGGATCGATGCCGTGTTCGCGGCCCAGCGCCCCGCGCAATGCGCTGGCGTCCGGATCGGGATATTCTGCGGGGGCGTGATCGCGCGCCAGCGCCGCCAGCGCTGCGGCGCTGCAACCCAGCGGGTTTTCGTTGGCGGACAGCTTGGTCAGCCTGCGCCCGTCCGCGCCGGTGGACTTGCCCGGAACATAGGCGTGGATGCCCGCAATCCAGGGCTTCATCGCGGGTTTTCCCGCGCGTGTATCGTTCTCTGCCATAGCGGCTTTGTCGCATGGAAGAATATCGGCCCTTCGACAAGCGGCAGGCTTGTGGTTAGAGGCAGGCTTTGATTGTTTCCGTCCAAGGTCCGATTGTGTCCACCGCCTCGCAAACCCTTGTCCTGCCTCATGCCCTGCCGCTCGATGGCGGCGGCGAACTGGCGCGTGTCGAGATTGCCTACGAAACCTATGGCGCGCTCGATGCGGACCGATCGAACGCCATTCTGCTGTGTCACGCGCTGACCGGCGACCAGCATGTCGCCTCGCCGCATCCGGTGACCGGCAAGCCCGGCTGGTGGCAGCGCATGGTGGGACCGGGCAAGCCGATCGATACCGACCGCTTCCACGTCATCTGCGCCAATGTGATCGGCAGCTGCATGGGCTCGACCGGGCCGGCCAGCGACGCGGGCGATGGCAACCCGCATGCGATGCGCTTCCCGGTCATCACGATCCGCGACATGGTGCGCGCGCATGTCGGCCTGCTCGACACGCTGGGGATTGCGCGGCTGCATGCGGTGGTCGGCGGATCGATGGGCGGGATGCAGGCGCTGAGCCTGGCGGCGAACTGGCCCGAGCGCGCCGAGCGCGTGCTGGTGATTGCCTCGACCAGCCGCCATTCGGCACAGAACATCGGCTTTCATGAACTGGGGCGGCAGGCGATCATGGCCGATCCGCGCTGGCAGGGCGGCGATTACTATGGTGGAGAGGCGCCCGAAAACGGGCTCGCCGTCGCGCGGATGGCGGCGCATATCACATACCTGTCGGAAGAAGCGCTGACCGCAAAGTTCGGGCGCAATCTGCAGGATCGCCCCGATGGGTCGAAAGGCGCCAAGACATTCGGGTTCGACGCCGATTTCCAGGTCGAAAGCTATTTGCGCTACCAAGGCAGCGGGTTCAGCCGCCGCTTCGATGCCAACAGCTACCTCTATATCACCCGCGCGATGGATTATTTCGATCTGGCAGAAGAACATGGCGGGCGGCTGGCAGATGCTTTCGCTGGCACCACGGCACGCTTCTGCCTTGTGAGCTTCGACAGCGACTGGCTCTATCCCACGGCCGAAAGCCGGCACGTGGTCCATGCGCTCAATGCGGCGGGTGCTGCGGTCAGTTTCGTCGAACTGTCGGCCCCGCATGGCCATGACAGCTTCCTCCTCGATGTCCCCGCGCTCGACCGGGTCGTGGAAGGTTTTCTCGGATGACCCTGCGCGCCGACCTCGCCGTGATCGCCGACCATGTCGCGCCTGGCAGCCGCGTGCTCGATATCGGCTGCGGTGACGGTGCGCTGATGCTGGCGCTGCGCGAAAAGCAGTGCGACGTCCGCGGGATCGAAATCGATGGCGCCAGTGTCGAGCGCTGCGTTGCACAGGGCCTGTCGGTCGTACAGGGCGACGCCGATCGCGACCTGCGCGACTATCCCGACAAGGGGTTCGATTACGCGGTACTCAGCCAGACGCTGCAGACCGCGGTGCGGCCCGACCGCATGCTCGACGAATTGCTGCGGGTGGGCACGCGGGCCTTCGTCAGCTTCCCGAATTTCGCGCACTGGCGCACGCGCGCCGCACTGATGTTCGGTGGGCGCATGCCGGTGACGCGCAGCATCCCGGTAAGCTGGTACGAAACGCAGAACATCCACCACGTTACCATCAGCGATTTCCGCGATCTGGCGCGTGAGAAGGCAGCGACGATCGAACGCGACTGGTATTTCGCCAGCCGTGGCCCGATCGGCCGGAGGGGCGCCAATGCGCGCGCCGAATTTGCCGTGTTCGAACTTTCACGCTGAGATTAGCGCGCGCTCGGACGCGCAGGCGGGGGATGACGGAGATTCGGCCGCGCATCCCCCCGGTGCGGCGATCACCCGGCGCGGTGCAGGCCGCAGATCTTGTGTCCGTCGAGATCGCGGAAATAGCACAGGTGCATCGCCCCCATAGCGCTTTCGCGCAGGCCCGGCGGGTCTTCGATGCTGGTGCCGCCCGCGGCGATCGCGGCATCGTGCAGTTCCTTCACCTGTTCGGGCGAATCGCATTTGAAGCCGATGGTCATGCCATTGGCGCAGGTCGCGGGTTCGCCGTCGATCGGCTGCGACAGCGCCAGCACATTGCCGCCATGCATGAAGAAGACGCGCTTGATCCCGCTGTCGAGCGTGTTGTCCATCGCCCCTTCGACACCGATCACCTTGAGCACCTTTTCATAGAACGCCTTGGATTTCTCGATATCGTTGGTGCCGATCATGATGTGGTTGAACATCGCATCTCTCTCCTTTGAGTTTCGTTTCGCCACCTTAACCGTGCGCAGTGGCGAGACAAGCGACGATCGGCATCCGGTGTAGCTTGCGGTTCATCCGTGCAGGTCTAGAAGCAGGACATGACCATGCTTCTCGCACCGCTCGCCCTTTCCTTCATGCAGGTTGCCTCGGCCGCACCGGCCGCTCCGTTGCCCGATCTGACGCTCGAACAGTCGGGCGCGCTGCGCTGTTCGGTCGCCTTCGGGCTGGTCCACAAGGCGCAGCGCGCGGGCGAGGACGGGGCAGCCGGCTATCCCGTGATGGCCGAGCGCGGACAGGAATTCTTCGTGCGCACGACTGCACGGCTGATGGACGAACTCGGCGCGGATCGCAGGACGATCATGGGGCTGGTGATGCGCGAACACACGGCGCTGGCCGAAACTCCCGAGCAATTGGACGAGGTCATGCCTGCCTGCCTGATGCTGCTCGACGCCGCGGGGCTCTGATCGCTTCGCCGGGCATTCCGGCACCGCTTTCGCCGCGGCCGGAATGCTTGCAATTTTCTGCGTAGAGTACCGCGGCCCAGTGGACGCATGCCCCGGGCTTGTGGCAAGGCAATCAATCCATGTGGCAGCTCTACCAATTCCCCCTGTGCCCATTTAGCCGCAAGCTGCGCCTGCTGATGGGCGAGAAGAACATTGCCTACGAACTGGTGCGCGAACACCCGTGGGAAGGGCGCGACGAATTCTGGCATCTGAACCCGGCCGGACGCACGCCGGTGCTGCACGATGCGGGCCGCGGCGTCAGTCTGTCGGACAGCCAGGCGATCTGCGAATTTCTCGAGGAAACGGTCGAGCGCAACCCGATGATCAACGGTTCCGCGCTGCAACGCGCCGAGATCCGCCGGCTCGTCGCGCTGTTCGACGAGAACCTCTATGCCGATGTTTCAGGGCCCTTGCTGCACGAACGGATGAAGAAGCGGCTCGTGTTGCGCCAGCCGCCCGATTCGCGCGTCCTGCGTGAAGCGATGAAGAACGCGCATGCACATCTCGACTATATCGACTGGCTGGTGGATACCCGCCAGTGGCTTGCCGGGCCGACGCTCGGCCTCGCCGATCTCGCCTGCGCAGCACAATTGTCGGTGGCGGATTACCTCGGCGGGATCGACTGGAAGGGCCACGAACAGACGCGGCACTGGTATTCGGTGATGAAGAGCCGCCCCAGCTTCCGGCCGCTGCTCAGCGAGAAGATGGAAGGGCTGCCGCCGCCCCCGCATTACGCGCTGGTCGACGCCTGACCGGCTATTTCTGGCACAGGGGGCAGAACCACGTGCTGCGCCCGCCCTGCACGATCCGCCGCACGGTCCCGCCGTCATCGCGGTGGCAGGCGTCGCCTTCGCGGCCATAGACATGGAAGCGGGTAGCGAAATAACCGAGATTACCGTCGGGCTGCGCAAAATCGCGCAGCGTCGAGCCGCCGTCTTCGATCGAGCGCGTGAGCACATCCTTGATTGCCGGGACAAGCCGCCTGAGCTGCGGCATGGTTACCTTGCCGCCGGCCTTGCGCGGGTGAATGCCCGCCTGCCACAGCGCTTCGCACACATAGATATTGCCCAAGCCCGCCACGATCCGCTGGTCGAGCAGCAGCAGCTTGATCGCCTGCTTGCGGCCGCGCGTCGCCTCGCGCAAATGCTCGGGGGTCAAATCGGCGCCCAGCGGTTCGGGGCCAAGCGCGGCAAAGGGCGGCCATAGATCGAGTTCGGGGGCGAGCAGCAGGTCGACCGAGCCGAAGCGGCGCGGATCGTTGAGCGCGAAGACATGGCCCTCGGTCTCCAGCACCAGATGATCGTGCTTGTCCGCTGCCTCGGGATCGATCCGCCAGCGTCCGCTCATGCCGAGATGGAACACCATCGCATGGTCACGGTCGGTATGGAGGATGCCGTATTTCGCGCGGCGCGACAGGCCCGAGACGGTCGCCCCGGTCAGCGCCTGCACCAGATCGGGCGGGAAGGGGCGCCGCATGTCGGGCCGGTTCACCCGCACGCTGGTGATCCGCTCGCCCTCGAGAAATCTGGCAAGCCCGCGAACGGTGGTTTCGACTTCGGGAAGCTCGGGCATCTGAAAATCTCGTCACCCCGGCGAAAGCTGGGGTTGTTGTCGGAGGGCGATCCCAGCTTTCGCTGGGATGACGGGCTAATTCAAGGCCTTTGCCGCGGCCGCAATTCCCCCTAAGGCCCCCGCATGAGCGAAACCGTTTCCTTCGGCTACGAAGATATCGATGCTGCGGAAAAGACCGGCCGCGTGGGCGAGGTTTTTTCCAATGTCGCCGCCAAATACGACGTGATGAACGACGCGATGAGCGTGGGCATGCACCGCTTGTGGAAGGACCGCTTCGTCAAATGTGTCAAACCGCAGCCGGGCGAAGCCATTCTGGACATGGCGGGCGGCACCGGCGACATCGCTTTCCGCATGGCCGAAAAGGGCGCGAGCATAACTGTCTCGGACATCAACCAGGACATGCTCGATGTCGGGATCGAGCGCGCGATGGAGCGCGGGATCGACGGGCTGGTATGGTCGCGCCAGAATGCCGAGGAACTGAGCTTTTCGAGCCGTATCTTCGATGCCTACACGATTGCGTTCGGGATCAGGAATGTCACGCATATCGACCGGGCGCTGAAGGAAGCGCATCGCGTGCTGAAATATGGCGGGCGCTTCTTCTGCCTCGAATTCAGCACTGTCGAATGGCCCGGCTTCAAGGAAGCCTACGACCTCTATTCGCACAAGCTGGTGCCGCAGATCGGCAAGGCGATTGCCAATGACGAGGACAGCTATCGCTATCTCGTCGAATCGATCCGCCGCTTCCCCGACATGCCCGGCTTCGAACGCATGATCCGCGAGGCGGGTTTCGAAAACACCCGCGTCGAACCGATCCTCGGCGGGCTCGTCGCGATCCATTCGGGATGGAAGGTCTAGGGGTGGCACGGCCCTCGACGCATATCTGGCGCCTGCTCAAATGGGGGCGCACGCTGGCGCGCCACGGAGCGCTGCGGGGGATCGAAAGCGATCCCAACACGCCCGCACCGATCAAGCGGCTGGCACGCATTGCGCGTTTCGGCACCCGGCAACCCGACACCCCCGACTACGCCGGAGCGTTCCGTGACATCGGCCCCGCCGCGATCAAGCTGGGCCAGACACTCGCCACCCGCCCCGATCTGGTCGGAGAAGAGGCAGCCCGCAATCTGCTCATGCTGCAGGACAACCTGCCGCCGGTGGACTTCACCGAGATCCGGGCCAGCATCGAAGCCAGTTTCGAGCGACCGATCGAGGCGCTGTGGGCCGAATTCGACCCGGTGCCGATCGGCGCGGCGTCGATCGCGCAGGTCCACCGCGCGGTTACCACCGAAGGCCGGCAGGTCGCGGTCAAGGTGCTGCGTCCCGGCGTGCGCGAACAGTTCGCCCGCGACATCAGTACCTACGAGTGGGCAGCGGCGCATCTCGAGAGCTTCGGCGGCGAGGCCGCGCGGTTGCGGCCCCGTCTGATCATCGCCAATTTCAAGCGCTGGACCAATCGCGAGCTCGACTTGCGGCGCGAGGCGGCAAGCGCCTCCGAACTGGCCCAGCACATGGTCGGCACGGCCGGCTATGAAATCCCCGGGATCGACTGGGACCGGACCAACGGCCGCGTGATGACGGTCGACTGGATCGACGGAATCAAGATCAGCAACACCGAGGCGATCCGCGCAGCAGGGCACGACACGGCGGAACTGGCCAGCCGGCTGGTGCTCGCTTTCCTCAAGCAGGCGATCGCGGCGGGCTTTTTCCACGCCGACATGCACCAGGGCAATCTGTTCGTGAAAGCCGACGGCACGATCGCGGCGATCGACTTCGGCATCATGGGGCGGATCGATCGCCGCGCGCGTATGTGGCTGGCGGAAATCCTCTACGGGCTGACGACGGGCAATTACAAACGCGTCGCCGAAATCCATTTCGAAGCGCAATACGTGCCCAGCTATCACGATGTCGACGAGTTCGCGACAGCGCTGCGGGCGGTGGGCGAACCGATGCGTGGCAAACCGGTCAGCGAGCTGTCGGTCGGACAGATGCTCGATGGGCTGTTCGCGATTACCCGCGATTTCGACATGCAGACGCAGCCGCACCTGCTGCTGCTGCAGAAAACCATGGTGATGGTCGAAGGCATCGCAACGCAGCTCGATCCCGCAATCAACATGTGGGATGTCAGTGCGCCCTACGTGCGCAGCTGGATCCGCGATGAACTTGGTCCCGAGGCCGCGCTCGCCGATCGCATCCGCGAAGACACCGGAACGCTGCTGCGGATTCCCGAACTTGTCCGCCGTATAGAGGAACGCTTTCCCCCCAAGGGCGGCGCCCCCGAAGCGCCGCCGCTGCCCAAGGTCGAATTGATGTGGGAAAGGCGCCGCCGCAAGGCGCGCGGTCGCGGTATGCTGGGCTATGCCTTCGCGGCAGTGGCAGGGGGGCTCGCCGCATGGGCAGCGACAATGCAGGGGTGGATCGGCTGACCGGCACCGGCGCGGGTGATGCGCCGCGCTGGGACCGTTTCGCTCGCTGGGGTCGCTGGCCGGCTCGGGCGCTCCTCGCTCTGGTCGCGGCACTGCTGCTGCTTGCTGCGCTGACGCCGCTCGACCGCGGACACACCGTACCGCCGGTGGCGCGCGATACGCATACCGCCCTCATCCAGCCCACGCGTGACGACGATCTGGCCTTCTATGATCGCGTGATCGAGCGGATCGCAGGCGGCGAATCCTATTACGACTTCATTGTCGAAGAGCAGCGCGCACGCGATTATCCGGTTCGCCCGGGGATTACTGTCCGTCTGCCAACACTTGCTTATCTCCATGCCATACTGGGCGAGTTGTGGATGACCGCACTGGCGGCGGTTTTGCTGGCTGCCACTCTTGCTGCCTGGTGGCACCGCTTGGGGGATGAGCCGGGTGGTGAGCGTCACCGGCTCGTCGCCATCGCGCTGCTGGCGGCAAGCGCAACGCTCGGTCTCAACCGATGGTTTTTCGTCTTGCACGAATTATGGGCGGGGATGCTGATCGCGCTGGCGTTCGGCCTGCATCGGCCGGGCCGTTGGGGCTGGGCACTGGCGGTGACCGCGTTGGCGCTCGCCATTCGCGAACATGTCCTGCCCTTTGTGCTGCTGCTCGCAGCGATGGCGGCATGGCGGCGCGACTGGACGGAGGCAGCCGCCTGGGCCGGGCTCGTCCTCCTGTTTCTCGTGGGAATAGGCGCGCATCTGGCGCTGCTGTCGCCGCAGATACTGGCGAGCGATCCGCAAGGCCCGGGCTGGCTGGCCCTGCGCGGACTTGCTGGATGGCTCGGCAACGTGGTTCTGAGCTCGAACCTCCGGTTCCTACCGCATGGTATCGCCGGGCCGATCGTACTCCTGGCATTGCTGGGCTGGGCAGGGTGGAAATCCGCGGCAGGCACCACCGGCACCCTGCTTTATCTCGGATACGGGATTGCCTTCATGCTCGCCGGACGCACCAACAATTTCTACTGGGGCGCGGTGGTCGCGCCAGCCATTTTTGTCGGTCTTGCCTTTCTTCCGATGGCAGGGGTGTCCCTGCTTCGAGCGGCGCGGGGGCGCTGATGAGACTTCCCGCGCACCCGCTCGCTGTGCTGTCCCGGAAGATGGCACTGTTGCTGGCTGTCATCACCCTGCTTGCTTGCGTGTGGAACGGGTTTGCGCTCGAGATGCGGGATGCGGCTCATACGGGCGACATCGCAGAGCGTCTCGAACGCGGCGAGCGTCTCGATATGGATCTCTACCGTGCAATCAACGGCCGGGTTGCCGCAGGCGAAAGCTATTACACCGCCGCGGCGACTGAGCACCGCGTTTTTGGCATGCCGACCGCACCATTCGTGACGATGCGCACGCCCGTCCTGGCATGGACCACCGTCCTGTGGGGCGCGGATGGCTGGCGGATCATCGCTGTCCTGTTATGGGCAGCCAATATCCTCGCCTGGTACGGTGCATTGCGTAGAAGCGGCCGTTCGACCGCATTGGCAGCAGCAGCTCTGGCTGCAGCGTTTGGTATGGTCGGCTTTATCCCCGACATTGCCTTCAGCCACGAACTGCTTGCCGGGATGATGCTGTCGCTCGCGCTTGCGCTGTCGGCGGGCCCCGGCTGGCTTGCAGGTTTGCTCATGGCGACCTGTGCGATCGCGCTGCGCGAACTCGCACTGCCGTTTCTGGGGGCCTGGGGTGTGGTTGCCTGCCTTGCGGGCGAGCGAGGCAAGGCACTGGCAATTGCGGGTGCGCTGCTTGCTTTGCTGGTCGGCTTCACCGTGCACGCTGCGATGGTGGATGCGGTTCGCGCGCCGGGCGATCTCGTCTCGATAGGATGGAGCGGCCTGTTGGGACCCGCGCTGCCGCTATACGGCATTCATGTGACCACCTTACTGCAGACATTGCCGAGCTGGCTTGCAGGGACGCTCGGAGTGCTTGCCTTGCTCGGCTGGCTCGGGGCGGGTGGCCGGCTGGGCATGTTCGCGGCGCTGTGGTTCGCAGGCTTCATCACTGCCGTAGCGCTGTTCGCGCGGCAGGAGAACTTCTACTGGATGGGGCTGTTCGTCCCTGCTTACGGCGTGGGTCTCGCGCTGGTTCCTCGCGCCCTGGCCGACCTTGCAGGCGCGGTTAGGCAGCCGCGGCTTGCCCGGAACCCCACGCGCGTATCGCAATGATGATCACGATGCAGTGGAACCCTTCCACCGCCATCGGCACCATCCACCCTTCATAGGGCCCCTGCGCCACGACATTGATGAAGCGTCCGATGAAGGCGATGCCGAACAGGCCGAGCGCCGGCAGCAACACCTCGCCCCG
>VMHT01007474.1_pt1 | contig 13978 bp, 23 predicted proteins | sample 4693611 | NCBI WGS metagenome assembly VMHT01 (sample SAMN12280063, study PRJNA550983) | marine metagenome | isolation source: seawater sampled from same location over 5 years 0.02-0.2 micron viral filtrate | place: USA: collected off the coast of southern California halfway between the port... ... | reverse complement strand
GACCTTTTCCATAATCAAACTCTTGTCCATCAAGGGCCCGACAAATAGGAGATGTCCTGCTGTCTAAAGTTGCAATATATCGATACCGACTGGTAACGCTTTGGTTTGCTTCGTAGGTCTGCTGACTTGAAGAATTTGCAACTTGATTCACGCTTGTCCGCACTAAAGCCATCACCTGATGGTTTGCAACCGAAGTAAGTTCACCGCCAGCTTGGGCTAATTGACGAACAGACAAAGGGCCAACATCTCCAAACTGCAAGCGACCTTTCAAGCGCCTTGCAATCTTGTCCGTTGATTCACCAGTCAACAGACCATTCCGCACAGTTTTAGCAAACAAGTCAGCTTGCGATTCAGCAAGACCGCGAAACGACTTGTTCAACACTTTCCCGTTAGGCAGCGTTATCGCTGTTCCTTGCGTTGCGGTCAACTGAAACGTTGCAGGCGCTCCAGTCACAGCCGCCTGTAAGTCATCGCTCAATGAAACAACATTGATCGCTGTTGGATCAACCGTCGCAACAGACTGAGCAAACTGTGGGCTGATTTGAATGCTACGAATTTGATCACGCAGCTCAATTGGTAACGCCTTGCGCAGCTGTTCCTCAACAAACTCAGACTGCAAAACAGCTAACCCTTGCAGCTCCTCAACAGCAAGTGCAGTGCTAGCTCCAGCCCATCCCTCTAGCGATTCTTTTAGTTGAGCCAGAATCACACGAAGCCTTGCTGCCTTTGCTGGTGCTGATAACTCATCAATGCCCCGCAACTGATTAACAGCTTCTAAAATTAAATCGTTGTAAGTGACAGCAATACGCTTCGCAACGCTGTTACTGAAACGGTTTAAATCAACCGCATTTCGATACAGCGCAGCTGGTGTTGTCATGTTGGCTCAAGGCCTAATTCTGCGGCTGTTGCAATACATAAAGCCGATACGTCTGCTCCTTCACTTAATGCTTCACCAACAACAACGGTTAACTGCTCAATAACGTTTACATCGTAGTTGTGGAGGGCCATTTCTGAAATTCCACAAATTTTGCCATTACAAAACCAAGTAAGCCTGATAACCGCAAAATACTGGCTATTTAGCTCATCTTGAGCAAAATATAGAACCTGTTTGCGTGGAGGCTTTGGTTTCTGCAACTTGTCTAGCCAGCTCATTATTCAGCACCCTCGACTTCCTCCGCTTCTGGCATCGTGCTTTCTTCTGCTGGTTCTGGTGTTGGCTCTGGCGTGTTCATCTCTATCAATCCACCGTTTTGCGTAGCTTCTAGCTCGTTCTCAACATCAAAGTCATCACCAAGCACTTCACCCGCTTCTAGCTGTAACAACAGTGTTTCCTGTGTAATCGTGCCAGCGGTGTAAAGCTGCAACAACGCCTGAATCTCCAAAGGCTCAAGCCTTGTTCCCATGAAATCACGATTCACCAAACTGCTGCCAGCGCTTGACTCCTGCATATATTCAGCATGGAAACGCAAGCAATTATCGATCATGTCTTGCATTTGCTGCGCTACAACCATCATCGTGCTGTCACCCTGGCTGCGATCAATACGCTTGGCTTCTGCAGTTTCACCAATCAGCTTGGAACCAAGCACAGCAGCCAAACCTAATTCGTTGATCTGGGATGCAATTTGCTCAAGCCTGCGAAACTGCGCGTCATAGCTGTTGCCTGCCGGTTCAATATATTGTGCAGATGAGCCCTCCGGCAACGCCATTGCTTCGCCGGGCCCTGCACTGATTTCTTCCGTAGCCTGCGGAAAGCCGAAGATTGCCAGCATCGGAACAGCACTGATATGCAACTGATTACTTAAATCAGACTGCACCTGATAATGCTGCAAGTTCAACTCAGCAATATCAGCAAGAGGTGGGATCGACTCTAGCACTCCCATGCGGTTTGAGTAGGCAACACTAAAAGGAATCTCACTCAAGCTTGTGCGACCTTCATCAACAACTTTAAAGTCGCCTTGCTGATCTTTTTGATGGATCTCAAAGGCACCAGGAGTTAAAACCCTGACCTGCTCCACTTGCTTTTCTCCGTACAAACCATCAGGAACAACAACCTTTTCCTGCAGCCTAAGTTGCGTTAGCTCTTGATTGCCATTTTTTAATTCTGATCGCCAACCTAAAATATCTCTTGGCGTATAGCTTACGTAATAAGGTCTACCATTTTCGCCAGAAGCCGGAGCATCTACAAGAACGCCAACATGCCCATAACGAATAGAAATTCTGCTTGTTTGAAATAACCACGTCTGCAAGTCGTTGCCCTGCAAGTCAACGTCAAACAGCTGCTCGCGAACAACGTCTGAAACATCGTCAAGCCGTACAGGTTTGCGCGTAAGCATTCCTGCCAGCATGCGTTCTAACCTGATGTAATACGGCGCAAGCACTGATCGTTGCAGCCTGTTGTCGTAAGCCTCGTCAAGTTCTCTTGGTTCTTGCGGAAGAAACTTGCGGTGCCCTTTGCGAATCCCGTACGTGCCAGTGAGCAACGTCTCTATTAAGCCCCAGTGGGGTTCCATGTTGACCCAAGACGTGTTCGGATCGTTCACCTGAGTGACGTTGCCAATACGTTGCCGCCCAGAGAAACCCGAATACACAGCTAAAACCCGCCTTGTGTTTGCAGTTTAGTAGAGCCTAATGCCAGTTCCTCTGCCTGCCCGTTCATGCAAAGGATTAAACGCACCAAGGATTAGATAGCCAAGGCCGTCCGTCCAGTGCTCAATGTTCGCCGATTTATCAATCACGTAGTCCTCTGCTCCTTGCTTGTAGGTGACATTCTTTAAGGCTTTGATTGTGTGTTTACAGCGCGGATGCACAAACAATCGCAAGCTACCCTTAGCCGTGCGGATCATCCAGTTTGTCGCGTTGATTTTGTCTTTAACCGACCAAGGGGCTTTCGGACTGATACAGCTAAACCCGAAACGCCTAATAATGTCGTGATCCGTGCGCCCTGCCGATGACGTCTTGCGAGCAGAGCCTGTTGGGTCGGGGTAAGCAACAATTTGTCTATCAGGAAATCGTTGCTTAAGAAGAGCGCATACCTCGTCGGTGTTTGATTGCTTGACAGCAAGCTCATCCCATATATGCAGCGTGTCTCCGACCCTGCTGCCAAGAACGCCCGCCATAATGCTGACGTTGAAATCGGTGCCCCAATAGATCGGGCCCCCAGTATCCTTAACGTCTTGACTGATGTTTTCGTCGTCAAATCCGGGATAAACCCGCCCTGAAAGCGTCTCAAAGCTGGCAAGGTATTCTTGCCTAAAAGTCCGTTCATCAAGGGTGTTTCGAGCGGCTTCAATCTCTTCCGCCGCGACGTTTCCGCCTTGAATTGTTGTGAATGAAAAAGTGTCCCAGTCTTTTTGCTCTTGCGCTTGCTCCCATAAGTCGTGAAACCAGTTAAGGCCTGCCGGCGTAGTAATAAACCAAGCAGGGCCGTTTTGATCGGACAACGCAGGTCGCAAAACCATCTCCCAGGCTGTCTGTTTTACATACGCGGCTTCATCGATAACAAGGGCTGAAAGGCTTACGCCCCGCAAGCTGTCCTCGTTATCTGCGCCACGAAGCGCAATCAAGCTGCCGTTTGCAAACTCGATCGACAAATCCGACTCGTTCCGTTTTACGACTAATTCTTCAGGCGCCATAGTTTTAAGCTGCCGCCACGCAATTTGCTTTGCCATCCGATAATTCGCGGTTACATACCAGCAAAGGCTTCCAGGTTTTTCCATCGCCCAGCAAATTAACCGGGTGATGCAAAGATAAGTTTTCCCGAAGCGACGGCCGGAGCAAAGGAGCTTAAAACGTTTATCTGCCTCCCACACTTCGCGTTGCGGACCCGTGAGCGCCTCAGCTAACCCATCGACGTATCCCCGCAAGTCAGCCTCCGTAAACGGCGAAGCGGACTCGACAGCGGAGAGGATCGAGCCCCCCGGGACTGACGCAAGAATGCTCATTCAAACAACCGCGCGACTTTTGCGGCCTGGTTAACGCAACCAAGGGCGACGTTTAAGTTGCCAGTTTTTCGAGCCTCTTTTTGAATACTGGCTAACTGCGCAAGGATTTCCGCAGTGAAGCTGCGCCGGTCGATCTCCCAGTCAGCGCGGATCAACTCCCTAGCGCGGGCGATGTAGTTGTCTGTCTGCCGATCCGACACCCCCCACTCGTTCGTAGCGTATTGAACGATCTCCGAGCGCACGGCCCCGTTCGACAAAAGGCGTGCGACTCGGTTGACCCTCATATCGACTTCGATTTTTGTTGATTTTTTAGCTGCCTTTGACATCAGATGGGTTTCTCGAGAATGTAACCGGCAAAATCACCAAAGCGAAACCACTGATATGGAGCGCCGGGAAGTTGTTCCAATGTTATGGGCCTTTGCACTCCAGCAAGTGAAAGTTCTTTTTCAATGATCTCTTGCGCGTCAACACCCGCTTCATATTTTCCGGCAAGCGTTAGGCGATTCATAATTGTGCCGAGATAACCGTGCGCGCTTTCTAACTTGTCAAAAACAATAATGGCACCGCCAGGCCGGCATTTTTCTAGCAGATTAATTACAAAGTCACGGCGTTTGCTTGGTTCGACGAACATCAACGTCAAAAACGAGATTCCCAGGTCAAATGGCTCAAACTCGTAAGTTTCAGCAGCAGAACAGATAAAGATGCCTGGGGCATCGTAGATCTTCCGCATCTCTTCAGATGGATCGATGCCGATCAGCCGAGCGTCTCGAGCTTGCAGCGTTGTCTGAAGATTGCGACCGATGTTGCCAGTAGCACAACCGATGTCGTAGACCAGCCCGCCCTTCGGGATGTAATGCCGCGCGATGTGAGTGATCGCGGCAGTCGCTAAGTCGTACCAGGGGAGCTGTTCACGTACGTGGCTGTCAAAGCCAGTTGCCACATCCGACGTTTCAAATGTCCAGCTAGCGGGTATTTTCACTAATTTTGCGTAAAATTTCTTGCTCAATAGTTTTAGCAACCTGCGCCATCATTAACGGAGGGACTGCACGACCAATACGTTCCCATTTTTGTGAAAACGTGCCGGTAAGGATAAAATCATCAGGGAATCCGCCGATGCGGCGAAGCTCTCCAAGGGTGAGCGTTCGTGGTTCTGTCCAGTGATAAAGCTGCTGCGTCCCTTGAGTAATTGTGTTTGCGGGAAAGCGTGGTGATTGCTTGCAATGCGTAAGAAAGCTGTTTTTGCCTGTAAGGCGCTTGCAGGTATTTCCGAGAGTGGTGCCTGCTTTTGTTTGCAACCAAAATCGATAGGTTTCAGTGTCTTCCTTAAGCCACTTCGCCTCAGTATCAAGCGGTGTAGGAACAAGGGCGTCGCCGACGTTATAGCTGTAGGGCAAAGGACTTGGATGAGCGGGTGGCAGATTCAAGTCGTTCCTGACGCCAACGAAGATCGTGCGCTTACGCATCTGCGGGACACCTAGCCATCGAGCGTCTAAAACGCGGCAAGTGACGTCGTAACCGCAATCGCGAAGAGCCTGCAGGATCCGCTTGAAATAACCCTTTGCAGTGCCCTTGATTAAACCGCTGACGTTTTCGGCAACGAAGACTTTTGGCTGCACTCCCTGGAGGATTCGGGCGTATTCGTAAAAGAGATCATCAACGCGTTGCGCCCGGTCAGAATATGACTTGACCTTGCCCCAGTTCTTTTCTCGAGCGCCTGCCGTAGAGAACGCTGAGCAGGGCGGAGAGCCGTCGAGAATGTCTAGGTCGCCCTTGGCGACTCCGGCGCGTTCCATAAGCTGCTCTGGCTTTAGCTGCCGTATGTCGGTGCCGTCGAGGTAGCTGTTGGGATGGTTTGCTTTGTAGCAGCGTTGCGCTTCGGCTACAAACTCGAGGGCGTAGGCAACGCGAAACCCGGCCATTCTGTAGCCGAGGCAAGAGCCTCCAGCACCCGAGAACGTAGAGGCAACGGTGTAGCCGTTCCAGGGAAGAGCCGCGATGTCTGCCATTAACGGGACGACGTAGGGCGGTTTCATTTCTGCTTGCGCAACTGGTTGTAAGCCCCAACTGCGGAGTTTGAACCTGGCACAGCCGCCATCGCAGTCGCGCCTAAACGCTCAGCGATTTTTGAGTCGCCGAGTTGAAGGTTTGTATGCCTAGGGAGCTGTAGCGGGTCAAGCTCCGGGAAGGCAGCGCGGATTGCTTCTTTTTGACGTGGTTTGTTTAAGTCATCCCAAGACTGCCCGTGAAGCAAGGCAAAGACGCTTGCGTGTAGATAAGGATTGACTAATTCCACGTCGTAAGTGTTGCAGATTTTTTGTATGCCCTGCCTGCCACCTGCGTCTGGATTCGCAAAGTATTCGTTGCGAAATTGATCAAACTTTGCCTGTGGATGCCTGAAGTGAATCATCGCTTTTTTTGAGAGTCCGAAATGCCCATCTGCACAGAGGCCTGTTACCAGAGTTTTGCCCTGAATCGCTAGAGTTAGGTAGAGGAAAGGGAACGCACACTCAATGCGAGCTTTTTTACTTAGTCGGTATTGCCGAATGAGCAGCCGTATCGAGCAAAGAATTGGCGACGGGTCTGACGGCATACGAACACCCTCAAAAGGGCAACCGAAATGTTCGGCTAGACGCCGTGCTCTGCGGTAGTCGTTCGACTCGAAATCATCAAACGTGAAAGAGATGACCCTTGGATCTTTGTCTGCTGCGATAGCGGCGACCACAAGGGCTGACGAGTCGATGCCGCCCGATGTAGCAATAAAAAAGCCCCTAGGAAGAGGGGCGAGGATGTCGATGAGTTGCTGTCTCAACGGACCGGGGCAACTTCGATGATCTCGGCGTCGTTCTTAGCAGCGAGCTGTTCGGCGAATGCGCGAGCCTCGGCGGCGTCAGCAAAGCGTTTGCGCTTAGCTTCCTTCCAAGAGCACATAATCGGATCTTTGACGAAGGTGGCGACAGACCACTGAGGCTTGCGACGGTTGAAGGGGGGGATGAGGCGAATTTGCATTGGGAACGCTCCCGGTTGCTGTATACGGATATATTAGGGTGCGAGGGCCAAAAACGCCAGTTAGGACTTGCCGCTCCATTCGTAGCCGCAGGAGGGGCAGCGGTGCTCGGTTGTAATGTCGTCGTCTACCTCGTCAAAATCCTCAGGGGGAAGAGATTCAACATCGGCGTCAAGGATGCCGTTAAGGTCGTCTTGCGAAAAGAAAAGAGAGATGTCGTGCTGCTCGCCTAAGCGATTAAGCATCTCCTGATCCCACTCCGAGAGATCAGCGGTGCGGTTATCGGCGAGGGCGAGGCCAACCTTTTGTTCTTCGGTTAGGCCGGTGCGCCGAACAGCAATCACTTCGTCGCCGTCGGTCTCGATGACGCGGATCCGATCAATGCCGGCCTCCTTCGCACCTTCGATAGTGCCATTGCCGGCGAGGATGCGATTGTCCTCATCAATAACGATTGATCGGGCAGCGCCGTATCGCTGCAGTGATTCTTTTATAAGCTCGGCTGATCGGTCAGTGCGCTTTCGCGCATTTTTGTGATCAGACTTAAGATCCTTAATCGATGTCACTGAGATTGTTTTTTAACGTCCAATACGACATTAACTGATGGATTTTTGTTTGCACTAGCTCTGCTGAACTCACGCTGCCAATGTATTCGCCGACTTGAATTAGAAACTTGCCGTTTTGCAGGGGCCGGATTTTTGATTTCGGAATATGCGCGGAGTGTTCGCTGCTCATAATCGCGAATAGCGCGGATTTCGTTTTGATACTGCGCATTGCGCAGACTTACGTCGAGAGTCATAAGGTGATCTTCGTAATCTCCCTTAACGGAGTTTCACCCTGCAACATCGTCTCGGCTAGTGCCGCATATTTTGATTTTAAAGCCACATAGGTCATGCCGCCGTCTTCCTTCCAAACGAGACCGATAAACTCAATTTGGTTTTTAGAGGTCGGCAATGCGATAGCTCGAGGAGTTTCCGTGAAATCCCCTGAAGCATCTCCGCTGGTCGTTATACGCTGAAGAAACGCTCCAAAATATACGAGGTCTACACACATGTCATTGTGGTAAGCCTCGCATATGTGTCGCGCAATCCCGTGTGTCGGCACGAGAAGCTCCCAACCAAAATCGATAGGACACTGGAATTCAAAAAGAATCCACTCGCCCTTGCAATGGTCGTCGTAAAAATGCGAATCCTGCGGGCTGGCCTTGAAGAACATTTTTCAGAGGTAAGAATGGGGTGTCGGGGGTGAGTCGGCCTCTCGTCCCCCTAGAAGATCGAGGGCCGTCCGGCTTTTCCTGCGCAGCTCTGAACAGGTGTTGTATAGCTTCGGAGGCCCCGACAGGGGGCTAGTTCGTCCGGTCTAGGTACTCGAGCACCCAGAACCAAATTTCGGTCGGGGCGTATTGGCCGGGGACGTAGTAGGGGGTGCCGTCCTCCTGAATAGTTAAACGACCGTAATGGCCGGGGACAAGGGGCTCCTCGCTACGTATACGGGAAGGATAGCGCTGCATGACGCGATCGCGCTGCCGACGCATTTCGTTGCCGTCTTGCCGCCACAAGCGTTGCGCTTCGGCGCCATACCCGTAGTCGCGCGAATCCCGTTGAGCTTGGCTGCGGACGTAAGAACGCAGATCAACAATCGTTTTCATCTGATCCCTCCTGCTCTTCTAAACGGCGCTGCTCTTCCTGTTCTTCTTTATCGCGCTGCGCTTCGCGCCACTCGTAAGCCCGAAGTGATTGTTCGTGAAAGTCGATCATTGAATTTGGAGGGCAAGACCCCGGAGGGAGGACATAGAGAGAGTGACGTCTGCGCCGCCTTCGAGTTTGAAGACGTAATAGCGACACTGGTCGGCGTCGTAATAGGCGCGGAGGAATCGGAAGCCGTTCGACTCGAGAATGCGGAGAGCCTGGCGAACGGTGATAGAGACGAGCTTGGCTTGCATAAAGGGAGGGGGCCGGGTGGCCCCTATCGTCAGATGCTGCCGAGAGTCTCCTGATAGGCGATCCTGAGGTCGCGAAGGTAGTCGTCAAAGTGATCGTCGATCCCGTCGAGATACATGTCGGCTTCTTCCTGAGTCATCAACTCTTCGAGTGCCGTGCGGATCTGAAGGGCGCGGTTGAACCGTTCGAGTGCGGTCATTTGATCTAGGGGGGTGGAAGACGTCAGGCGGCTCCCCGCCTGACCTCTCAATCATAGCCTGCCGTATACGGAAGCGCCAGGGGCTAGGAAGTGATTTCCGTCACAACGGCGCAAACAAGGGATTCCACCTGCCTCCGCGGGATGTCGTAGTAACGATTGACTTTGGCAATAGCTCGGTCAATCGGTTCACGCCCGACAGGAGGAACGATCTCCGTTAAAACCTTAGGAGCTGACTCAGGAACAAAACGCTTCGGCGCAGCATCAGCGGGTAGTTCAGTTTGGGAGAACACAAGACGACGCAACAAACTGCTGCGGCTGCAATCTAGAAGTTTCGCTTGTTCATCTAAAAAATCTTTTTCTTTTTGAGTAATAAACATTTTGACCGGGACTGTAGACATTAAAAATCGTAGGGATCGTTTTCATTTGCCGGCTCGACAAAATCACGAGTGGCAGGGGCTGCCTCAACACGCTCAGGTGAAGCAACCTCTCGCATGAGATTGCGGTGCGGCTTCCCGCTAAGGATACGCATTGAAGCGTCAGGATGCTTAGCGACTTCTCGCAACAGAATGTGCGTTGCTGGAGCAGGGCGGTCGAGATCCTCAAGCCGCCATCGGCCAGTGTCAATTCCGTGCTGCAAGGTCTTTCGGATCGATTGGAGGTCGAAAGCGACTTGCATTAAAGACCTCCTCGCAAAAGCGGATTAGTGACGGGCGGAAGCGTCGGTGCCGCGCCTTGACTTTCGGTAAGGGTTGGGGCGTGAAAGCGATCGGCGTGACTCATCCGATGCGGCAGGTCTTCCTTAACTCCCCATTCGAGCGCCGGGCGCCCGTTTCGCGTCCGGTAAACGTAGGACAAAAGCTGCTGATCTAAAGGCATTTCTTTGTTCGGCGAAGGGTCGAGCCGATACTGCGAGCAAGCGTATGCCCACATTTGATCTGTCACGGCGTCTTTAACAGCCTGGGGAATCGTCAGGAATAAAAACCCGATCTCATCGTCTGTGAGCTTTTTTGCGTAGGGGGTGACCGATGCAACGGCCTTTAGGCCGAGACGAAAGGTTGCGGCTTGCATAGCAGGGTTTACAGGGTTTGCAGGGCTGGTCCTACTTACGGTCCCAGTTAAAAAAGTGAAGCGGTATCTAAAGCCGACCACTGCTCATCTGTCCACTGACGCGGAGCAGGGGCGGTCGCAGCCTGTCGGCGAGGCTCAAAGACGTCGCCCCAACCGTTATTGATCGAGCTTTCGATTGACCGCTTGCGATCTTCAAGCGACCAGCCGCGAAGCTTGTTACATACGCGGGTAAAGACCCGCGTTGATCGCGTGCCTTTTTTACACGCCCAAAACTCAGCGAGGAGTTCTGCGCAGTCGGCTAGATCGGTCGGCACAGCTTCCGCCGGGAGGCGCTTATGACGGAGCGGGTCTTTCTTCTCAGGCAGCGTTTTAGTGGCTTTACCCCTATTAGGGGTTTTTGTTCCTGGGTTCTTGTTATTGGGTTCTTGTTTGTAGGTCGTTTTCGACCTACCCCCCCAGGTCGTTTCCGACCTAACCCTTAGGTCGTTTTTGACCTGGGTCGTTTCTGACCTGGGTCGGATTCGACCTAGGTCAACTTTCCCCGGGTCTTCAACAACAACCCTGTAAACGGTTGTCTGCCCGGCCCGATGCTCGGCCATAAGCCAGCCAGAGTCTTTAAGCCATCCCAAACAGCGTTGAACAACTTTCCGGCTTACGCCGGTTTCACGTCGGATTGTCTCAAGTGACGTCCAGCAACCGTCAGACGAGCCAAAGCCATGCCGATGAACAACCGCGTAAACAGCCCAAACGGCTGAGTCTCGAATGCTTTCCATTAAGGCGTACGGGACGATGGCGAAACCGGACGCGGTGACCTTTGATGGCATGGCTCGCTCGTTAGTCGCGCGGCAGCGGCTCGGCCTCTAAGGCAATAGCTCGCTGCAACAACAGGTTTACCCATCCTGTCGGACTGACGCCGATTGGTTTTTTTCTGTAGACCTCTTCGAGCACTCTTGAATCGACATATACGTATGGTGACGCGGGTTTTAGGGATTCAGGGCTTTGGTCTGTAGGCATGCTCAGGGTGGACGGCTCGCGCAATTTACCGATAATGACCAGACCCGTATACAAGCCGTGGTCAAACCGCTACAAGAGATAACAGGCCTGTCGCTTCACGAAGACCTTCACCGCTACCGTTTCCGCGGCGAATGGCTCGCCCAGTCAGTTTCGAGCGTGATCGGGTTTGACATGCACCCCCGACAACGAGCAAGGATTGATGAAACAAAAGACGGTCCTGACGGCTGGGCCCTAAGAGGGAATACCCTGCACGCCTGGCACGAGGGCTTTTTAAAAGGCAGCGAACCTGCGATTGAAGACCGCTGGACACCGTGGCTTAACCCGTTACGATCCGAGCCCCTTTTTAGTGATTTTGAGTTGCTCGCAGTCGAATTTAGGCTTTGCGACGCAAAGCGATCAGTAGGCGGGTCGTTTGATTTTCTTATTCGTCTTCGTAGCGACGAACCCGAGAAAGACTGGCCGGTCGTCCTTGGCGACTTAAAAACCGTTAGCAGTCGCGCAGCGGTCGGAAGCCGTAAGCCAGCAACCGCGCAGCTCGGCGCTTATCTCTCGATGTTGCAACAACATTATCCGCGGTTGTGGATTTCGGAATGCGTAACGGTTGTTGCGGGTCCAGAACGCTGCCGGGTTATTCGTCAAACGCCAGACGCCTGCGCTGCCGCCTGGGAAGACGCCTGGGGGCGCTTCGAATGCATACAGCCAGACTTCTAAAAATTGCGGACTAGAACCGGCTCGCGCGCCTGACGCTCCTCACTCCTGATCCGCTGCAAGAGAACCTGTGCACCGTTAAAAACAGTACATTTAAAGCATAGCGGCTTTTAGTCCCCCCCGAAAGGGTGGACAAACAACGCCGGACCCTTTTAAATGCGTATACGGACGGCAAGCCCTTCTACACCCTCCGCTTTTTCATGAAATTAAACCTCGAAGAATTTATTTCGCAAGACCCTTTAGTCAAAGAACTTACTGAGCATCATTCTGAACAACACACAATTCTTAGGAATCAACAACGTGAGCTTACTTTCGAATGCCGCAAAGTAAGTTTGTTGATGCTGGCCTACGATATTGTTGTCAAACAATTGTTTTCTTTTGAAGAAGTTGAAGACACCGAACATATTGTCGAAAAAGTAACAGGCGAACCCGTCGATTCTTGGGGATCTAACTTTGACATGTCTTCAGATACTGTACTAGAAGCCGTTGTCGAAAAATGTCGCGAGGTCGGGGTTTGCGATACAAAACTTAAGCGACTTCGCGAACAAGCGCATCAAACCTGTCATTCACTTATGTCTGCAAAAGCAAAAGCAAAAAAACGTTTTCAAGAAATGCAAAAAATAAGTAGCAAAGAGGTAACAAGTGAATCTTAGTTCAACAAACGAAGCCGTCGTTTGGGTTGCTTTAATTAGCGTTCTTTCGGCCGGTTTTTACTTTTGCCTTACAACTACTCTCGACGACTTAACCCTACGCGACTGCAACGCAGGCGTTCAATCAGCATGCAACTATCTAAAGCAATGAACAAGTTTCAAGACGAGCAAGGACGAGTTTGGCTGTGCACTCCAAACATGGCTAAACACCTAGGCGTTTCGGACGGAGGTTTAGCTGCTTACAAGCATAACGGCACGCTAAAACGTGGTGTTCACTGGGTACAACAAACAACAGGACACCGGCGCGTTTTTTACAACAAAGAAATTGTAATGAAATGGTGGCGAGGGGAAATTGCTGACAAATTAAACATCAAACAAAACACTGAAAAAAGCTCGCAAGATACTGTTGATGCAAAACACCGCAACGTTTCTGTTTATTTGACGAAAGAGTTGCACGAACAGCTTCTTGCGATACAAGAAAACTCTTCAGTAACAGTCGAAAGAAAAATTGACGGCATTCTTTTGCACACTCAAGAAGAACAACCTAAGCTCGGGACAATTGTCAACATGCTTCTTTCAAGAGCACTCAAACAATATCATGCCAAAATTGCCTAAGAGCTTTACATTCAAAGTGCTCGGGGTCCCTGCGCCGCAAGGGTCTATGTCAGTTCGCAGAGGCAAGTATGCTATTGCATGCAATCAAAAACAATTATATTCATGGCGGCATGACGTAGCGACACAAGCTTTAAAATACGTTCCTGAATGGTGGGACAAGGAGTCGCCCGTATCTCTACGCTGTGAGTTTGTATTTGCTCGGCCAAAATATCATTTCAGCACAGCAAAAGGCAAAACTCATCAGACTGTACCTTCCGCGCCTTATCATCACATTGTTCCCCCTGACAATGACAAGCTAGTTCGCGCAATTGGAGACGCTTTATCAGTTACACAAGCCGTTTTGCGTGACGATTCACTAATTGTTTTAATTCACTCTTTAAAACGCTATGCCCGACACAACGAACTCATCGCAACCACAATCACTATCACCGCTCTCAATACCTAATCTTTCAGACGTTATTACGACCGATGACGTCAGTCAAAAAGGCAACGGCAACTACAAGGCTGACTATGTCAATTGGTGCCGTGTCGCGCACTTGCTGCACGTACATGCTTCCGGCTGGCAGTTTAACGTTCAACCCTCGCCTACAGGTTCTCACGTGTGGGAAGCTCCAAACGGCACTGCCTATGTCGTCGGCTTCTTTACCGGACCAAACGGTGAACGCACGCCTGACTTCCCGCAGTCGGTTATGGATAACCGCAACTCACCGATTGCTTTTGCAAAAGTCTCTGCTCGTGATTTTACCGATACGCACCGGCGCTGCCTTTGTACTGCAGCGGCTGCAACGTTTAGTCTTGCCTGGCAGTTGTGGGCTCGAGAAGACATTGAGAACCCGCATCGG
>VMHT01203985.1_pt1 | contig 13980 bp, 25 predicted proteins | sample 4693611 | NCBI WGS metagenome assembly VMHT01 (sample SAMN12280063, study PRJNA550983) | marine metagenome | isolation source: seawater sampled from same location over 5 years 0.02-0.2 micron viral filtrate | place: USA: collected off the coast of southern California halfway between the port... ... | reverse complement strand
ATTGGAAAGATTGGCGACGTTGAGCTTACTAGCTCTGGGGATTTGTTAATTAAGAGCGGAGCTACAACATACGTAAAACTAGCTTCAAGTGGTTTAACTCTTTCGGAATCAAACACTAGTTTTGTGAAAGAAAATTGCTACTACAAAAGCGGTGCAGTTAGACTCCAAAAGTCAGACAATATCTATGACGAAATGTTACTTCGTTACGAAGGGCAGACCAGTGATAATTTTGTAATCCAGCAATGGCACAGTGGACAGCAAGCAGGTCAAATAAAGTTTTTAGGAGACACTCCCACAGGATCAAATACAATAAGACTGGATGCCAAAAATGTAGATGTCGGCTTCAGCAATACTGTCCTAACAAAAATATTCAGCGACACTAACTTCGGAGCGTATAAAAAATTCGTTTTCAAAGACTCCAGAGACGCGACTGACGGATTGCATTTCGAGCATACTGGAAACAATGCTCCTTCAATACAGCTAGGAATGTATGGAGACTCAAACGATGCAGACTTTGGTCAATTTAAAATAACTCACACGGATAGCAGCGATGTTAATACGAACGTAATAGTCGTAGATAAAGATAATGGTTATACCAAGCTAGAGTCTGAATATACGGAAATGAAAAACGCTAAGGTTGCTGACGGAGGATACACTCAATTCGGATCCCTAACGACTACAGAGCGAGACGCCTTAACTGCCGCAAACGGCATGGTTATTTACAACACAACTGACAATAAGTTTCAAGGACGCGAAAACGGAGCTTGGGTCAATTTAGTATAATGAATGATATCATCTACAAATCTACAATCGGAACCGGCGGCTTTATTGCTACCATCGAACTCGCTACCGTGAATGAAATTCTAGTCTTTTGTGTAGGTATCTCCACATTCCTTTACATGACTGTCTCTGCGATCAAAGTGATTAAAGAGCTGCGGAAAAAATGAATGAAGTTCTGCAAGTCATATCATCTATCACTCCTGTTCTCATAGGCATCATTACTCTTATAATTGTCTTAGCTAGGATGCACTACAATCTCGAATCTCTAGCGGAAAAAGTAAAAGTCTTATTCGACTTCCACAACAAACGTAAAAAATAGCATGACACCAGAACTACTAGCAATGCTCGGAGGCGGCGTAAGCGGCTTTATAATGAAGATGATCGCTAACCAAGCGGAGACACAGGCTCGACTATTCGAGCAGACTCTAGCGAAGCAACAGGTAGCAGACGCCTCGGCTAATGAGGCGGCAAATAGAGGAGGAGCTTTAATGCGGCGCGTTATCACATGCGTCGTTCTATTCGCGATCGTAGTAGTTCCGACTATTGTCGCATTTACTGATATCGGAGTCAGCGTCAGTCGAGAGACGGACGGCTTCTTCGGCTTCTTTAAAACTGTGAAATGGGATCAGATTGGCGGCTACGTTATTCTGCCAGAAGTAAGACAGACTGCTCTAGCGATCGTTGGTTTCTACTTCGGCTCCTCACAGGTTAAGTAGCGAGCAAGCCTCGCATCGATCGGCATCGATCGAAATTTATGACTGAATACCAAAAACAAGTCGTAGAGGCGTATCTACAATGCGGCTCTTATAACGGAGCAGCTAAACTGCTCGGAAAGGATCCTAGCAATCTGCGGAAGCTAGTTAAGCAACTAGAGGGGCAAGGCGACGTTCCTTGGAGATCTAAAGCTCCTAATCCTAATCATCTGGCGATCAAGAGTTCGACCGTCCAGTTCGACGCAGATGGCAACGTGGTCAAGGAATGGCGGCGGCAGCATCCGAATATAGAACTCATGCAGGACGTCGTAGACGGACTCTGCGAGCAGGTGAAGGGTAAGGCTAAGGTCTCCAAGACTAAGAAGAGCAGGAAGACCGGAGAGGACGTTCTGTTCGAGATCGATCTATTCGACGCTCATGTCGGCATGTATGCAGACGAGATAGAGACGCTAGATTCAGACTATAACTGCGACATCGCAGCGCAGAGAATGATCGAGGCGACGCAAGCTCTAGCCGGCAGAGCGAACAATCCTAGCAAATGCGTTCTGGTCTTCGGCGGCGACATGCTGCACGTAGACGATCGCAGCAACCGGACTCCGTCGAGCGGTCACGCTCTCGATGCTGATAGTCGATATCACAGGATCGTAAGCTACGTCATAGCAGCCTGCAGAGAATGCGTCGAGATAGCTGCTACAATAGCTCCAGAGATCGAGATCGTCGTTCTAGAGGGCAATCACTCCTCTCACTCAGAACTCTGGCTCGCTCGCGTCCTAGAGGCTTACTACTCGGACTGCTCGAACGTAGAGATCAAGACGACTCCTAATCCTCGCAAGCATTTAATCTGGGGAGACAACCTTCTGCTATGGGCGCATGGCGACAAGATCGCAGCACAGAAGTGGGCATTGATTATAGCCGCAGAGTTCGCCAAAGAATGGGGATCTACAAAGTATCGCCATCTGAAGTGTGGACACGTCCATCATAAGAAGGCGATCGCTCCGGTCGTCATCGATGAGCAGAGCGGTCTGGTCGTCGAGTATCTCGAAGCTCTCTGCGCTACAGACGCATGGCACGCCGGAGCAGGCTTTGTCGGATCCCAAAAGGGAGCGAGCGCGTTTGAATATCATAAGACGGAAGGACTGCTGACTCGGCACTTTAAGACAGTATGAGAATCATAGCTTTAACAGGAGCAAAGCAGGTCGGAAAATCTACAGTCGCGGCAGCGATCGCAGACATCTTAAACGAGGAGACTCATATCATCTCATTCGCAGATCCCATGCGAGCGATGCTGCAGGCGATGGGCATTAACTCTTTCTATCTTTCTAATCAGCTATACAAAGAACGAGAGATCGACGGACTAGGAAAGAGCGCGAGATATCTCATGCAGACTCTCGGAACTGAATGGGGTCGAGGAATGATCGACGAGAATATCTGGCTCTGGGCGATGAAGCATCGAGTCGAGCAAGCTCAAATGGATGGAGCGAAAGTAGTAGTCATCGACGACTGCAGATTCGACAACGAGGCGAGCTGGGTATTGAACGCCGGAGGAATAGTCGCGAGTCTTTTCAGAGATGGAATAGAATACGGCTCGGACTCTCATGCGAGCGAGCAACCTATAGACTCGAAAAAAGTTACTATCATCTGCGACGCCGGTGATGACTACGCGGCGGCAGAGAGGATCATAAATCATGGATCATAACTTCGAGCGGAACATCATTTTGGCGCAAGCCACAGAAGAGTCTCTGGAGAAAGCTAAGTCTATCCTATCGGAGTTCTTTCAGCACTTTGCTATCGTCGTTCAATATGAAGACGGGAGCGTCATGCACGTCACAGACAATTCTCTGGTCGAGAAGGCTCTATACAAGGAGGCTCTCGGAATGATAAAGGAGGAGAAGGAGTTCGAGGACTCCGACATAGAAGACTGCGAAATCGAGTGGGAAGACGAAGACGACAGCGACGATTCTTGGTCGCAGGACGGCGAGCAGTAGGCTACAAGCGGGCTAGAGAGCGATTTTCACGCTCTAAAAAAAAGTGAGAAAAAAGTGAAATAGGGTATTGACATGCCTGTCCGGATAGCTTTCTATCTTCTACATCGAAGCGATTCCCGCCTCGAACCTAACACACAAAAAACACGACATGAAAAACCTAAACAAATTCCAAGCCTTAGTAAAAGAAGCTAACGAACTAGCTAAAGAAAACAATAGACTAGATCGCTTGCTCACAGACGCTAAGGTTCCAAACGATGAAAATTGGTCAAACCACGAGGCAGTTCGCGCTTACTACGATCACGATAAGCAAGCCTACATGGAAGTCGAAGGAGGACAAATCATCTGCGAATCTGCAGTCGCAATCACAGATCTTTCATACTACTTTAAGCACAACTTCTACTTTCTAAAAAACGGAGCAAAACGCCGCAGTCGTTTCTCTAAAGCAAAAGCTCTCGAAGCTCTCCAAGACTAATCTTCAACACAGTTTTCGGATCTGCTCAAAACCGAATTTTTTAACCTAATCAAAAACCTAAAAAACACGATCATGAAAAACACTACATCACTATTCGGCAAACGCCCAGATCCAATCGTCTTAACAGAAGAGTTGAGAATTGAAAAGTCTCTTGCAGGTCAATCAATTTACTTAAACTATTCAATAGGTTCAGACACTTATCCTTATGAGATTTGCTATGTTTCGCCTAGCGGAAAACAAGTTTGGGCAAAGCAAATGGAAGTCAGCAAGAAAGGGACTGAATTTCATTCATCGGATCGTCACCAACTCAAAAAATTCTCACTCAGAAAGAGTGGATCATTTAAGCAAGTTGGAAAGTCTGTAGGGTATGCGAAGCCATCATATGAGCCGGAATACTATTACGACTACAGCTTCTAATCCTCAACACAGTTTTCGGATCTGCTCAAAACCGAACTTTTAATTTTATGAATATCATGACTCTCATTCTCGCTCTCATCGCCGTCGAATCTAATGGCAACGACAACGCCATCGGCGACGACGGTCTCGCCTACGGATGCCTACAGATTCACGCCGCCTACGTCGCAGACGCTGCGGAGTATGCCGGCGAAGACTGGACGCATGAGGACGCCTTCGATCGCGAGACATCGATCAAGATCGTTCTCGCTTACATGGATCGCTACGCTACCGAGCGACGCATCGGAAGGACTGTGACGATCGCAGACGTAGCTCGCATCCACAACGGCGGTCTCAACGGCTACAAAAAGCAAGCCACTCTCAAATACTGGAAGAAGGTAAAGGCAGAACTAATCTCTCGCGGAGCCTTATAAGCTCTGCAATCTAACAACCCAAAAAGCATAAAAAACATATGGCTATACTAACGGTAAAAACAGAATCCTCTAGCGGATTCACTATCGACGAGCTAGCTCCTTCCGGAGACTTCGTCGTCACATGCCTAGAGATCGCAGACGAGTTCGGCGTCACTAGGAAGAAGTATCAATCAGAGGAAGAGGAGCAGATCGATGTCACTCGCTTTCTCTTCGGCTTCAAGGCGCAGGACGGTCGTCTCTATAAGGTGCAGACCTTCGAGATGAAGATCTCCGGCTCTCCTAAGTCTACGCTCTACAAGTTCCTCTCTAGTTGGCTAGGGCAGGCTCCGGACTACGGCTGGGACTATTGCACTCTCAAGGGTCAAGGCGCGGTCGTATCGATCGAGCATGTAGTCTCTCAGATGGGAACTACATATCCGAAGATCACTCGGATCTCTCCGGCGAAGACGAGCCTCGCAGACTACTCTGCTCAGATCGTTCCCGTAGATCAGTTCGGAGCTGTAGCGGCTCCTGCGGCTCCCGTAGCTCCTGCGGCTCCTGTAGCTCTTCCTGCTAGCGTAGGCAAGGCTCTATCATCGGTAGGAGCGACAGTCGCTTCTGCTCCCGTAGCTTGGACTCCAGAGACAGGCACACAGGCAGACTGTCCGTTCTAATTTTCAGCGTCTCTGCTGATTGGTCAAAATAACTTGATCGGCATCGCTTCCATGCGGTGTCGATCACTTAACCCAAAAAAAAATAAAATGGCTACACTAGAAAAGAAAGTCGATCTTGACGGATCGCATTGGTATTCTCGCGAAGGCGTTCCCGCCTACACGATTAAAAAAACTAAGGGAGATGGAGAGCGAAACACGACTCTCCGAGATGCTCGAAAGCATCGCCTGCTCCCTTCTGTCACTACTATCTTCGGAATCATGGCGAAGGCAGGACTCGATCGATGGAAGATCGGCAAAGCTATCGAAGCCACACTCTCGACTCCTCGCGATGAAGGCGAGACAGACGCTCGTTACTTCGATCGTATCAGATCTCGAAGCTACGAGGAGACAGACAAGGCTGCAAAGCTAGGCACTCGCATTCACGACGCAATAGACGCTGCGTTCGATAGCGTCGAACCTGCGGAGGATCTGAAGCAATACGTCGAGCCGACGATGGAATATCTTCGCACTCTGAATCTTCAGAACATTGAACGCGAAGGGACTGTCGTGAATCTTAAAGAAGGCTACGCCGGTCGAGTCGATCTACTCGCTCGCTACGGCAACTCGAATATCATCATCGACTTCAAGACAAAGAAGACGAAGGAAGGAGTGAAGATCACTCCGTTCGACTTCCAAGCGACGCAGATAGCAGCCTACGCTATGGCGGCATTCGGAACTCTAGACCATTGCGTAGGAGCGAACGTCTACATCTCTACTACAGAGGCAGGACGAATCGAGACTGCGGTCTACGATGAAGATAAACTGAAAAAAGAATACCAACTCCTACAGCATCTGACTGCGGTCTGGAGACATCTAAAAAACTACGATCCTAGAGGATAAAATAATATGGAAACAAAACTACTAAGCACACACGCAATCATCAAAGCGGCAGAGAAGGTCACCGGCAAACCTGCCAAAGAAATCAGAGGATCTACGCGAGTAGCTTCCGTCGTAGCCGTGAGGAATCTCTGCTACAAGGTGGCTAAGGAGCAACTCAATCTCGCAGACAGGGACATCGCCGTATCCTTCGGTCGAGACCGGAGCGCGGTCACTCACTCGCTCAAACAAGTAGAGAAGCATCTGGCGCATCGAGCTAACTATCGAGTCTTACTCTCGCTCATAGAAGAGGAGCTAGGACTATGATTGTAAAGCACAACTATCCGGAGTCGATCTCTAGGTTCATGAGCTGGGCTGAGGAAAGGCTAGGGAAGGAGGTCGAGTCTATTAAGAGGCTAGAGAAGCAAATAGGAGACGAGCTTTATAAAGAAAAAATTCAGACGTCTACAAAACTTTCTGCAGATCAAAAAAGGAGCATTCTCGACGATGTAGAAAAAGCGAGAGAGGAAGGCGAGGTCACGGTTGCTCAAGCCTGTGAATTGGTCGGTATTCACTATGTAACCTATTATAGATGGAAGAAAAAACTAACATGAAAAAAGTATTCGATAGAACTGAAATAGGCATTCTAGAGCAAGGACTCGAAGCCATGTCTCGAACCTGCGAATCTCTAACAAAAGAAAACGAAAGACTCACGAAGGAGGTCGAGGATCTAGAGGCAGGCATCTCTCATCTAAAGCATCGAATCATCATCGACAGGGAGGAGAGAGAGTGACGACTCGCTACATAGGGATCGACTGCGGTCTCGACGGCGCGATCGTCACGATCGAGGGAGAGAGGATCCTAGAGATGATGTCTATGCCTACGAAGAAAGTAGGCGCGAAGAGAGAGATCGATATCGATGTTCTGGATAAGTTATTCGACAGCGAATTTAAGAGAGACTTCTGCTTCGCCTCTGTCGAAGATCCCGGAGGTCACGCTCCGAGCGCGGCAGGTCTGCGGTCTATGACTTACTCCTTCGCGATCATCAAAGCTCTCCTAGTATCGAACCGGATAAAGTTCAAGACTATGGCGGCGAGGACATGGCAGAAGCAATTCTTCGAGAAGCCAAAAGGCATGAAGGAGAAGTTCGACACGAAGGCGGCTGCGCTCGAAGCGGCTGACGAGATCTGGACGGATACGAACTGGAGGCGAACGCCTCGAAGCAGGATCCCGTTCGATGGATTTGTAGACGCTGCGCTGATCGCAGAATATGCAAGGAGGATGCGGGGATGAGAAACGTCACTACATTTTTCTACGCCTACATACAGGTCGCGCTGATCTGCCTCAACACTTGGCAGGTCGCTAACGCAAAGATTCTAGGAGCAGTCGTCGTCGGCTTTCTTATATCTCTGGTCTGGTGCTTTAACGCGCAGCGAGCAGCGTTCTCGAATCTATCAGACAAGATCGTCTACTCAGCAGGAGCTTCTCTCGGAACAGCGAGCGGAATCGTGCTTTCTCAAATTATCTATTGACTACCCAAAAGGAGGACAGATGAATAGATCAGAACTAATCGAAGAACTAAAAAAATTAAACGACAAACTACTATGGAAGAAAGACAAAGCACGGCAGACTACTATGGATCTCGACGGATCAGCATCGTTAAACAAGCGAGAGCTACAGAGACTACAGACTTCGATCTCGAAAAGATCATCGAATGGATCAGAGACGGGAGCGGACGATTCGCAAAGAACGTCACAGCAGTAAGAGAGGCGACAGAAGCCGGAGATCTAGATCGAGCCTCCGAGCTAAAGAGAGATCTGCCTGCAGTCATGTTCTGCGGTCAATTCTCTCGCAGATCTAGCAAGGCTATAACTAGTCATTCTGGGATGATCTGCATGGATGTCGATAAGATCGAGTCTCCGGCGAAGAAGGTAGACGAGATGAGGTTCGATCCTCACGTCATCGCAGCGTTCGTCTCTCCTTCCGGCAACGGACTAAAAGCTATCTTCGCTATCCCTAACAGCATCGAGAAGCATCGCGACGCCTTCGAGTCTGCCAGACGCTATCTCTCGACATACGGACTCGAAGCGGACGAGAGCGGCAAGGATCTATCGCGGCTATGCTTCCTATCGCACGATCCAGAGATTCACTACGCTCCAGACGCCGTAGAGCTTCCTGTCTACATCGAGGAGGAGCAGGTCGTCAATACGGCAGCTCCTAAAGCCGCCACAGGCGATCGTATCGGAGATCGATACTCCGCGTCTCCTAATGTTCGAGAGCGATCTGTAGGCATTCTGCAGGGTCTGGGATGGCAGCTACAGCGAGGCGACAGCACTCGGACATATTGCACTCGACCATCCAAGCGAGGAGGCATATCCGGAGAGCTACGATTCGATGGATCCTTCTACTGCTACACGGACAGCGCAGCTCCTCTGGAGCCTATGCAGAACTACTCAGCATTCGCTCTCTACACTACGGCAGAACACGGAGGAGACTTTAAGGCAGCAGCTCTGGCTCTGGCAGATGAGTTCGGAGACAATGAGCCTCCGGTAGACGGTCGCGACTTCTACAATAAGACAGGAGCGGTCGAGACACAGCAGATCGAAGTAGACGAGAAGAGAGCGGAGGCGATCGGCAATATGCCGACGTGGACTGCGGCAGGCGAGATCCCAGATGATCTCAATAAGCTGATCATGCAGCGATATCCTGTTCTCATCGAGGGTCTGCTACACAGAGGCACGAAGATGGTTCTGGGAGGAGGCTCGAAGTCTTACAAGACGTGGACGCTGCTGAACCTAGCCGCATCCGTAGCAGGAGGCAGGGACTGGTTCGGACACAAGGTCATGAATACCGGACTCGACGTGATCTTTCTCAACTTCGAGGTTCCGCATGAGTTCTTCCTCGATCGAGTTCGTAGCGTCTGTAAGGCGATGGATATGGAGCCTCCTATGAATCTAAAGGTCTGGAGCCTCCGAGGAATCTGCAACGATCTGAAGCTCATTCTAGAGACTCTGCAGGAGCGTCTGACGAACGGATGCGCTCTGCTCTGCATAGATCCCATCTACAAGGCTATCGGAGATCGAGACGAGAACAGCGCGGGCGATATCGGTCTGCTCATGAACGAGGTCGAGGCTATCGTCGAGAAGACCGGAGCGGCTGTGGCTTTTGGAGCGCACTACTCGAAAGGAAACCAATCGGAGAAGGATCCTCTCGATCGCATAAGCGGCTCTGGGGTCTTCGCTCGCGATCCGGACACGATCATGGGACTCACAGCTCATGAGGAGAAGGACTGCTACACAGTTCACTCTGCGCTCCGGAACTTCGCCGGCATGGATCCCTTCGTCGTCGAGTGGGACTTTCCGCTCTTCAGTCTTCGCGAAGATCTGGACGCTAAAAAGCTCAAGAGAGCAGGTCAGAAAATTAGCGCAGGAGAGATCCTCGCAGAGATCACTAGCACGGGAGTCGATCCCAGAGATTTTGTTCCGAGCATGTCGTCGAAGCACGACGTCAGCGATCGAACCGTCTACCGGCTTCTGAAGAATCTCAGCGATCAGAGAAAGATCCACAAGACAGCAGGCAACTACTTCCCTACAGTTAAATGAAAATGAAAGAAGCAATCAAGATACAGCAGTTCATAGAATCATGCGATCCGAAGGCTATACGATTCGACAAGCTAGACGACGCCATCATCGGAGTCTCTCATTCCGGCTGTCTATGCTACAGCTATCCTAAGCTCGTAGGCATATTCAAGGAGAGAGATAAGATGACTGACGAGGAGGCTGTAGACTGGATCGACTACAACGTGATCGGCACGATGGGAGGCGAGGGCTTCATCATCGTCTTCGAGAACTAGCCAGAATCTAATCCCCCCCCTATGCAGCCTCTCGCGAAATCGAGAGGCTTTTTAGTATCTAAAAAAAAGTGAATAAAAAGTGAATTAGCTATTGACTCGCCTCAATCCGGTCTCCTTACTCTGTCATATCGAAGCGGTTCTCGCCTAGAGCAAACACGAAAAAAACACGACATGACAAACATCCTCGAAAAACTCACACGCAGCTACGCTCTACTATTCGCAGTTGCCATCGCCATCCCTTCTATCCTTCGCATCGTCGAAGCAGTCTAACCTAAAAACACTACACGCTATGTCACTATCAATTAAAAAAATATCAGACGATCTATACGAGGTCGAAGGATCTGATATTAAAATAGAATTCGTCCAAGACGACTACGAAGATGGAAGATGGTTCGCTCTATCTTCCGACAATAAAATTATCAGAACAAGGCATTTGATTCCGGTCTCTGGTAACAATCCAAAAGCTGTTTCGATAGCTCTCTCTCGCCTCATCAAATAACCTAAAAACACTACACGAAAATGCACAATCAAACTAAAAAACTAATGCTAGAAATAGCTCACGCTCGCACTCTGCTCAACGCAGTCACGCAGAAGCTAGAAGACGTATCTGAAGAAATGTTCTACGAAGAAGGAATGGGAGCTTTAGATTCTGCTGTCAGTCAAGAGATGGCAGACATCGTATGCAATCTAAGAAACACGATCGCTCGTTCAAACATAGCAATCAAGAAACGCTCAGAGATCGAAGACTACGTCAGAAAGAACGCTCACTTGGGCATCAAATAAACACTCAACTAAAATACGACATGAAAAATCTCAAAAGTATAACTGAAGTTAGTCTGCCATTTGGCACTATGCTATTCACGCATCAAATTTGCTTTGATGGTCGCGAACAAACCATGTATCAATATGTGTTTGATGGCTCCAGTCATTTCGACTTAGAGCAATTCGAGCCGACTCATTGGAAGCATCAAGCGAACCGGAAGGACGTTCGCGATCTTATGATCTCCGAAGGAGGAGCTACTCTCGAAGAGGCTGACATTTACATCAAGTCGCTAGTTCAAAATCAATGGAACAGGCGCAAAGGGATGCACTCGATGGTCATCAATAAGCCATCTAAAAAAAAGTGAATAAAATGTGATTTAGCTATTGACTCATCTAAATTCATGCTTTTCTATCTGTCATATCGAAGCGGTTCTCGCTTAGATCTAACCTAAAAAACACGACCTATGAAATTCAAAAAAGACAGACAGCATTTTTTCAACAAAACAGCAAACTGCGCTAACGCTATCCGCAACCTAGAGGAGCGTCTCGAAAGTGGTATGCAGCCATCTGACTTCTTTAATGAAGAGCAGCCTTTGTCGCTACAGCAACGCGAGGCAATCGAAGCTAACCTAAAGCATCTCAAAATTGAACAGGTAAAGATACACAAAGAATTCTGCGCTTGGATAAAATCAAATTAACCTAAAAAAACAAAGTCTCGCTCGCACGACGCGGGCGAGACGCTAATCCTAAAAATAATACGACCATGAACATCACAGAACTAGAGCAACAAGTCATCACTTCAATCGCAACTGGCGATGAATGGGACGGCTTCCCACACTTAACTGTTTCTGAAATATCAGAAGAAACTAGTATTCCAATGAAGCAACTTAGAGGCGTTATAAGCTCTCTAGAACAAAAGGATATTATACAAGAGAGTGAGCTTCCTGACTGCACAGCTTGGATGGTCTGCATCTAATCAATCTAATCACAAAGTCTCGCTCGCACGACGCGGGCGAGACGCTAACCCTAAAAAAACACGCACTATGAAATTCATCAACGCGCAAAACATCAAAGCAACTGCCAAGTCATACGGCAGGCAGATTCACGACAAGGATCTACAAGTCTCTTCAGACTTCGTAGCTCAGATAAACGATCTCGTTCACGCGATCGTCATGACAAACGTAGCGAAGCAAGACAACCTTGCCGGAACGCTACGCGCAACAGAATGGGCGCATGATCGCCTACAAGACGCCAACGAGTTATTAGAAGGCGAGGTTCTAGGATCATGAGTGTAACTTACAAAGCTCACAATGACGGACTGCTATTTAGCAATGGCAACTACTACCCAAAAGTTCGCACTCGCACAGGCTGGAAGTATAGCTTCCGGAGCGACTCAGATGCAGTAGCACAGGAGTCTAACGACATCGAGGAGGAGACGCTGCAGCCGGTCGCTGTAGCCTCCAAGCCTTCGAGCAACTGGCTAACCTTCTAACCCTAAGCAAACCATGAAAATCAAAAAGCAACCGAAGCTCGTCAAGACAGAGAAACAACAGGAGAGCGCGTTCATCGTTTTCCTCTGCATCGCCACAGCAGCAATACTGCTGATAGTAACCGTCGTCGCCGAGAACCTGTAGCCATGAAAGAATACACTCGCATTCTAGAGATGGACAACAGCGACGGCGTCGCCTGCCATGTCGTGGTCAAGTTCATGATCGACGGCGCAGCCTTCGCCGGCTTCAACTCGATCTGGTCGTCGGAGCCGCTCTCGGATGACGACCTAGCTCATCTGCAGGAATGGATCATGATGGATAAGAGCAAATGGCAAGAGCGGACATTAGAAGGCTCTGACAGCGTCTAGGAGTTCCTTGAAATATCTCCGAGACATCGCACTCCTTCAAGGGTCTGCAGGCTCTCCTGCAGGCTCTCATAGCTTTTGACACTATTGACACGACTATTGACGCTGTCAAAAGTGGTCTGGCGGCAGGAGACCTTTTGACACGCTGTGTCATTTTTAATTTACAGAGCCTCACCGACTTACGACTTATTGACACGGCTATTGACAGGCGTTGTCATTTTTGCCGCCACCTATATAGTAATAGCAATACTATTATAGTTGTAGTAGCTCGCATCCGTGACATCGCCATCGCAGAAGCGAGGCGGCTGTCACTTCGCGAGCAGCTCTGGATGTTTGAATGTTTGTCACTTGCAGAGATTTGACATCCGGAGAGATCGAGTCGATACTGTCTGGATGAATGAAACTAACGAACTCAAAGCTCTCCGATTTATTCGAGAGATCAACATCGCGATACGCGAACTCGAAAACCAATCCTCGGCGACGAGTAAGAGATATAAGAAAGGCGTCAAGATGCTTCAGAAAGAGATCTGCTCTGTCGAGTCTCTACTTGACGATGGAGCTATCATCGAAGGCACAGAGCCTTGGGTAATTCTTACACAGCAACTAAGGTCTCTGATCTTCAACCCTACTCTCTCGAACATCGAAGAAGACAACTCTATCTAGACGTGAAGACATGCAGGATCATAGAGGGCTTAGACTATCCGGAGGATAAGCGCGAAGATCCTCCCAGCCACCATGCCATCACATGCGAGATCATAGCTAGAGTTCAGCAGCTAGATTCCATACTGGCGGGGGAGGGGTGTGCATCCGGAGGGGTTCGCCTACTGCACAGGCTATCTACTATTCATAGAAGATCACCAAGGGCTTACAGACTCCTCCTAGATATGCTCTCTTCTCAGAGAAGCCTGTCTGAATCGTTCGAGGCTTTAGCATCGAAACACGATCACTCTCGTCAATCTTGGCTGCAGAATGCACAGGCAGACGTAGAGTTAGTCAGCGAAGTCTGGGAAGAGGTAGGAGCTGTCATGACTGAGCTAATAAAGCGCAGGTCAAGAGAAGAGCAAGACAATGACAACTAGCATTAAGATAAGGGAACTATCCTGCAGGCAGGAAGACAGGCATGCAGGCATGCAGGCAGACGGGAAGGAAGGCAAAGCTTCTAGCTCAATAAATATATAAGCTCTCCCCGTCGCTTAGTTACTCCTAGCAAAAAAACCTTTTGCAT
>VMHT01134770.1_pt1 | contig 13984 bp, 9 predicted proteins | sample 4693611 | NCBI WGS metagenome assembly VMHT01 (sample SAMN12280063, study PRJNA550983) | marine metagenome | isolation source: seawater sampled from same location over 5 years 0.02-0.2 micron viral filtrate | place: USA: collected off the coast of southern California halfway between the port... ... | reverse complement strand
TATGATTTCAGCGTAGTCGATGGGTGTTATCATATTGTCCTTAAAGACGCAAACCTGTCTGTAAGGCATCTCTGTAACATCGACAATCTGAAATGCTGAGTAATCTAATCCTTTACCTCTAGCTACATCGACTACACAAACATATGTGTGATCTTTCTGAGGCTTTTCATATACTTTCATGTGTTGTGTTTGACCAACTGGATTTCTAGGCACAAGACTCTTTAGCTTGCCGCCCTCGATCAGAGTTCCAGATGATCCTAAGAATCCACACTCAAATTCTTGAGTGAACTTTTGAGTATCTTGATCCATAGCCGCAAGAGTCTCTTTTCTCCACTTCTCGTCTCGTCCTGGCACTCTTTGCCAAGGCACTTCAACATATTCGAAGCCATTCGTATCTGCTTTCGCTCCCTCACAAGTCTTATAAAAGTGATTGAGTCCATTTGGCGTAGAAGTGTACAACATCTTTGTAGTTTTACCAGAAGATATCGTTGGAAATACAGAGGCGAAGAACTCATCCCAATTTTCTACGAAGGCTGTTTCATCTATGTATAGAAACGATATAGATTTACCACGAATAGCACTCGATGATGTCGCACCTGCAATGATCTTACATCCGTTCTCAAACTCGACAGAGCCTTTGTTCCATTCGATAACGCCTTGTTGTAGCCACTTGGGCAATGCTTCATATGCAATCTTGATTCGATCTAGAATCTCACGAGCCGCATCACCTTTGTTAGCAAGTAAGGCACAAGTTTTATGCTCATTAAACAAAACGTAATGTAATATAACAGCAACAGCAGTAGTCGTTTTACCTGCCTGTCGTGAAGTTACCACAGCAACTCTTCGATTATTCGTTATCTTTTCGACAATCTCTTTCTGATAGTCATACATCTTGATTGGTATAAGACCCCTATCAACATGGACAATTTGAATATATTTTTCAGAGAAGTATGTAGGATTGTTAGCGCACTTAATGAACTCGCCAACCATATCCTGAGTAAACTCGATAGGAGTACCCTTTCTCTTTAGGTTGACGTTACCATTGTAGCCACGATCCTGAACATTAGCCATCGTTATTTTTCATGTCCTTTAACAACTGCTGTAGTTCATTTGTCGAACCAACAAACAGATTGTTATTAGTGGTCAGACCTTTAGGTGCTGTCTCAATATTATCTGACTCTACTTTAATCTTATCAGCAGACATCTTAACAAGGTCTTTGTTTGCGTCAACAAGCGTCTTCATGATAGTCGATACGACTTCATATGCTCTCGGATGCTCTGATGCTTTTGCTACATCGAGCATTTGCTCTAACGCCTCTGTTCCAGATTCGATTACATTATAGAAGTTACTTCTAGCATACTCATAATCTTTATCTATCTTGTCGTCAGTGGGAACTGGTGTTCTTTCAATTACTTTCCCTTCGACTACATCATCCAGAGGCTCAAGTCCTAGACTTTTACCTATTTCATCATTCATATTATATTGTTCCGTCTCCGTCTGAGATTATTGTCATTGCTTTCCAGAGATCATTTTCGTTTATAGAGCCATAGTCTGGAGATGCTGTTGCTCCAGCAGGAGCGTTCGTTGCAACAACTGCTGGAGTAGTGTATGTTTTACCAACTGTATATACTACGGGTCCGCCACTGTTTGAAGTTTCTGTGCCTAAGTATGTATTCCATCTTGTTTGATTTTCAGCAGGCGTACCTGATCCTAGATCAGTTATTCTAGCTGTAGTGTTAGGAGTAGTTAAACTTAGAGCCACTTCTACAGCGGGAACTACCTCTATTTGCTCTCCACTATCTACAGGGGTTAATACAGGATACAAATCAACATCGACAAACTTAATTTGTTTCTTAGTCTGTGTCGGTGAAAAGAAATATCCTTTCATTGTGAAGTTTAGTGTCCAGATCAATGCTCTTCTTGTCTGAAAGTCTGCTTCATATGAGTCTTCTTGAGATACACTAGTCAACACAACAGGAATATCAACGTATCCCAAGTCGTCAATCATCTTTACTCCAACTGTACAGTCTGGCTTAAAAAACGGAAGTATCTGCTCTATAATTTTCATTCCGTCTTCGTTGTACTTTGTCATTATGTTTAACTGAAACTCGATATCGTATGGTGCAGGAGTAAACATTGTCGTAACACTTCCAGTAGAAGTGGGAGTTCCTTTTACCTGCTTTGTTAAACTGGTTAACTTTCGTTCAGCACTATAATTCATACCAGTAATCTCGAAAGACATTCTAGGTAATGTAACTGCACTAGGCGAATTTAAGTTCGGATCTTGCTCTAATTTAGCAAGAACTTTTTGCATAGGAGCATAGTTGATAGGAACTTTAATCTTCTGTATAGCTGAACCTGAGTTATTTTTTCTCGTTATTTCAATATCATTAAATAGCGTACCAAATACTGCTACATATCTTCTCGTTGTTTCGTGATAAAAATGATTACCAAACATTAGAATGTGTCCTCACCAAATGGATTACCCTGAGAAAAGTCGATAATGTTGTCTGATGCGATTCCTCCACCAGGAACTTTATCTCCAAGTTCAGCTTGATAGGCATCATTATCTGAAAGTGCATCTACGGGTTGTTCTATTACGCTAATTCTATTACCAAAAGCGTTGATAGTAAGAGAACTATATGTATCGGCTAAAATCGCTTGATATGGTCTAGGCATTGTTTCACCCACTACACCAGCTCCTGTACCTGTAGATATCTCAAATTGAACACCCCATATTTCTACTGATGAATTGGCATTTCCAGTAACATTTCTTATGAATAAACTCATATTATTTACTTGGCCAGGGAAACTCGCTCTTCCTGTAGTTATTCTCTGCCAAGAATTAGACTGTGGAATATCGATCTCTGCGCCATATTGCACTTCAGTTGCACTACTATTTATTTTCAGTTTTAATCCAGAAGAAGCATTTCTAACCCAAACAGAACCAATAAATCCAGCACTATTTGTAGGTGTATTTACACTCTGACCTAATGCTCCAGAATTTGCTGTTGAGAATAATACCTTACTTGCCGCTCTATTTTGATTCATCATTGGAGCTGTGCCAACAGGAGTATCAGTTATAGGAGTTGAGTCAATTGAAGCCCCGTCTGAAACAGCCCAAGTTGTTCCTTGATCTATCACACTTTGAGTTATAGTCTCACTATATGATACAAAGTTGTGTTGAGGACTTCCGTTTAATGAAACATAGTCGTAATTACCTACAGTGGTGGGCGTGAACTCTGTTTTTGCTCCTGATAGACCAGGTGTTCCAGTAAATGTGATTCCAGTTGCTTGTGTGGTAGTGCCTAAGTCAAATATGTTGAACGAACCACCTGCATTAGAGATATCACTCAGATCAAACACATAAGTTGTTCCCTTGATTAACTCTAATTTATTATTTGAGAATAATCTAGCGTTACCCGTACCAGTAGTGTCTTGTACGAAATATTTCTGATTGTCTAGCTTAACATTGAATGTGTTGTCTTCGACTGAAAGACTTGTGAACGTATTGAGACCATCAAACTTAGTGTCGATGAAATCTTGACCAGTTCTAAATCTCTCACCACTATACTCAAATAATTCTGCACGAAGATCATACATCTGAAGAGAACCCATCTGATAGAAGATAGACTCGTGTTCCACGTGTTGGATTTCAAATATCTTTTTGTTTAGCGGAAGATAAATTAGATCGCCTTCCATAGGTCTAGTGTTCGAAGTTCTGTATGTTCCAACTTCGTCTTCGTATGTTCTTCTTGACATTGTTAGCGTAACAGAATCACGAATCTCAAGTCCAAATTTAGATAAGAAGTCGCCTTCACCCTCAAAGCCATCAACACTCTTAATATACATCTCTGCCATGTATGCTTCATTAAATGTAGATAAATCGTCTTCGTTAAGAACATCATCTTTTCCCACAAGGGTTCTAGGTATATACCAAGCATCCATCCCATATATTTTTATAGACTCAATAACCAAGTCCTCAATGAGCGATTGCTCCATTGAGTTTTCGAAATTCTCGAAATAATAATTCTTAGCCACTTTTCTATCCTATCATATCGACAGACGGTAGAGAATAGCTATTAGACATTTCTTCTTCTAGCCTTTGTATCTCTTCTCGTGCATCGCTTAAAATTTGTTCTCCATTGAACTGAACACCACCGGGCAATGTCATGCCATTGAACTTAGTGAGATTTGATCCCCACTGATATTTGATTTTTGCTGTTGCGTAATTCTGTAAGAAACGATCTTTCCAGACATCAGCGTATGTAGTAGGATCTACAACTGAATACGCTTCTATTACAATGTAATCTCCTAATATCAAACTGTCCCAGTCCATGTCTAACATGATTCGATCTTGATGTCTATTGTATCGCATAGGAACTTTACCGACTAGCATCTCTTCCATAAGCTGTAGATGTTGCATAGACATCTTAAAACTCAACAAAGGACCCATATTAATCTCGTGTAGATTATGTAATACATACTGATATTTCGCACTAAATATGCCACTACCCAAAGATACATTAGATTCTGGAGAAAATACATTGATTGCACCGATAATGTTTTCTGGTACCTCAATATATCTTAATTCATAAGTGCCTTTAAAGGCAGTAGTTATTGCTCTACGATTACCGGCCGCGGCGCCATGCTTTGCCGCAAATGTGGGGCTTGATACAAATTTAGTATTATCGAAATCACCGAATGAAGGCTTTTTGAAGAATACCCTTTTGTTAGTTACATCGATTGCCACAATAGTTGCTGTTGCTGTTGCTGTCGCACCTTCAGTTGTATTATCTTCGTACTCAGAGATTACTTCACCTACTAGAAAATCACCCTCTTCTAATGCCGCAAACTCGACATAAGAGTTGACCACTTGATGCTTAACATATGTCTTTTCAACACCATCAAAGTGATAGTCTTGATAATACGACAGAGCCTCATCAATTCGATCATCGACTTGATCGTCATCAACATTGATCTCAATCACTGGTTTGCCGAGTTTTCTTAGACAAAATTCTTTAAATTCTGATTTAGTTGTTGGCTGTGCCATGCTTATATCCTAAAATTTGTTGGTATATTATCTATTTATACTTATTCAATTAAGACAAGTCTGGAAAATTAATCTGTGGAAATGGCAAAGCCGAACCAGGACCTATCTTACTCCAATCACCTTGCCAATCACTGATACTGTATTGCACATAGAATTCATTTCGATATATTCTATTTCCAAAGAAAGTGCCATCAGGCTCTTTAATGATTAAACTAACTCTTGCCCATCTAATCGAATCTGCTCCAAGTGTGACACCATTAAAGGTCGAGCCTGGACTATTTAATTGCACAGAAAAGTATTGTTGAATTACATCTCGAATTGAGGCAAAATTATCTGGTCCCGCATAACTGCCTTGAAACGGATATATAAGAGCGCCACTGTTTCTTTTAAATGTAACACTATAGTTTATTCCTAGATTTACACTCATTAGTAACTCTCCACTCTACCGTTTATTGAGACTAATCTTATTTTTGCTTCTCCTGCAACATCTGTACCCACACCACTGTAAGCCGCAGGAACTACCGCCAAACTTCCACTATTCTGATAATATTTTCTTGTTTCAAAATATACTTTTCTATCTTCAGATGATGCAGGCATATCTATAACTCCTTCAATTGTGAAGTAATTCGACTGCTGTGCAATCCCTTGGGGTTCAGCTGGAGCTCCTCCAGTTGGAGCTTCACTCGGCAAGGTATTATAATCTACATACATATATTCTCTGAGGAATTTATCTTCTGAAGCATAAGCACTTGCATTAGTATCATTAGAGTTAGTTCCAGTAAATCCAGTTTCACTATAGTATATTGTATCTCCTGAACTAATCGTTTGACTAGGATCATATACTGAGATATAAGCAAATCCGTCATAGTAACGATATCCAAGTATAGGAAGAAATTGTGAAGCGACATTTCCCACATTACCTAACGCTACTCTGCCGTTTACAGATATATCTTTTATGCCTATAGGCTGAGATTGCTGACTAGCTTCAGATATCTTAAATGTGTATCTTTGACCGTCTGCTCCTGTAATAGATTGAACTGTAAACTTTGAGACAGGAGTACCCACTAATTGGTACTTAACTCTAGTGTCAACATCCTGAAAAGCAGTTGATGGCGATGTTACTTTACCATATGCCAAAAACGCAAAGGTAAATTTATAAGTAAGTTTCTTTCTTCTTGTGCCTTGAGTAGCATCTAATTCTGTTGTAGTGTCTGTGCCAGGTATGGTCATGACTCCTTGTTCAGTAAAATCGTTACTCATTGTATCAAGTTCTTTTCCAATCGTATTAGAAGTAACCGAGCTGGCGCCTGTAGAAAGTGTCTCTGTACTTACATAAAAAGGAGAAAACTGAAAATCAAATTCTGTTACTTTGGGTCTTTGCTCTGTTAAAATAGTGTCTAGAGTTTGTGAACTAGATTTCCAAATAGAATTAGATTGATCATAATATAAAATAGACTCGTCTGGCAAATTTGTATTATCTACATTGACCAAATTCCCTAGTTGCAAGCCTTCTGGACTCACTTGAAACTTATCTACGGTAAGTATTCCTTCAGAGTCTACATTAGCTGTTAAGCTTTGAGCAGTGCTTGAAACTGACCCAGAGACATAATTGCCAGTTGTTATTGTGGCTGAGATTTGATCATCATCAGACATATTATCTAGTTATCCCACCAGTAACAGTAACAGTTCCTTGAACAACACGAGTTACGACAGCTGGAGAACTGCTATCCTCTATCTCTATATCATAAAGATATCTGCCTGGTTCTATAGAATTTGTTCCGACTTGAGTTACTGTAGCTCCGTCAACTACATTTGCATTGGGTAGTTTTAACGTGATTTGACCTAATGTCGGATTAGGTACTGTACAAATGAATGCCGCAGTAACTGTAGAGGTTGAAAAGTTTTTACGCATTTGTCCTCTTGCTGTATGATTAGTGAGGTTAAACGCCTGTCCATCAGCTTGTTTTACGTCAACAGTAGCAGTAAAATCTGCACCTTGATCGATTGTTAAGTTTGCTTTAATTGCCATGAAATTTTCTCCAATAGATACTACAGTTATTTATAAATAACAGAATAACATCATATGAACTATTCGGAAGAATTATGGCAAGAAAAAATAAGTACTTAAAATTCGGAAATAGAGCAGACAGAAACTTATCAGACGTATCTGATCCTGTTAAAGCGTTAGATAACATTCTGGATAATCTATCTCAAAATCTAGACCAAGATGGAAATCAACTTCCGTTCACTGGAGCTGATTTAGCACCTCTTATAGGATTAGCGCAGAGTGGACTGGCAGATAGACTAACCACTGACGGACAAGCTTTAGAACTTGTTGGTTTAGGTGGTAACACTCTTCAGGTCACTAATGCGGTAAACACTCTAATTGATGTAGCACCAAGACTAACAATTCAAGACTATATTAATAACTATAAGTCTGTATTAGGCGATCCTCCTTGGGTTAACGGTGGTCAAGGACCAGATGCCTTGTTAATACCATCTAATAGATTAAATGCTAGAGCCACTGATTCCATCGGATCTGAAAATATACAGCCAGTCAATGCTATCTCAGGACACAGATATCGATATGAGGACATGACCGCTGGAGCAACACTAGATGAGATAACTACAGAATTAAATGCTATATCTGGACAAAGTAGACCTAATGGAACGCAACTGAGTTCGACATCAGCAGGAAATTACTATATTGTTTGGCAATTAGGAGATACAGCTAACTGGTCTGCCGCAGGAGCTTCTGCTAGTCCTAAAGTGGGAGAAGTTTTTCTTGGAACAAGTACTAGTATAACTGGAACAGGTAAAGTTGTTCAAGCGAAAGCAATAGACACTACGCTTGTGACAGGAAGAATATACACAATTATAGATATAGGCGCAGACATAACTACTATGACTTCAGCGGAATGGAGTGACGCAGGACTAGATGGATGTCCGTATGTAGGAAAAGAGTTTGTGTGCGGTGCAGATACTGCAATAGTTGGAGATGCAATAGTAACAGATGTGTGGGTAATAGGATCTCAGTTTGATTGCACAGTAAACGGTAGTTCTGGAACAAAAGCGAAACTAAGAAACGTGACTCATCCAACAGGTAACTTTGAGACTACTACAACACCAGCTAATTTGAAGGCCAATTCAGTTTGGACAAAGAAAGACCAAGATAATGTTAACTCGCTTTATACTAAATTTAAAGGTCCACTAAAGGCTTGGGAAAACGGATATCTTCAGTTAAGCGGACAAATAGACTCTTCGTTTCCTGATACTTTTGGAGGGTATCAATGGACTGGATATCAATCGAACAGATTCGAAACGGTATTCGAATCAAATGCGTACTATATTATAGAAGAAGATACTGTTGACGATGTTAGTAATCCAGACGCAAACTGGAAATTACTGAAAGGAGTAGTACAAAGTAATTTTAAGACTAATTATCCTGTACTTATATCCACTGTTGACGAGGTAACACGAATAGAATTCACAAATGAAATAGACTTCAAACGTGTAACACAGGACATGGAATGCTCAATATCCGAATCAACTGCTGAAGTAGAAGCTACCTATAAAGTATTTATACCTGTATATAATGGCTATAAATATTACGCTACTTTGTCTGAAGACTTAGCTATAGAGGATCTTACTGGCAAAAGAATAATAGACTTTAATTGGGATCCGAATAATGCACTAACCGTAGATGATGTTGATATAACTAGACCTGCCTCAGGAGCTAGAAGACACGTTAGATATACTGCATGGTGGCCACCGCTAACAGGTCAAGATGCCGCTAACTTTCCAACTAAAGAGTTTAATGAGGTTAGGGCGGGTAGTGAGCGTTTATCTTACAAATATTTCTACACAGATAGCGGAGTTACAACTAGTTATGGAAAATATACCTTTCCCTACTTTGACTCGAACAGAGTAAAGCTAACTAATCAGAATACTTCATCAAAGCTAACTGTTAATAAGCAAATATCTCTCGAATATCAACCTAAACAGTCGTGTGCAGGAGTATTCCCCGATCACAATGATAGCACTAGTAAAGTGTCGATGCTACAGTTGAAGGTAGTAGATAATTCAGGCACGATTCAAACATTTTTAAATGATTCGTCAATGGATAAAGTGGAAATCGGTGACTGGATAACAGTAGTGACCAACTTTGACTCGTCTACTCAATGGGCCGCTGCCGCATCAAAGGCATATTCATTCCAAGTTTTATCTAAGACTGACAGCAATAAACTTTTTGTCGATCCTAATTTTGCACAAGGCACTCAGATAGCACTAGAAGCTTCTTTCTATGCTATGCACTGTAAAAACGAAGGACTAGTTGGCATATTTAAGCAGGGTGGAGGCGGTATTGGCCAAGCTAGATTTTCAAAACTAAACGTCACTACAGGATCTATGAATGTTCCTCTGACAGACGTTTCAATACATGATAACGTATTTGCCGTCAAATGGCAAGGATCGACTAACGAAAGCCTCGCTAGTCATAATTTTCCATTTTATATAAATCCTTTAATATTACAATTTAAAGATTCTAGTGGCAATGTAACAAGTGACATATCCAATGCATCTTTTCTTGACGCTTTGACTGTGGCTCATCCAAGACAGACCGGCACCTGGCTTACGAATACCTTAGCTGACCACGGAATATCTTTTGTTTATGCTTCAAGAGGACTAACAGACAACTCCGCTGCCGCAGAATGTGGTGGAGTATATGGACTTGAAGTCGGGGTTACCGCATCAAATAATGCTACTACAATTACAGTCGCAGACGATTTAACTAGCGTAGACGTTAGTGCTAACGATTATGTTTATTTTGTGGGACCAGATGCGGCTAATCCAGTTGTTAAGCAAAAGAGTATAAGCAATGTGTCTACTCAGGTTCAATCGACTAATACTAGTGGCGGTCTTGGCGCACACACAATAACATTAACTCAAGCAATAACAGCAGACTTGGCAGCTGGTACTACATTAGTTTTGACTAAGAACGATGCTTTTGCAGGTGTCACAGCAGAACTAGAGAAGAATAGAGAGTACTGTATTATTCCTTTGAACACTGCTCCCCCTTTCGAAAGTACAGACCAAGGATTGGCAACACCAGCAAATAAAAGAAATTTAGTTATTAAGAAGTTAGTGTTTGATGAAATAGAGATAGACATTCCGGAAAGCAAAATAATTCCTCTAAGTGGCAAAGTATTTGCGACCACAGGATCTACACATAGCTTTAATATAGAGAGCAACGGAAACAACTACAAAGTGCTAATCAATAACAGTACGTTGTCGGATGCTCCTTAACCTATCTTAGCTAAGATGTAGTACTGTTCTCCGTTTACCACTATAGGTATTTTGAAGTTATTTGTAGTCTGAGGATCAGCACTAACTAAAGTGTTTACTGCGGTTCTATCTGCATTAGTCCTAACCAACTTTATATTGTCAGTAGTAGTGTTTGGCTTTATAACTATTTTAGACACTTGAGCCTTATCTACACTACTCGTTGTCATTAGTGCGTCTCCGCTTATGAATTCTGGAGTAGCCGCATCTGACGTACTAGTGTCTAGCCAAGGATTATCTGTTCCAGAAAATGCTCGTATAGTGTTGCCTGTGGCAGCATTCACTATGAAAAGTCCTGGAGGATTTACCGCAATAACTCTACCACTACCGCTTCCTACAGCATTTGTCGCTGTAAACTCTTCATTGAGTGTTCCGTTAGTCGCTCCTATAGATTGCCAAACTGACTGACCAGTATTTCCTGTATCAGTAATCTTATATTTCTTGCCTTGGACTAGTGCTGAAGTAATTGCTCTATCTTGACCTACTCCTAAGAGATCAGTATTTACAATAGTCACTGATCCTTTAAATCTTACTCTCTCATCGAATACGTTATCGTTATAAGTTACAGGAACACGAGTCTTTTTATACTCTATATTTCCAACTATATTTCCTACATAATCAGTTTTATCAAAGGTGGTAAACTCTTCGTCTATATCTAATCCAGAAATACTATCATCTTGTTGGTCAGAATCCTCTCCTTCGGATATATTGCTATCATCTTCATCATTTATCAGTGTTGTTTCAGGAGCCATATTATTGATATTAGTAGATGTAATTACGTCACTTCGGTACAGATCAATTGTAGTGATATCACCTAAGTCTATAGCAGTAATAGTACTTGGATAATTATCTGCTAATGTTAATTGAAAAGTATCTGTTCCGTTTGAGTTGTATACTATATAAGGATAAGTTACGCCAGCGTTAATAGATAACGTAGTGTCATTAGAAAATGCAACTTTATTTGATCCTATAACTCTATATGTTACACCATCTGATGTGTCTGTGTACTTTTCGAAATCTATTCTTCCTATAACCTTTCTACATAGACCGTCAGATCCAGTAAGAGTGGCAGGTGGCTCTGATGCTGTAAATATATAGTTTATTGGAGGAGAAGCAATTGGACTACCTACCTGTGTCCAATCTCTGTTCTGACCCTGATCAGTTACTCTATATCTTTGTCCTGCAATAACACTCGGAAATGCAGTCTCGAACGGTTCAGTGAAGTCTGGATTATTTTGTAATATGCTTGAGAATCTAGTGTTTGCGTCAAATAGTAATATATCCTGAGATATATTAACCCCTCCCAGATTATCTAGTATCTGCCTATCCGAGCTTCTATTAGCACTTTCTTGCAGATTTAAGTTTTTTACGAAGCCTTGTGCCATTTAAATATTCCTAGTCTAAAAGTATTGTCCAGCCATTTGACCGCAAAGAGTTAAGTTTATAGATGCTAGAGTCTTCATTTTCAATGCCGCCACTCCCATCGTTTTCAATTGCCGCTAGATTAAATGCAGCCTGACCAGCATCAGGAGTTTGACCTAAGAAGTTTAGTGTAACTCCCGATCTGGGTTTAGCTATATAATTCTGATGTAGATCCTCTATTAATGCTGTAGCGATATTTGCTGTTAATTTATTACTAGAAAAGTTAAAATCTCTCATCTTTAAATTATCTTTAAGGTTTCCAGCTTGATATGTGGATAATCTATTATTCTGAAATTTAACTTTGTAAAGTTTATTTGTCATTCCACTGAAGTCGGGTATGGATCCACTAAATCTATTATTATCTGCCCATATCCAATGACAATTATTCATCTCTAGTTTTGGAAATTGTCCAGTAAAACTATTCACAGCTAATCTACAGCCCCACAGCTTGGGCAGTGTCAATGTTGGAAAGTTTCCTATAAAGCCAGCACTACGAATTTTCGAATATAATCTAGGAAAAACTTTAAAGTTGCTGCCAGCACTAACAACAGTGCCTCCAGGAGTATTACCGCTCGCTCTAAAGATGTGTCCTGGCTTGATATTAGCATCAAAATACGCTTGACTTCGAGTATAGTAGTCAATGTTATTCCAGTCAGTAAGTGTTATGCTTGCAGGTAACTCTCGTACTGTATAATACTTTCCTGCGGTCAGAGTTGTCGTTGCTGGCTCAACAAACTGTGCTATAAAACTGTCTCCTACAGCGGGAGAAGACCCATTATTACCCGTTTCTCCTGGATATATTACTGCCCTATCTGCACTAGCAGTCCATCCAGCTTGTTCCCACAGTGCTTGAGTGTCGGTAGCGTTAATAGATTCTATCTTATAGATAGTGTCTGGTTGACCCCATCTTCCATCAACTCTCCGAGCGTTGAATCTAATATCAAAATATCGCAATTCACTATTAGCATTTAAATCAGGAAATGTGCCCCTAGCATTACAGGCGTGAATGTACAATCTTCTTAGATTGACACAGTTTGTTAGATTTAAACTATATTGAGGATTCTCAGCATTTACTAATCTACCTCCGCTGTATCTATGAGCAACGTGGTAAAACCATCTACACTTAGTTAATTGTGAGTATGCTTGACCAGTTGCATTAGTAGATCCGCTTGTCGCAAAAAAGTCATTAGTGTATCGACCGTAAGCATCGCCGCCAGTTAAAAACTGATCTATATTATCACTGCCTGTAAAGATAGTGTCACTTAGTCCAGTAGTGTCACTTTCTCCAAGTTTTCCTTGCCATCCCCATCGAACATCAGCAAGAGTTAATTCAGGCTTGTTTTGAAAAATGCCGCTAGTTTTCCAATTACCAGCTCCCCATCCTATATTTCTAAGTTTTAACTCTTTCAGACCAGGACAGTTATCAAACTTACCGTCAGTCGTTCTTTCAGCAGTTTTATATTTTGTATCCATACGGACATTAAACTGATGATATTTCTGAAGAGTGGTCTTGTTAGACATATCTATCACATTATGTCTATTACTATATCCTGAACTTATGAACTCGACTATTTGATTAGACCTAAATGCTGGAATAGCCCGGTTTGCTGATCCTTGAGTGGTAGTAGGACCACTTGCGCTTCCAGTAGTCTCGAAGTCTCTATACTCTCCGTTTCCTTTTATAGTACAGTTGTTTATATCCAAAAACACTAGTCTAGAACTCTCATATACTCCAGAGGGCAAAAATTTCATTTTAGCTTGATGGCCGATATTGTAATATTCTATTCCACCGCTGTCATCGTATGTAACGACTCCAGAACTATTAGTCTTCTCTAGTAAATATGTGCCTTTTAGTCCAGACGAAGAATCTCCAGTCTGGGAAATAGAGATTCTATTTGCGCTGTTTGTTAAATCTGCTCCAGAGGCGTAGAAGTATATAGCTGTACCATCTACTTCTATCTGATACACAGTTCCAGCAGTTAAATTCGTTATAGCTGGACTTGGAAGATTTCTATCAGTAGAGTTATTTCCGTTATCTATAGGAAGCAAAGTATATTTGACATAATTTCCTGTAGAGAACTTTCCAGGAAGCAACTCTGTAATGTTGTCTAGTTTCTTACTAGCAGTGATTATATTCGCTGTAGTAAACTGAACTCTTGTTGCTGGCT
>VMHT01133538.1_pt1 | contig 13985 bp, 22 predicted proteins | sample 4693611 | NCBI WGS metagenome assembly VMHT01 (sample SAMN12280063, study PRJNA550983) | marine metagenome | isolation source: seawater sampled from same location over 5 years 0.02-0.2 micron viral filtrate | place: USA: collected off the coast of southern California halfway between the port... ... | reverse complement strand
TCTGCTGCATTATCAGCAATTTGAGTCATATTAAAAGAGTTGAGATATAATTTTATTGATTTAGACTCTACGTGAAACTCTGAATCAGCAGGACATACGATTTTAACGAATCCTACTACTGGTTGACCTTTAGTCGTAATAGCTGATACCTCATAAGCATTCCAAGTATCTACTCCTACGAACTCTTTTCCAGTTATACCATAACCTTCTCTGTTTAAGTGTCTAGGAATCTTTACTAATAAAGAAGGATCGTATGAATCTTTATAACCATCTCCACCTACTTTACCTAAATGCTTTGAAGCTATATCAACTACTTCTTGATAATTTTTTACTTCTGCCATAATTTAATTTTTAAACGTTTTTTTCTTACCACCCTCATATTCATAAGCGTGACCATTTTCGATTAGTAGTTTATTTAAAGAGGTTTCTTCTCCGTCGATAAAAATCTCAGCAAGCACTCGACCATACTTGCCCTTACCAAAAGATTGAATAGTAAACTCACCATTATTCATACTAAGATAAGCTTCGGTAAAAGCTGAAGCAGCTAAACCTTTCTTTTTTTCTTCTTTATCTCTTGTTCTCTTTTCCCAGGTATCAACACCTTTAAATCTTAATCTTGATTTTCTCCAGGTATCAAAACCTAAGTCAATTAATACATCAGCAGTATCTCCATCTACTACTCTATCTAATTTACATCTATATTTATACATTGATAAATTTCATTATTTGTTCTACTCTTTGCATAGGAGAACCAGTTACCGTCAAATAAGGCTGACGTACACCTTCTAATACTGCTCTAAACTCTTCATCTACTTCTTTTCTCCATACTTCACTTATACTTCTTACTCCATCATCTACAGAGTCAAATTCAATAGGAAAGTAGATATAATGAGTATATTCATTTTTAACTCTATTCCAAGTATCTTCTATATAATTAAAAGTATGTGAAGTTACTCCTTTCATAAACTTAGTATAAACTATAACATCCATATAACATCTATCTAATACTAAGTTGTAAGGTTGAAGTAAAGCTTCTAAATGAAAGCTACTAATAGCTAACTGAGTAGCACAAGTACCTTCTTCATTAATAGGAAATCCGTAACTACCTACAGTTCTAGTAGATTCGTTTACGAATTCGTATTTAGGTAATTTATTTTTAAGTAGTTCATAAACAGTAGTCTTACCTGTACTACTAGCTCCTACTAATGCAATTCTTGTAATCATAAAACCCTTCTTAAAAATTTAGTCCACATATACAGACTTCTATCTTTTAATATACGAAAAATATCATCAAGTTCCAACTGAAAAGCATTTGTTCTTTCTTCATCAATTATCTTACCTTCATCTACTCCTGCAGTAACTTTATGTAATACACAACCTATCACTTCATGCTTTAACTTATAAGCTTTTTCTTGAGGATCTTTACCTTTAAGTTCTGGATATTTAGTTATCAATCCAGGATGACCATTATAGATTTTAGAACGTTCACAAACATAAGGAGGAACTATTCTTAACCACCCATGTAAAGTAACTATAGCATCAGGCCATTTTTCTAACAAAGCTATATAGTCTTCCTCAGTAGGTTTATTACCCCAAGTAAAGTAACCTTGTTTCTCAACTCTTTCATCTATTATTCTAAGATGTTCAGGTCTATCGTTAGTTACTATTACATCAGGCCATCTACCTAAATCTTCTGATATGTCTGCTATTTCTCCTCCAGTTTGACTAAAGAATGCTATCCACGGTGTTTGATCCATTTGTATGCCATCTAAATTTTTGTATGTTATTTAATATATTTCCTTGTTGCCAGTTATCAACATCTTGATTAATCATCTCAAATAGTTTCTGAGATTCTTTATTCCATAGTCCTTGATCAGAATAAGTAATATTTTTTATACCGTGAACTACAGGATTAGAAGTATCTAAAGAATAAATCCAATCGTAATCAGAATTTTTATAGAAAGAAAACTCTTGAGGTAAACTACAACCTAGTAAATGATGCTTTTTATCTTTATTTATAACTCCATCTTTTAATAAGTCACCTAACAATTTAACTCTACCTAACATCCAACTAACATACTTATTAGAGTGAGGTACAGTATCTTCATAATAAGAGTAATCAAACGATATAGCTATCATATCTACATCAGCAATTTTATCCATATATTCGTAACATCCTACTATCTGCTTGTATGTCTTACCTTGTACTACTCCTATCTTTTTACCATATACTGATGAGTAGTTCATATTCCAGCTTGCCATCTGACTCATAGTTTTCTTAGTATCTTCTAAAGCGTCAGGAACTATATACCAAGTAGGTTTTAATTCATTAACCCAGTAACTAAATCTATCAGCATCAAAAGCCTCTTCTAATTCAAAAATAGAGTTATCTAAAATAATTTCTCTACCAGCATCTCTTGCTTCTATAAATTGTTGTAAGTACTCTTTATCTTCTTCAAATAAATGTACTAAAGCATAATCATAATCTGTAAATTTTTGTACAGTTTTAAATATACTTTTAGGACTTTCGTGTGCAATTTTAATCATCGTCTTCTACTAGGTTATTTAATTCTTTACTTATGTTATTAAGTTGGTTTTGAATCTCTCCAAAAGTGTTTGAGTAATTTTTCATATGATCTTCAGTAAGTATTCTCTCTATATCTGATAGTAGTACAACATCAGCTTTAAGATCTTCTGAATGAACTTTTAGTTCTTTAATCTTTTTTAATATATTATCCATCTATAAATTGCTTTAAGTTAGGTCTAAAATAATTAATTGACTTCATTACTTTCTTATCTCTTGATCTATACACGATGTATAAGTCTCCTACTTTTTCGTAATGACACTCTTCACCATACGCTTCAGATCTAACGGCGACAGTTTCTTTCGCTTCTTCTTCAGTCTTGCAAGCTTTAGACATATTAGACGCTTGTACTTCCTGATATGCTGGCCATATCTTATCTTTAAGGCCATGTAACATAACACCGTTCCCAAGGGAAACATAAGTAATGTCGCACAAAGCGTCCAGAACTTCAACGATGTCTCCGTTTTCGCAAGCTTCTCTATATTCTTCAAGCTCTTCGAGAATGAAGTCGTAGACGAATTGCCATTCTTTCTTTTCTGGAATTGTTGGTTCATAGTTATTAGGTTTGCCAAATGTAGCATTAAACTTCTCTACTTCGCTAACAAATGGTACTTCATTAACCCATACAGGTAGCTCTTCTTCTTTAAATAATTTTAATTGTTTACCTTTCATAATCGTCTTGTATTCTTATTATATCATCTTCTCCGAAATAATCTCCGGTCTGAACTTCGATGAATTGTGCTAGTTCTTTATAAGGATTCCATGCTCTATGCTTTTGCCCTTTTAGTATTGTAAAAGATTCTCCTACTTTATCTAATGTATAGTCTTCATCCTCTCTTACTACCTGTAATTTACCTTTAACTAATATCCATTGTTCTTGTCTATGTTTATGAGTCTGGTAAGATAACCTTTGTCCAGGTGCTACAGTTATTAGTTTAACTTTAGTAAAGTCAGTATCTAATAATACATCGTAACAACCCCAAGGTCTTTCGTCGTGTTCTAATGACTGCATTTCTCTGCTAATTCTATATTTTTATAAAACTCTGCTTTTGCTGATGCTTCATGTAAGAAAGCTCCAGTAAGTTTAGCTGTCTGCATAGAAGCTCCTCCATGCTTAACTCCTCTACAAGATACACATGCATGAGTTGCATTAACTTGAACTGCTACTCCTAAATTACCTTCACATATCTTATCTACTGCATTATGAATAGCTACAGTTAACTGCTCTTGAATAGCTCCTCTTCTACCGAATTGTTCTACTATTCTATTTAGTTTAGATAGCCCTACTACCTTACCGTCTTCTGAAGCTATATAAGCAATACTTACTGTACCTCTAATAGCTTGGTGATGATGAGAACACATAGACGTTACAGGTATATTACTTTCCTGTACAATACCGTCATACCCATCAGAAGGAAATGCAGTAATCTTACTTAAAGGTTCATATCTACCTTTCCATAAATCATTAACATAAGCTTTAGCTACTCTGAAAGGAGTATCTGCAGAATTAGGATCTTCTTTATAATCACATCCTAAAGCAGTTAAAAACTTTGCATAAGCATCTGCTGCTCTTTCTATAATAACTTGCTTCTCATGATCAGTAAGCGTTGCTTCTGGTCCTTCAGTCTTTTGTTTCTCCGCTAATTGTGTTGAAATGCCGTTAGCGAATCCGGCTTTTACTAATTCTGTTCCTTCTATAAACTTTTTAGGCATAATCTAATCTTTGTTTTATTGTGGTTCTACGACACATACTTATATAATATAAGTAATTTATTTTAATTATCCAAATAATCTTGAATAGTTTTTGAGTATTTCATTTCCCAAGGATATACTATCCAGTTGGTATTATCTAACCAGTTAACATAGTGGTCTGGAACTGTAATTGTTGAGTTCCTTACATCTAATGTTGCAGTTGTATAACCGTCTTTTTTATAACGTTTTAAAGTTTGACCAGAATCTGATATATCATCTACGATTAATATTCTTTTTTTGATCAAATCAAAACCATCTTCTTCTAATTTTTCTAAATGATCTATGGTCATATGCTTAATGCCTAACCTATGTGAGACCATTACTGCGATTATTAAACCTCCTCGAGGTATTCCTATTACATAATCGATTTCTTTAATGTTAGAGACGAGTTTAGAAACACTTTCTTCTAACTCTCCCCATCCTACGTAAACCTTTTTTACTCCCATGTATGATTTAAAGTCCAGTCACCAACCGTATAATCAGCTATGGTATTTTTAGTTTCTACTTCTTCTATTTTTTCTTTTAGGTAATCCCACTGAGCAGGATTAATATTAAAATGGTGTGCTCCTTTAACAAAGCCTCTAAACCATTCTACAAATTGTTCTGGTGTCATAAATTTATTTTTATTATTATACACAACGTTCAGTATCAAAAGCCATAATATGAGACCTTCCAGTAAATCTCCATCCTTTATCTCTTACAAAATTCATAATAACAGGATAAGATTCCATTAGAGAAGGTCTATCATCTCCAGCTGGCATTGCCCATATCTTTCCTGGAGGTATTTTTAGCTCTTTAATAAAGTCTTCTACTTCATCTATAATAGTAAGGTCTTTATCTAATACAGGTTTGATATGAAAGTCATTATGATAAGCTATAGATTTCTTAATCGCTTCTTTATTTACTCTTAATTTGTTATGCTTTTTAATCATCATAGCTGCTTTCTTACCTTCTAACTTTGTACCGTCAGGAAGTATTGCACCGTCTACAGGTATAGAGTTGCTAAATTTAGGACTAATAGAAAGTAACCCGATAGGGTTATCAGTTTCTAAGAAATGACTTCCTTCTGTTTCCATAGTCACAAAAATACCTCTAGTACCAGCAAAATGAGTTAGTTCATTTACTAATTTAGGATGCATTGAAGGAGATCCTCCTGTTAACATCATTTCAGTTATATGAGGATTCTCATCGTACATATCAATTATATCCTGAAAGCAAAAGGTTCCTTTCTCTGGAAGTATACTTGTATACCAGCTATCACACCATCCTCCCTCACCGAAATAACATCTATGAGTACATCCAGTAGTTCTAACAACTATCGTTGGATAACCTGCTCTACTACCTTCTGATTGTACTGCTGTGTATACTTCTAATACAGGAAGCGTTTTATTATAATCTTCAATTCGACCCAGGGACATATTCTGCTGTGTTTTTACCATGTTCTCTAAATTCTACTTTTATAATGCTTACTCTACCTTCGGTTTCTCTCTGAACCCAATCGTTTAATTTTAACCATATATATTCTGCAAATCTCTCTGCTCCTACTGCAGGAATTACTCTTACTTGAGCTACACCTGCATCAGCCATACGTTTAAACGATTCTAAGAAAGGATCATCCTCTCCTACTATAAAGGTATGGTCAAACATAAAATCTAACCATTCTTTAGGATTTTTACCATCAATAAGTTCCTTAGCTCTTTTTAGACCACCGAAATCAAATACCCAATTTCTTTCGTCTAATTCACCATGAAACCATAATTTAAATGATACTCCATACCCATGTAAGAATCTACAATGAGTATTTTCTGCCTTCCATTGTCTGAAGACACAGCTAAAGCCATCATAGACTTTAGTAGATATAAATTTACCAGGGGTAATTTCTTTTTTTTCTGACATAACTTTATTTTAAACTAATTCTTCTATTACTCCTATAACCTCAGCTATAACCAAAAGGCCGCCTGCTACCCAAAGATTAAAGGGAAGGAAACCATAACCGGCAAATCTAATACCTGATTTAATAAAGGAAATCTTTTGATGCAATTTCGCATCGGGATAATCAAAAACCGTCTTTTTACTTTTTTTCATCTTCGTGTTTTTAAAGTGGTGCTACGACACTATTGTCTATATAATCTAATATAGTAATAAATATTATAAGAAGCAACTTTTATCAAAAGTTTTTATAAATAAATGGATCTCTTTTTTTAAGTTCCTTAATTCTTTTTTTATACTGTCTTCTTTTTTTCCAAAGCCAAATCTTAGCTTTAAACCATTCTATAATTTTTCTAAACATCGTTCTTTGTTAATAAATAATCTCCTATAACTAAAAAATCCATATCACAATTTATAAATCTTTCAATAGCTTGTTTTGGTGTCATAGTAATAGTCTGATCTTTAAAGTTAAAAGAAGTATTCAATAAAATAGGTACTCCTGTAATAGAGTTAAACTTAGCTAATAAATCATGATATAATTTATTCTGCTTTTGATTAACAGTTTGTATTCTAGATGTACCGTTTATATGAGTAACAGCAGGTAAACCTAAATGCTTAGCTTTAACTACTTGATTCATATATGGTATAGGTTCTGTACAGTTAAAGTACCTATGAGCTGCTCCTTCAATTACTGATGGTGCAAATGGTCTGAATCCTTCTCTCTTTTTTACTACCTTATTTATTCTTTCTTGCATTTGAGGACTTCTCGGGTCTGCTAAAATACTACGATTGCCTAATGCTCTTGCTCCAAATTCCATCCTACCCTGGAACCATCCACATACCTGTCCGCCTGCTAATCTTTCTGCTGTGATTTTTATAAGCCTATCTCTTTTTACTTTATGGTAAGAAATATGTTTTGGTAAATCAAACTTCTGTATAGCAGAATGTATTTCTTGAGTACTATATTTTGGTCCAGTATAAGGAGAAATATTATAAGTAATACCTTGATCTAATCTACAGGATATTAATGCTGCTCCTATTGCTGATCCTGAATCAGATGGTGAAAATGGAATCCACATCTTTTTAAAGAAATCGTATGCTTGAGTATTTGCTACTCCATTATAAGCACAACCACCTCCTAATACTAAGTTATCTTCTTGAGTTAGTGCTTTTGCTTTTTGAATAATTCTACAGAACACTACTTCGTATACTTTTTGTACTGCAGCAGCTAAATCTTTATATTCCTGTGTTAAAGGGTTTTCAGTTAAACGTGGAGGTAGTCCTATAAGTTCAGCTAATTTAGAATTAAACATAATTCTATCTGAGTATTCGTAGCTAAAGTATTTAGGGTTAAGCTTAAATATACATCCGTTAACATTAAATTTAAACAACGAAATAATTTTAGAGTAGTACTTTAATGGATCTCCATACGGAGCTAATCCCATTACTTTATATTCTCCTTCATTAGGTTGAAATCCTAAATAAGCAGTCATAGCTGAGTAATACATTCCTATACTATTAGGAAAATATTCACTATGTAACTTATATATGTTACCTTTTACACCGTGTGATATAGTTAAAGTTTCATGTTCACCTACTCCATCAATCGTAATTATTGCTGCAGAATTAAATGGAGAAGTAAAGTAAGAAAATGCTGCATGAGATTTATGATGTTCGTGAAACTCTACTGCACCTTCCCAATCTAATTTATCTTTTAATAGTACTTCTATATTACCTTCTACTTTATTTCTCTTATGAAATTTATACCTTAATCCTAAAGTTCTAAAAAAGTATCTATTAAAAGTTTCTTTTACTCTTTCGGTTTTAAGTTCTGGTTTTTCGTACCACGCAATTGTATCAATATCTGCTAAAGTTAAACCAGCATCTTTAAGACACCAATCTATAGCATTTTCTGGAAATACAGAATCGTGTTTTATTCCGGTAAATCTTTCTTCTTCTACTGCATTAAGTAATCTACCGTTCTCTACTATACAGGCGGCGCTATCATGATAAAAAGCTGATATTCCTAATACTTTCATTTATATTCTTTTTAGTGGAGAATATCGGAGTCGAACCGATGACCTCTACGGTGCAAGCGTAGCGCTCTAGCCAGCTGAGCTAATCCCCCTCCAAGTTTATATATTGCGATATCTTCTTTTATCGCTCCACTTAACTTTTTTGGTCTGACCCAGCATAAGAAATCTACTAACTTTTTGGTTAAAAGCATTTCGATCGAGATTAAGCTGGGTGTTTCCGTTTTGTTGTTCTGATCCGTTAGGCATACTCTTTTAATAGTTTTGCTACGTGAGATTTTGCAACTTCATAATCAACTGGTCCAGTTTCATCCTCATACTGTACAGGATCTTTTCTCCCAAGATTAATAAAAGCCTCAATCCTCTCCACGCTAGAAGCAGACTTATAATCAGAATTTCCAGAAGGATACGGCTTATAAGAAGTATTTGTTCTTTTATAAATTTCATCAAAGCGCAAATCAAGTTCTTTAGCCAATTGTTCTCCATCTTTTAAAATTCCTAATTTATCTGTTTCTAAGTAAGGTGTAAAATAACCTACTTGGTCAGCATCCCAATTACCCATTCTAAAGGCTGCATCATCTGCATCTCTAAATTCTTGTCTACAATCAGGATAAATAGCATGATCACCAGCATGAATACCTAATGCAATATCAGTTTTATTACCGTTAGAGTTAGCTGCTGATAATGCAACTGCTTGTACTAAAGAAGCAAATATTTTATTTCTATTAGGTACTACAGTAGCTTTCATATTATCTTCTTCGTAATGACCTTCAGGAACATCTTCTCCTCCTTCAGTCAAAGCTGAATTTAATAAGTTAACTAATCCATCTAATTTAATAACTTGATAATTAATCTTACAACCTCCAAAACATTTGTTATCTGAAGGACAGGTATCATTGATATAATTTACTAGTGATTGTGCTCTTTCAAGTTCTACTCTATGTTTTTGACCGTAATCAAAAGATATAGCAGTTACTTGATCATACTCTTTTAAACATCTGAGTAGTAATGTAGAGGAGTCCATCCCTCCGCTAAGACTTACAACAACATTTTTTGCCATAATTTTATAATTTAAAATTTACTTGCCAGGTATTATTAAGCGTATAGGCTAACGCTATAGTATAATATAAGATAAATATCTATACTATCCAACTATTTGTTCAAAATTGGTAGTTATTTTTTCCCAAGAATCTATATAATTTTCTAAAGATTTATAACTATTAGAATTAAGTTTTTCTTCTGCAATAACTTTAATTGCTCTCCCAAAAGTAGAAGGATAGCAAACTGTTCTAATATACTTAGTTTTATTACTTCCTTTAACTACATTTTCGTATACTACAAAACCTCCTGCACTATTTTTAGTAACAAAGTAAGGCTCTAAAATAGGATCAGAAATTTTAGTTTCTGTTGCTGATATTGAATCTGGTCTTCTTAATGACATAACTTATTAATTTACTTTCCACAAAACTTGTATTGATATTAAAGCAACACATAATACTAAGCTAACCATTGTTTTTAAGTTTATACTCTCTGCAAAATAATGATTAACAAATATTGCGTATAATAACATTCCGATACCAAAGCCTATAAATCTAGCAGGCCATAGTAATCCATCCATTGCTGCTACTGTGTATTTTGTACCCCATATATAAAAAAAGGATAGTACCATACCAAATGCCGCTACAGCAATTTCATTTTTTTCAAACCACTTCCAAATAAACTGTCCGTTTAATTGGTAAAAAGCTCCTATATGAGCTAGGATAAAACAAAGAACTCCTAAGGTTAAATTTCCTATATCTAATTTAAGCATACTTATTTACTATTTCTTCTAATTGGGTAGTAGTTAAAAGACCTATTTCAGTTTTAACTGGAACTCCATCTTTGATTACAACTGTTGCTGGTATACTTCTAATACCGAGCTCTCCAGCTTTATTTGTATCATCTTTATCTAAATCAACTGTATTGAATTGAGCTTTATCAGATAACCTTTCTGCTACTTCTTCAAAAATAGGCTTATAAGTTCTACATGGACCACACCATGCTGCGGTAAATCTATTTATTTCTACCATATCTTCTTTTTTTATTATTGTTGTTTTTAGGATTAATCTCTATTCCTCTAGACTTTAACCATGTTTCTAGTTGTGCGATTTGTTGCTTTGGAGAATTTTTGCTCATATAACATTTTTATATAATATAATATAAGAAAAATATCTTATAAAGGCAACTTTTTATGCTAATATATCAGATAAAAGTTTATGCTTATTATTGTAAGCTCCTTCTTCAAATTTCTGTTTACCCCAATTCCATCCAGATGGTGGTTCATTATATACTTTTTTGTAAAGACCAGGTATTATTTCTTCTGAGTTTTCTATCTTAGATTCTAATTCTACAATACCATTTACAGTCTTAATAAGGTAGTCCCAAGATCTTATTTTAGTAAAAGGTTTAAAAGGTTTGCTAAAATCCCAAAGTTGATCTGAATGAAAAATATCAATTAACTGTAAGTGTTCAAATCCTAATGATTTAGAAGTTATTAATATATTTTTCAAGATATTATAATCTTTTATTTCTCCTACCATTACAATATCTACATCCCAAGTAGTTACATTAAATAACGATTGCCCTACCCAATATTCATAATCTTCAAATCCAGGCAACCTACTCACTTCTTTGTACCAATTCTGTAGATATATTTTATTAGGTCTATCCCACCGTTTATTGGTGTATAGATCTCCTACTCTATACTCAAACATTAATCAGGTGACTGACTTCCTCCTGCTGGCGATCCTGATGCTGGAGTTGGTGCATTTAAAGGAGTAGGTGTTGGTGTTGGTACTGTTGGTGTAGGTACTGTTGGTGTTGGGCTACTAGTTACCGGTGTTGGACTTGGACTTCCAGTAGGTGATACTGCTGCTGGAGATGGTGTTTGTACTGGTGTTGGACTTCCTGTTGTTGTTGGAGTTGGTGCAACACTCGGTGTTGGTGTTGGTGCACTAGCCATTACATAAGAATTTACCAGAGTACATACTGATCCTGTTCCATTATTTGTACTTATAGAATAAATTGTTCCACTACTTGGGAACCCACTCGATACTCCAAAACATACTTGACCTTGTGCTTGAATAGAAGCTGTGTATGACTGTATGTTAGTAATAGTATAGAACGGATTATTGTATTGTGATGCTGAATCTGGATGAGTATAGAAAGATATATCAGGTCCTGCATCTGATTGTATTGAAGTAATACATAAAGTTAAACCTTGAGAAACTGCACTACTAGGAGTTGGTGTTGGACTTCCTGTTGTTGATGGTGTTGGTGTTGGACTTGGACTTCCAGTAGTTGGAGTCGGAGCTACCGTCGGTGTAGGAGTTGGTGTTGGTGCATTAACAATACTAAAAGCAAATTGGTTTTGGTAATTCAGATCTACTACTAACGTATCATTACTAGAATTCCAAAATCCGTCTGGTGGGAAACCATTAGGATTGTTAACTGAGTTACTATACCCTCCAGCATTCCATTCAGAAACACTTGTATTATTAACTAAGTTTGCCAATGCATTTCCAACATCATCTATTGTATCTCCAGACTGAACATTATAAGTAAGTATTACTCCGTAAGTACCAAGGCTAACAGTTTGTCCTGCACACGGTGTACCGTTTAATTGCCATGTCTGTTGTCTTGTTCCTCCAGCTCCTGTATTTGTATTAGATATAGTGGTAAACGTCATACACGATACCGACGGTGTTGGACTCCCTGTGCTAGCATTTTGACTTACCGTAGGAGTTGGTGTTACTGTCGGGGTTGGTGATACTACTGGTTGGTTAACTTGAGGAGTACCGCTACTTGGAGAACCTGTAATTGCTGGAGCTGCCATAATTTAATTACTTTTAATTTTATTCTTGATTACTGAATTCATCTTCGCCCTCTGCTTGTTTTTCATCTACTGAGTTATGTACTAAGTAACCATCTGCGTAGTAATTGTCTACTGGTTCCATATCTGGATTAGCAACTTGGATGTTCTCAGTTATCTCTTCTTTACTTGTTATTTCTAACCAAATTCCTGATGAATTTAAAAACTTATCTCCTACTGAAACATTGGTTGCTGGTTCAAAAGATACCGTACCAGCTTTATCTACTAAGATAGGATGCTCGTATGTTGCTTTTAGTACATTATTAAATAAGAAGTACTTATGGTAAGTATCTAATCTATTTCCAGTAACGCTACTTGTTACTGCAGTACCATTAAAGTTTGTAGTAGACCAGCCTTGCCATTCTTCAACATTACCTAAACTATCTATATTGTAAGATAGTACTTCATCTCCTACTACTAAGTCTTCTATGTTTTTAGTAGTTCCGTCAGCCATTAGTACTTGAGATCCGTATGCTATACATCCTCCCCCACCTGGTGATGGTGTTGGTATTGGACTCGGTGTTGGTGTTGGTGTTGGACTAACCGTTGGTGTTGGAGTCGGAGTTACCGTTGGTGTCGGCGCTTTAGTGCTTGGTGTTGAATATGCAGGAGCCGGTGTAGGTGTTGGACTAGCAGTTGCCGGTGTTGGTGTCGGCACTGATGGTGTCGGAGCAACTGTTGGAGTTGGTGTCGGCACTGATGGTGTCGGTGTTTGTACTGGTGTCGGCACTGATGGTGTCGGTGCTGCGCCTATAGTTACAGAAGCACTTACTCCACATGAGCTATCAGATTGTACGATATATACTGTATGACTATCATCATCTGAGAATGTAAATCCGTTCGTTAATTGAGTTGGTGTAATACTCTGTGTTATTAAGTTAGAAACACTCGCATTACTGGTGTGATAGATATCAACTGTGTTGATTCCTCCACCTACGGTTGTTGCTGTAATTGTAACTAATCTATTAGGCATAATTTTTTACTTTATTATAAATATCTTCTTTTTTTATTATCATTATTATTTTGGATCTTCCTCTAGTGTATCTGATGCTGGTGTATTACCGTCACCGCCTCCGCCTTCATAAAACGGTGTCACTGTCGGTGTTGGAGTAGGAACCGGTATTGTTGGTGTTGGTGTAGGTACCGTCGGTGTTGGTGTTGGTGTTGGTGTTGGTGCCACACTCGGTGTTGGTGTTGGACTACCAGTCTCTGCAGTTGTTGTTGGTGCTTTTGGTGCTGTAGGTGTTGGAGTAGGAGCTGGTGCTGATGGTGTTGGTACTGCAGTGTATGAATTACAATCATTATCATAAGTACAAGATCCTCCAGTTTGAATTACTGAAACTCCAGTTGGTAATGCTGTTGTTGTATTTGTATTAATATCTAACCACGATGGACTGTTTGTAGCACATATACCATAAACTGTTCCTTCTGTTCCATTTTCATATGTAGATGTTCCTAACATGCCTTCAAACGCAACATTTTGTTCTCCATTATTACTATATCTCAAACCTTTACCGCCTGTACTGACTGAGTTAGGTACAAATACGTATTTACATGTTGAAGTACTTGCAACTGTTGGTGTTGGAGTCGGAGTTACCGTCGGTGTTGGACTACTAGTTACCGGAGTAGGGGCAACATAAGTTGGTGTTACTGTCGGTGTTGGTGTTGGTACTGTTGGTGTCGGGCTACTAGTTACCGGAGTTGGTACCGTTGGTGTTGGTACTGTTGGTGTCGGAGTTACCGTTGGTGTCGGGCTACTAGTTACCGGAGTTGGTA
>VMHT01019880.1_pt1 | contig 13985 bp, 10 predicted proteins | sample 4693611 | NCBI WGS metagenome assembly VMHT01 (sample SAMN12280063, study PRJNA550983) | marine metagenome | isolation source: seawater sampled from same location over 5 years 0.02-0.2 micron viral filtrate | place: USA: collected off the coast of southern California halfway between the port... ... | reverse complement strand
CCTTGTGGTGCATCTATTGCATTAGGTACTTCACCCTCTACAAATGTCTGTCCTTTAAGTGTTAGTGTTGATGATTCATCTGCAAAAGAATATATATAACCATCATCTGCTGTAGCTAATACAACTGCACCACCATCTGCTACATCTGTCCAGGAACTACCACTAGGTAATGCTTTCATTGTTGGTGGACTTGATGTTCCTGCTACTTCGTGTAACTCACCATTAGTAGCACTAGCAACTAATCTACCTTTCATAGACCACAACTTATCAAATGTCTTGTGAGTGTTGTAAGTTGCATAACTTCCTGCACTATTTCTTACATAAATATCACCATTAGCAACAAGATATAACTTTGTACCTAATACAGCCATACCTGTAATGTTGTTACCTGCACTAGGTGTACCATCATCAGATACAGAACCTGTAAGTGGTGTTGCTATTTTTTTAAGGACAGCTCCATCTGCATAGAATATCTCTCCACCAAGTTCTTGCATATATAAATTAGTGCTAGATGTTGTCTGCACTTCATCAGTATCGTGTAATAAAGATACCTGATACTCCTGCCCTACTTCTTTGCCAGTAAATACATCAACACCTTTACTATCCCAAAACCTTTGAAAATCATTTTCTCCTCCATTTCTTTGGTGTGCTTTGTCTAAACCACTACCACCTGCAAAGTCTGTTCTAGAAAATATCTGACCAAACTCCTGTTGGAAATCCTCTGGTGTTTCTGATGTCTGTATTGCTTGTGCCTGAAATGGAGCAGTATTTATATTCATCTGCCTACCAGGACCTACAGCAAATCTAAGAAATAAATCATCTAGATTAGCTTCAAAACCTTGTGATTCAGGTGCAGATGTGTTGGCAGGTGAAGGTAATACAGCCATTATGCACTATAGTTTATGTTCATTATTGATACAGGAGCAGGATATAAAGAACGCAAGTTCCCTCTTGCTTCATCTATCAACAATGACCTAAGCCTAAGTAGTGCATTTCTAAGTCTTTCTCCTGAACCTACTGGATAACTATCAGCAGCTAATTTCTCTGTAATAAATTCTTGTGTTGAAGCATCTATATCTGTAGCACCTATGATGTCTGCTACAGCACCTACCATTACTATCTGTTCATATTCAGGTGCAACTAAACAAACAGTTTCTATGTCTGATGTTTCATCTGTTGGTCTTACAAACTTTCTTTTAACAACTAAATGTACTGTCTTGCCATTTGTTGTATTGTAAAACTGTACTGCTGTGTTTGTACTGGATGGTGGAAAATCTCTAAGCAACTCTATACCAGCAGATGTGTACTGATTGCCTGTAGCATTTTGTACATAAGAAGTAAGTACCTCTACAGTTGATGCAGGAACTTCCTGATATGTAGTATTAGCCACAACATTAGTTGTTGTAACATTGTATAAACTTGGATATAACCTTGATATATTATCTGATACAGCATCAAATACAGATTTACGAGGAAATGTTGGATTTATAAATACATTTGTTTTATCTGTGTGTGTTGCAGCAGTTGTACCTGCGTAACCTCTTGATACAGTTAATGTTCTTGTAGATGTATTAGCTGCAGTAACAAGCATTAATTCTTGGTCTATCTCTATTAATGCACCATTACCTAATAAGTTTTCTTCTTCAGATGAAAACAATCCTGTTTCATATACAACTGATGTTCCTGTTGTATCTGTCATAGCTCCATCTAAACGAGAAAACGCAGACAAATCATCTGGTTTATTTAAAAAGTCTCTATATATTCTATCTACGAGTGTGCTTACTGCTGCCATATATTCCTATATTACTAGAGGGAGAAGTATTTATCTCCCTCTAATAAATATACTATCTATTTCCTAATTAGGAAGTAGATGTGCTGTGAATATTTCCATGGAACTGTTCTGGTCCATAATTCAATCCAACTTCACCATAAAGTTGGAAATTGAAAGCTGCGCCAGTTTGTGCCAATGGTTCAACAAAGAAATGTCCTTTACCTGGAATATCTAAGAATACAGGTGCGACATAAGCCATGTCCACAATAAATATTTGTGAAGCAGGGATTTGTCTTGCATATTGTATTCCTATCTCTCCAAAGTCAGTTTCTATTGTTGTGATATTTACACCACCAATGTTTCTATCTCTTGGGGCTAGTGCCAATGCAGATGAGAACAATGAAGATAATTTTTGCTTGTTAAAAGCGTTAGCAAAGATAACTGGTTGCTCAAATGGAGCACCATTATCTGCCATACTTTTTAGACATGCATCAATATCTGCTTGTGTAAGTGCGTCTCCTCCAGCATTTATCTTGTTAGTTGTAAGTGCTGCACCAAGACCTCTGGTCTTTCTTGCAGTAGATACATCTGTATCAGCTTGATATGTGCCTTGGAAGAATGAGAATTCAATATCTCTAGCAGCTCTTTTCATAGCTAAGTCTAGTTGGAAAGCTAGTTCATCTTGAACTGGCTGATTTCCAAGTATTGATTCTCCACTTATGTTGCCAGTAGCAGCCTGTTTTGTGTAGGAAACTTGTACACCATATTGCATAATTTGTGTAACATTTACTACCTGACTTCTAGTTCTAGCAGCGTAAGATGGGTCTGCACCCTCAACAGCAACTGTTTGAGCTGCTGCTGCATTGTCAACTGTTTGCCAAGTAAATTGTTTGGACTTACTGGAAACTCCACCAGTCATTCCACCCATCATAGAAAGCAAAGGTGTATCACTAGGGGTAACATTAAATAACTCGCCTACGAAATTAGGTAAGTCATAAGTGTCTCCCATTCCTGAAATTGCACCCATTATTTTCTCCTTTTACTTTTTTATTTTTTGTCTAACAGTTTTCTTAATTGGTCTGCTTTGAGATTTGAACTTGTAGACCAATCACCATCAGCTTGTGCTTGTGCTATCTGGTCATTTACGCTTACAGGTTCAACAGGAACTGATGCTTCAATTACAGTATCCAAACTTTCTTGGCTAGTTACAACTCTTGACTTTTGTGCAGCTTGTGGGTCAGGTTTGGTAGGACTTTCTGAGGTCCATCCATATTGTTCCTGAGCAAACTGTTGTATAGCATCAGAGGTTAACTCACCTTTATACAAGTCTTTTAACGCTTTACCCTGTCCAGATAAGGGGTCAAATCCTGCTTCTTTTATAGCATTATCTGCTTGAACAGTCTTATATTCCTTTTCTACAGCTTCAAGTTCTTTAATGCGTTCTCGCATTGACTTGATAGCATTATTGTCTTGTCCTTCTTCTACTGTTTCGTTCATCTCGTTTTCCATTTTTTCTCCTACTCCAAGTTTCTACTAACTGCATTATCCTTGGGAATATAATGCGATAGGCGACAAATTAAAATAAAGAATAACTAGAATTGTCAGCCACTTCTGGGCTATTCAGATACAAGCGAATTGTGTTACGCAGTTTACACGCCAGATATAAACTGGAAAGTGCAGAGTCAATTTATATTCGCAGACTACCACTATGCGATACTTTTATTATACCACTAGATATAGTATGTCAAGTTTATTCTTCTACTAAACCTAGTACCCTACGACCTCTTCTGGCAGGTCCACCTACAGGAGAAAACCTACTTGCTTCTTCTGCTTCAAGCAATCTTATCTCCTCTAATTCTTCTGGACTTTGAAATACTGCAGCTTCTGTAAACTCTTCTAAGGTAAACTCATCTTGAACTTCCACACCTTCTCTACCTTGTAATTCTTGTAATCTTGGTAATTGTGTTTGAGCAGAAGTAAATAATTGTCTAGCTTGTGCCTGTGATACACCAGCTCTTTTTAATCTTTCAGCAAAATCTTCTGTTATCTGAAACCCTGCTCTTGCTGCTTCTCCACCTATTTGAGCTGTAGTTATTCTTCCTGCGACTATCTCTTCACCAACTGTTGGGTCTAAAGCTCCAATAAATATAGCTTCTGGAGTTAAATCTAAACCAAAATTATCTCTGTAAAATGATTGAACTTCTGGTATGTTTTCTTGTATTCCTTGAAATGTAGCATCTACTCTTTGTGCAAATTCTCTAGCAGATACTTCACCTTCTATAAGTCCTGTAAACCTATCTGTCAATAAGTCAACTGATGTATTTCTTGGAATACCATATTCTTGTAATGTACCTATATAACTTTCTTTAAGTCCTGTATAGGTTACTTCATCAAACTTAACTGTGCCATCTGGTCTTTTATTTCCAGGAAAAGCTATTTCATATATTGGATTTTTTCTTACATTTGATATAGCTACTTGTGGGTCACCACTTCTAGACCATTCTTGTGCAAACAATTCAAGCACATCAGGTGGCATATTTGGATATAAACTTTGTGCTAATTCAGCGAATGTTGCCATTATACATTTACTCCTGACTGACTAACTTGTCCTTGTCCTAATGCTTGTTGTAGTGCTTTTGTAGCTGTTTGTGTAACCTGTGTTATATCTTGCTCTAAACCTTTTTCTCTAAGAGTTTCTTGTGCTTTAGCAAAATCATTTGTTTTTACCATCTCTTGCCACCAACCTTGTGTTTCATCTGCTGTTTGACCCCATACAGAAGTTGTTAAGTTTCTCCAAGGTCTTGCAATATCTTCATAAGTTAGTTCAGGATTTGTGTATGCACCAAATGCAGCAAGTCTATTTTGTTTTAAGTTTTGTATTAAAGAATCTTTATACTCAGGGTCATCTCTTAACTGTCCTGCTATTTCTGATACCTCATCACTTGTTAGTTTACCAAGCGTAGGTCCAAGCCATTTAGCATACAATTCTTTTACTTCTAGTTCTCTTTCTGATGTTCTATCTACTCCTGTAATAGCAGTAGATGATAAATAGTTTTCAAACTTTTCATCTCTTTTACCTGTTGCATATGGGTCAGCAAATAGACTTACTTGCTCTGTTGTATATGCTTGTGACCATTGACCTGATATGTATTTATCTGCAACCCAGTTTACTATAGCTTCAGGAGCATTAGATACTCCAGCAGCTTGTAATGAATTAGCTACTGCTAACTGTGCATCTGTTGTAAGTTGTGTTGCAGTTGCAGGGTCAGAGTTGTAAGTTACTAACCAATTTCTTTCTGATTCGTTATGGTCATCCCACCATTTTGTTTGTTCCCAATCTGATTTATAAACTTCTCTACCTTCTAATGCTGCTTCTGCTAATAAACCAATCATTTCTGTATCAGCTAACCAAGGTGCTACTCCTATTTGTGATTCTAGTTGCTCTGAAAAACTTGCAAAAGGGTGGTCTATTAAAGATGTTAACTGGTCAGTATTACCTGATTGCAATATAGTTACTGCATCAAAATCTTCCTGTAACAACTTACTTATAAATGGAACAGGAGCTTCTGGAGATAACAAACCTGCTTCTACTAAATTATTACCTGGTACAGTATATGCCATAAACAATGGTGGTCCATCATATACTTCTCCTCTTGCTCCAGGTACTTCATATGCAACATACAAGTTACCATCTACATTCCATATGTAAGCACCATCAGGAGCATTTAATAAATCAACTGTTTGTATTCCACCTTGTGGTGGTTCTTTTATTTGTGGGTCACCAGATATTCCAGGAGGTGGTGTTTGTGGTCCACCTTCATCTGATGATTTACTAACATCATCTACTACTAATTTTTGTATATCTTCATCAGATAAATTATTCTGTATTCCCTCATCAACTTTTTTGTCTATATAATTTTTAATTATTTCTGTTTCATTTTGTATTTGTGTTTGATAATCTATATCTCCTGCTAAATCAGAAACACTTTCCATTTCTTCTTTAAAATCTACAGGTCCTAATACACCAGTTTCTAAATAATTTTTTATGTAATCTGTTTCTTTTTGTACTAGGCTTCTTGTATCTACACCCTTAACTTCTTCTTCTTTTATTTTTTTTCTGTTTGCTACAAAATCTTTAATAAAATTAGTTTCAAAACTCATTTGTGATATTGGGTCAAGTCCTGCACCAATTTGATAAACACTTCTTCTTGGTCCAATAATTGGTCCTCTTTGTGCTTTTTTAATATCACTAGCTGTAACACCTAATTTTTCCCCTAATACAACTCTTTGACTTGGTGTTATGTTTAGTGATTTTATAACAGGGTTATCACTTATGTCATTCAAATTGTTTATACTATCTGCAATAACATCAAAAGCATTTCCTTTTAGAGGAATACCTGTTTGTTTAGTTTCATGCAACTCTGGGTCTACAGGTTTTTTATCTTCTGTAAGTCCTTTGTTCTCTGGGTCAAGACCAGGAGCATTATCATAAATGTATGGACCTGCAGCAATATTTTCAGGGTTTATTTCTCCTTCTGGTCCTTTTTGTCCATCTAAATTATACTTCATTTGGCTTCCTCTCTACGAATACCAGTTTTAATCTGTGCAGCTTGATAACCACCTGCAGCATCTGGTACTTGTGAGTTAAACTCTGATGAAAATAAATCTGGTCTTTTACCACTAGGATTGTTAGCTTTATTCATAGCATCAAATAATTGTGCAGCATACATACGACTATTTACATCTGTTTGATTTGGTTGAGTAACTGGTGGTGTAAAAGATATTTCTGGAGACATATCTACTTTTATTTTCATCATATTTTCTGTAATTAAATTATTCATACCAGCTACATAATCTTTAACACTTGTACCCATATTGTCTTTTTTGTCCATACCTTGTTTAAAACCTTTAGATACAGTATTAGCTGTACCTGGTCCTGCAAACCACGCAATAGAAACTAAATCCCATGAACCATATTTATCGTAGTATTCTTGTACTTTAAATTTAGCTACTGTATCTTGTGCTTTAGGGTCACGCCAATCTGCACCTTCTAATCCTGCTTGTTTTGACCATACATTCCAGTTAATATCTAATATTCCATATGCACCTAATGCTTGTACTTTTATAGGTTTACCTGTTTCTAAATCAGGAATTACTCCTGGTTTGTGCAATAAATTATATCTATTGCTACTTTCTTTTTCTTTTAATGCAAGTAAATATACATCAATAAGATTTGGATTTGTGTCAGGATTAAATTCTTTTGCCATACTTACATCACCTGTTCCAAGGAGCACCAATAATACTATTAAGGATAAGCTGATTGCTCTTTTGAATATCTGCACTTCTGCCTAATCTTTCTCGTTCTTTTTCAGTTATGTTTCTAAAAGTATCATAAAGTCTAGCAGAAGGGTCAATCGCTGTTAATCCTTCTTCTTCTATTTTAGCCTCTACTTCTGTTATAGCATGGTTACCATACGAACCTTCCATAAGCTGTTCTCCTGTTATAACTTCTGGCATAGCTCCTACAGATTTTAATTCTTCTTCTTGTGTAAATTTAGATTTTGTATCTGAATTATATTGATTAGCAAGTAACTGTAATTCATACTGTTCTGGCTCTCTACCTAATTCACTAGCAAACAATGAGTTTATTGACTTTGCTACTTTGTTGTAATCTGGTGCTAAATACACTCTTTCTTGTTGATAAGAAGGTAATGTAGTGTTAAGTAATACATCTATTGCTTCTTCCCAAGATGTAGCCTTTTTACCTGCAGGAACACCTAAAGAGTTTTGTAATGCTAAAACTTTAGTAAACGCAACAGCATCTCTTTCTTGCCATACTCCAGGAACAAACTGACCTGGTGACAATAAACCAATATTTACCATATCTGCTTGTACATCTGCAATAACATCAGGTGATTTACCTGCTATTAAATCTATAGCATCTACTGCAAAATAATAATCATTAGCATCTGCTCCTTTTGGAGATATATAGTTTTCATCAACTATACCTAAATATTGTGGTGTGTCTAGTCCACCCATGACTCTTGCCCTTGATGCTTCTGGATTGTTTGGGTCAAATTGTGATGTAGCACCATACCCAGAAGATAATGCTTCTACAATAATATTAGGTGGTACATATTCTGAAGCAATAGCCATAGCTTGATTGATGTCAGTTTGTGATGCAATTAATGTAACAGCTTCTGTAGGTATGCTATACACATTTTGACCTTCTAACGCAGGACCTTGACTTTGTGTTATTTCTAATAACCTATTTATAAATTCTTGTACTGACATTAACCTCCAACTCCTATTAATGTATCAGATAGTTCATCTTTTAATTCTACTTCAAGTATAGAACGATATAAAGGTTCAAAGTCAGGATATTCAATTATTAAAGAATTAGCTACATTTCTTAGATGGCTTCTAAGTCCTAATAACTTTTTAGAATTTTTAAAAGATTCTGCAGTTGCTCCTGCTTTTATAGATTCACCAATAACCCAATCTCTTTCTTTTGCATATATACCAAAAGCAATAGCTGAATCAAAGTCTTTTACCATATCTATAGGTTGATATGTTCCTCTATCAATCCAGGTGTAAAGTTCATCTATAGTTTCTTCTAGTTCTGGTTTTACTGCAGAACCTGCAAGTTTAAGACCATAACCAAAATATGTATTTTCTAGTTCTATTTTTTTATTTCTTTTTAGTTTTTGTGCATAAGCAGAGTTATTGTTTACAAGATTGTTTTCTCTTATAAAGTTTTCATAAGCTAATCCACCAAGCAATCTGTTTTTAGCTCTAACCCATTCATCTATACTTCTTGGTTTTATATCACCATCTTGTAATGCATTCCAATAAGAATCATATGAAAACTCACCATCATCTAGTGGCTCTAGATAGTAAGCTGTCAAATCAAACTTATCGTACAGTTCAGGATTTTGCCTTCTCCACTCTGCACCATCTATAGTCATAGGTCTTTTCTTTATAGTCTGTGATTTAGTAGTTACTAAAGCTGTTGGGTCTAGACCAAATCTTTCTATAAATATTTTTGTTGCTTCATAATCATCACCACCTGTAGATTGTTTTATATTTCTATATTCTTGTGCAAGTGTTTGAAAAAAGTAAATGCCTTTTTTATCTTCTGTAAAACTATATGTTGGAGAAGCTGCACCTGTAGGACCAACAAACTGTGATAAACCTCTATAAACAAATATTCTTCTTGCATATTTCTTAGCCATTTCCATACCTGCTTCTGCACCTTCTTTAGTAGAATCATTGACAAGTCCTGCCATAACCATAGCTTTATAAACATCTATTTGTGTATTAGCAAATAGCCTTTGATTTTCTGCACCACCCTTAGCAAATGCTGTGTAAAACTTTTTAAGAAATGCTGGAGGTTGTGCTACCTGTTCTAATAAACCTGCAAACCCACCTTCTACTTTTACACCAAAGTCACCAAATATAAATTGATTAACTACACCTTCTTCTGGTAAACCTTTAACTAGGTATGCAGCAGGTACTCGTAATACTGGACCAACACCAGGTATAATACTTGCTACTAAGTTAACTGATGATACATAAGCAGGAAATTGTACATCTACACCTTCTTGTTTTAAATCACCAAACATCCAATCTGATACAATTCCAGAGCCTGGATAACCAAACACCTCTTCTCCATTGATTGGATTTTTATAAAAGAAACCTCTTGAACCATTAGGGTCAAATATAGGATTTTGTTCTCTAGCTGATTCTACAAATTGTCCTAAACGAAATACAGGTCTTAGTGCATTCTCCTTAGATAATCTACCCCAAGTTGTTAAGATTTCTGTATATGCATTAAAGAATGGAAATAAAAACCTAACATTTTCCCCTGCTCTAGTTCTTGTAGATATATCGTATAATAGTTTTTTAGTTTCATCTAAAGACCAGGCTTTCATCATATCATCAAATATATCTAAATCAGCAATAGTTCCTTCTCCTGTCATAAAACTAGAGTTTTCTATTTTCTTTAACCAACTACGAAGTTTAGGGTCATACAATACATCTTCTTTAAGTGCTTTTCTTGCGTTAGCAACTATTTGTGGTTTAAGTGCAGCATCTACATACTGAACACTATCAGATACTTTTTTCCAATATAATCTTTTAAATGCTGGTGCTCTTGATAAACTATCTGTTCTAGCTCCCATTAATGTAGTAAATAAAGAATCTGTAGTTTTATCCCATAATGCAGATATCCCTTTTTTAGCTCCTGGTGATGCGATAAATTCACCTCTAATAATATTAGGTGCTGTTTTACCCATGAACCCTACAAGTCCTTTTGTTATTTCATCTTGCACACCAACTATTTCAGAAACTAATCTGTTATATTCTTTGTCTGTGATTAAGTTTTCTTTTTTTTGTCTTAATACTTCTTCTAAACTCTTAGCTTCTTTGCTCTTTGTTTTAGCAATAGCATTTTTAAGAGGACCATTTATCATGTCATATTCAACATCTTTAAATTTAAACTTGCCTTTGTTGGCAACCATTTCTAAATTTTGTTTTGCAGCAGAAGTCTTTACCCAATTTATAGCAGATGCACCTTTGTCAATAACTTGCCCACCTAGTATTTGGTGTAAATTAGCTCTTTGTGTATATAAAAATTCTTCTGCAACTTTTTTATTTGTAAGTGCTTTATGGAATGGATGACTTGGGTCACCAACTAAATCTTCTAAATATTTACGATACTTACCATTTTTTCTATACATTTGATTGACTAATTTATCAAATGTTAATTTAGATATACCTGCATCTATACTTGCAATTTCTACAGCCATTCTGTCATTTATAGCTTGATAAACATTTCTTGTTAAATTTGGTGCATACTCTGGGTTACCTTGTAATGTTGTACCCCATCTAGTTGGACTGCTGTATTTTCTTTTAGCACCTGCAGCAAAACCTATTCGTTGTGATAATGCCTTAGCAAATTTTTCATCTGCTTCCCACAAACCAGCAACCATCTTTACATCTAATGTTGGGTCAAATGCTTTATCTCCTTTGTAAAAGGCTCTAGCTATTAATTTTATAGGATGTGTTATAGGGTCAGCTAAACCTCTAGCTATAATTCTTAATTGTTCTTCACCAATAACTTTTGTAGTCCAAGCTGGTTTTAGTAAAGCTAATGGCTTAAATATTGTTGAATAGTAACCATCAAAGAAATTTGTTGCAGCTTGTGATTTAGGGTCTAATATATTTTTAAAATTACTACCAACTTTTTTTTGTAATATTTTACTAGCTTTTACAACACGCTTAGGGTCAGGTAAGTACACATTAAAATTTTGTTGACTTTCAAACAATGCTTGATTTAGTTGTTTAAAATCAGGATTTTTTTCTAATACTTCATCAGATGCGTTTAACAAAGCTCTGTCTGACATTCTCATAGTATTTCCTGTGCTGTCAATACCATACTGACCTAAGTTCATTTCTTTAATTATTTCTACATCTTCAAAACTTTCTTTAGCTTTTTTAGATAAATAACCTGTAGCATCATCTAGTAAATCCCCAGTAACTCCAGCCTCTTTTAGTGCTGGTCTATATACATTTTGTAAGAAGTTAGACACAACTCTTTTAGTTTCTAGTCCTGCATCTTTTGCATACAAAGCATCCATAAAATCATTTATCATTGTTTTTCTCGCATCTGCTTTTACACCTGCATTTAACAAAAAGTTATGTATATTTTTTAATGCATCAGTTCTAGATTCTGGTCTGACATCAATTTCTGTTCCATAAAGTTGTGCAAACTCATTTCTAATTTTTGCAAAAGTTGTATTTTTTCTTATTTGTGGAATCACACCTGGGTCATCTGCAACTCGTAATATGTTTTCTTTGTTAATAATTCCAGACATTATATCTGCACCACCATCCTCAAAAGACAACTGTGGATTTTTTCTTTTAGCTAATCTAATTTCATTCATTATGTCAGCATTTAATTGTGTTTTAGTATGTGACATTAAAACATCTGGGTCATCACCTACTTGCCATAATACTTTTTTAAAGTTAGTACCATCAGCACCTTGCAACCAAGCATCAGCATCTTTTGCAAAGACTTGCCTAATACCATTTTTTAACAAACCTTGATTTTCTACAACTTCTACACCACCTTTAAAAGTTTTAGATGCTTGTCTAATTTTAGAAATACCAAGTGTTGCATAAGTAGATGGGTCAGCAAATATCTGTAGTACTGCATCTAAGAAACCTGTCATAGTATTGTACATTCTTGTACCAGGTTCAAAGATGTCATCAAGAGGTTTAAATAAAAATCTACCAGGAGTTACTATTGGTTCTAATCCTGCTTCTTCAAACTTTCTTGCTCTTTCACCAACAAACTGTATATTTTGTGTTTGTGCTTTTTTTGCATTTGCATATATTTGCTCACCCAGTACATTGTTCATTACATACTCTCTAGCAATAACTGGGTCTATTCCTTTGTCAATTAATTCTTTAAATTCATCAGTATCTTCTGGTTTTGTTGTATCTAAGAAAAAACCTTTACCAATATCATATGCTTGACCATTCATTTCTGCTTTTAATACTGGCGTTAGTTGTGCTGTACCCTCACTTGCTGTTGACCAAGCATCTGAAAAACTAGCACCTGTCTGTTGTTTATACTCTAAAGCTCTAGCTAACTTAGGTGTTGTTGCTTCCCAACCAGAATCTATAAGTAAATCTAGAGCTTGTACAGTTCTTTTACCCATAGCTTTTGCTTTTTCAAATAAACTTTGTTTTAATTTATTATTTGATTTTTCTTGTTGTATTGCATTTTTTGTAGCAATCTCTGCAACTCTAGGGTCATCTGCAGATAATCCTAATTTAGTAAGTCCTACTAATAAAGAACCATTAAGTGATGGGTTAGCGTATAACATTTGCGAAGCTCGTTGTGCTTCTTCTTCAGTTATAGTAAAACCTTTACCATACTTTCTTTTTCTCTGTGATAGTTCTAGGCTGTTATCTTCAAATATGTTGTCATCTAAAAAAAGGTCAAAGTCTGCCATATCATTGATTCATTAAATTTAATACTGCAGGGTCATTTGTCAAAGCATAAACTTCGTAAAGCAACTGATTAACATCTTGTGTTTGCTCTGGTCCTACACCTGGACCAAAAGGTAATCCTGATGTTACTGGCTCTGTAGGTCTTGCTGTACCAGAAAAAACATCAATGTCAGGTGTTTGTTGTGCTGGTCTACCTGGTGCTGTTGGTAAAGTATCTTTAGGTAATGGAGCAGCCTGTTGTTGCTCTGTTAAGTCTTGCTGTTCGCCATAATCCATACCAGGTATTCTACGAACTGCCTGTGTGTTATCTTGATAGTTTCTCGCTGGTGGTGGTACATTTAAACCTCTGTTGCTAGAACTCCTCGTTGCCATCTTCATTCTCCTCGTTATCATAAAACATAAATGTAGAACTTATAATCATATAACCAAAAGGAAAAGCTAGAGGAGGCATTTGGTCATGATATATTTTAGATACATCTTCAGCTTGAAATATTATATTGTCACCAATTTCATCTAGTTCCCCTAATGAATTGTGAACTATATCTGCAAAATCTTTATTTATTGACACTACCCACCTAATCCTTGTAATAATTGTGCTATGCCTGGTGGAGCACCCTGTGGTGGTAGGGAAGCTCCTCCAAGCAATTCTTGTTCTGCACTTGGTATTTCTGGTTCTTCTGCAGTAAAGAATTTATCCAGTATGCCTTGCATATTGTCTGGATTTTTTCTTATCTGCACAATAGCCATAGTAGCTTTGCTATCTCCTTGTTGTGCTTGAGCCAATAATGTATCAAATAAAACTTTGTCTGCTTTTTCTTTTGTTATTCTACTATTTACCATAGTTAAATTATCTAACCCATCAAGATTTTCTTGTAGTGTCTGTGTGTCTATGATACCTGCTTGAAGTAATTGCAGCCCTGTTACAATTTTCTGTGGCTCATCATATCCAGCCATAGCTCCATATACTCTTCTAGTTTTATATGCACCTTGTATATCTTTATTAGGGTCATATTTTTCTGAAAAGAATTGATTGCTATAGTAACCTGATAAATCTTTTGTACTACCACCATACATTTTTTCATCCCACTCTAATCTTTTAGCATCAATCATCTCTATAGCATCTGCCATAACTGTGTGATACTCTCTAATCATAAGTGACATACTTGCACCTAGTTCTTCTAATCCTCTACCA
>VMHT01104197.1_pt1 | contig 13987 bp, 25 predicted proteins | sample 4693611 | NCBI WGS metagenome assembly VMHT01 (sample SAMN12280063, study PRJNA550983) | marine metagenome | isolation source: seawater sampled from same location over 5 years 0.02-0.2 micron viral filtrate | place: USA: collected off the coast of southern California halfway between the port... ... | reverse complement strand
CCATTTTGACAGGCTGAACATGATATGAGTTTTAACGGTAATCTTTATTCAAAAGCCAAAGATGTGATCACAAGTCAGGGTGATTTGAGAAGGGGTGATGCATCCGGCAATGCTGAAAGATTAGCAATTGGTGCATCCGGCAAAGTTTTGCAATCAAACGGTACAACAGAAAGTTGGGAAACCATTGATACAGCAGATTCAATAATTACAACAAGGGGTGATATTATTTTTGGCAATGCAGCCGGTGATGGTGCGAGATTGGCAGCCGGCACAGCCGGAAAATTTTTAACAACACAGGGTGCATCAGCCGATCCAACTTATACAAATCCGACTTTATCATTTATTGTTTCACTAACCGCAGAAGATGGCGATGCAACAGTTGCGGATGATTTAGCACAAATCCGGATGCCATTTGCATTTACCGTTACCGATGTGAGAGCTTTTTGTAATACGGCACCAACCGGTGCAACCTTAACATTTGATATTGAAGAAGCCGGTAGCTCAATTCTCTCAACACTTATCACGATAGATGCATCGGAAAAGACATCAACCACCGCAGCAACCCCACCGGTAATTTCAGATTCAACACTTGCCGATGATTCCATTATTAGTTTTAACATTGATCAAATTGGTTCATCAACAGCCGGTGCCGGCTGCAAGTGCGTAATTACCGGCTATGAAATTGTTTAGTGATAAAAAATGAATAAAAAACAACTTGAAAAATTATCAAAAGAATCTGAAAAAAGAGCTTACTGTAATTGCTTACATTGTTTTTGGTGCAATCTTAAAAAAATTAGGTGATCTAAAATCTCACAAAATGTCATAAATCCATATCGTTTTGCAACGAGTAATGAGTGGATTCCAACATTAAACGGTACAACACCTGATTCTGATGGTGTAACAAGAATCCAAAGTACAAGTGGTGCCGGTGTTAATGTATGGACTACAACATCTACCGGAGTTTTTACGCTAAACACCAGCTCAACAGAGTTACTTGGATTAAAAACATCAAACACCGGTGAAGAAGCCATGTACACCAAAATGCCATTTGCTTTATCGTTAGATGGTTTCACTATTGATTTTACTGTGGTTTTAGGTGCTGGTAACGATAATAACACAAATGTTTTTCTTACTACCGGTAGTTTTGCCGGTGTGGATTATGCACCATCAGTTACAGAGGGAAATGAATGGTTTGAAGTAGTAGCAAATCAAGGCAATACACAATGGCACATACGATCAAGAGCTTATCCAACTGGCGAATCTGAATCTGCTATAACTTATGGTAGTCAAGGATCAAGCGGACAAAATGGCGGTAATATGACAAGTAGCACAAATTATTATAGATTAATTGGCACATCAACCACCATAACAGCGCAACTTTTTTCAGATTCAGATAGAACAGCACAAGTTGGATCAGACGATGTTTTAACTTTTGATGGTACGCAATGGGGTTTAGGCAATTCCGAATATATCGGTGTAGCAACCGATGATTTTAAGATCAACATGGCAGTAAAAACAATATCGGTGGCTAATTGAATGGATGAAAGTTTTACTAGTCTTATTGCAGTTTTAGCATCAGGGAGTGTTGCGATAAATTTGTATCTCTTAACCCAAATCAATAAGCTTAATCAGCGCATATCACATCTTGAAGGGTTCCTTAGTAAGTGAGCCTAACCTTAACCGCATAGATTAGATATATCACATAATCCGGTTATCATCATGGCAGATATAGCGACATTAGGCGTGATATTGGCAGCAATAATTGTACCAATTTCTACGATAGCAATGTTAAAAGTTGGAAATCTAAAGTAGTGAAAAAAAAAACGTGGGGTAACAACCACCATCTCTTTTTTTATTGTGTATAGGTTTGCAAATCCGGCTTGATAGTTACCGTTTATTGTTTAGTGGTTTACCACATGGGTTTAACCAACCGTTTTAAAATGCCCGAAGCGGTGTTTTTGTGCCTACCACATGGTATAGTTATACCATGTGGTACCTATTGTGGCTATAATGTTGTTTTTTCTCGTAAACTTTGTGACTATCATTCGTAAACTTATGACTATTGTAGGCAGCGCACATGGGATAAATTGTAAACTAAATCTGTCTTTTTACTCTTAGAACCTTCTTTTATGAGCTTTATTCGTAAACTAATCCTATAAAGTCATTAACTCAGGCACGAATTTTACTATTGAATAAAAGCTATCCAATCACATTTTTGCAAATTTACAAGCTCAAAACGGAGCTTTTTTTATAGATAACTAATCTGAGCCATAACACGTTGAATGTATTTTGGATGATCTCGTAAGTATCTAAGTTTCTCAGTACGATTTTTTCTTGCAAATTCTTTATCCGATCCGGCTAATACACGCATAATCCAGTTTTTGTGTTCTTGAATGTACGCTTTACTTATTCGTGGTTTTTTTCTTTCTACAAATTTGCCAATTTTTTTATCTTCAAATCCGGCAACAAATTTTGCACGTTTAGATTTAGCACCAAAATTAATCGGTTTTAATCCGGCTTTTCTTCTGCCTTTATTGATTGCACGTTTGGTTTTATCGGACATTTTTGCCATGATAACTCAAGATGTAATTGATATAAAAAAAGTACGTTTTTAGCTAATATTTACAATATCACAAATCTTATACATATTCAGTAATCTAAAAAAATCATGTCAGCCACAATGCTCGATCCGGAAAACGATCCAAGACAAGAAAGGAAAATAAAGATTTTAGATAAGGAATTTGATATTGTTCAAAAAGGCAAAAAAAAGAATTGGTATTTTGTCAGACCATTAGTCCAAGATAAATCCGGTAAACCACAAGTTTACGGTGGTGTTGAATATATGGCACTACAAAGTCCAAGTAAACCAAAAATAGAATTATTCAACGATAAAGGGTTTAGAACCGAAGAAGGCAAAAAATTACCGATGCCGGATAATGAAGGAAAATCATTAGAAGAGTTCATAAAATTAATACTCAGATTAAAAACCGGTAAAGATGAATCCGGTATTCATTATCCAAAAAATGAAGATTTTGTTAATGCTGGATTATTTAGTGCCGGTGAACATATTGGTAAATTTTTAATCATCGCAGAATGGGCAGGGTTATGGAATACAAAAGAAAATAGGATGGGTACAAAATTAAAAGAAAAAGAATTATTCAAGGCAAAAGCAAAATCACCAAAAAGCGTAAAATTATCCGGTAAAAAATTAGCCGGATTTTACAAAGACCAATACATCAATAATTGGTTAGAAGCTAATCCATCCGAAGACAAACCAACTTTTCATAGAGATATGGCAAATGCATTAGAAATTTTGAATATATCACCAAGCGATTTAGCAATGGAAACCGGCATCCATAAAGATTTGAGTAAAGGTGAAAAATTAAAGAAATTTAAAAAGCTGCTGCTAAAATTGCGATATTGGTCAGAAAATCCAAATGCGGAAAATCCGGCAACGTGGCAACAAAGAAAAATTCAAGATGGTCTTGGTGTTCTTACCGGAAATAGATTTAATCCACATGCAAAATTATTGGGTGTTGATCCGGAATCGCTTAACAGATTAAGCACCGATAAAAATCCAATTATTGAACAAGAAGATCATGATGGTGCTAAAGGTAAATGGAAAAAAGGTCAAACGTTAGTTAGTGATCGGAATAATTCAGTAATGTATAAGTTGGTAAAAGTTCTTAGACATTTTTTCGCAGCTAATGTTATTGGAGTAAGTGATCAGCCAAAAACTGATAGTGTAGCCGGTAAGGGTGAATCGGTTTTATCACAAGAAGCAATAGCGGTTGGTCAATATCCCGATGTTAAAATGTCATGGAAACAACAATTAGCAATGCGTGATTGTTTACTCAAAGGTGCAAAAGCAAATGGTGGAAAAGGGCAAAAAATTTTTACGATAACAAAAGTTGGTAAATTTCCGGCAACACAAGTTTCCGGAACATTTGACATTACAAAAGATTACGGTGGAATCGGCACAAAATATTCAGTTAAGTCTTTTTGGGATGATGCCTATTTTCTTTTCATGCTAGCATCAACCGCATTAGGTGGTCGTGCCGAAGAATTATTTGATATAATTGCCGAGCCACCGGAAGATAAACAATCATCCGGTGTTCAAATATTTTACGATGAAAAACCACCGATGTATATCGTTTATGTTTACACTAGAAAAACAGAAAAATCCAAAGCCGGTAAAATCCATCAGGCAATTTTACCAAATTCACCTGATGCCGATATTGTAAAAGATATGATTGATGATCGTTTAGAAGATATTAAAAAGAAAATAGGAATCATAACGACAATTCCACCACAATACAAAGGCGGTAAACCAAGACCAAACGCACTCCATGCACTTATCGGTGTTGATGGAAAATATACAAGAATTGATACGATTAATTTACCAACCGATCAAGTTCATAAACAGCAAACAGCACGAAGAATTATTTTTGACATTTTACGGCATTGTTACGAAGTAGCCGGTATAACACATAAATTTTTTTATGATAGACCGGTTCACGCTTTACGTCATGTGTTTGCACATTATTGGTTGAAAAAATCCGGTTATGATTACGATTTGGTTATGACATTAGGACATTGGCAAAATCGTGAATTGTTAGAAGGTTCGTATGGTGAACCTGATCCGGCTCTTTTCCTTATGAAATTAAATAAAGTTGCAAATGTTGATCCGAGTAAAACACATGAAGAAATAGCACAACAAAAAGAACAACCCAGTAAAAAAACAAAACCACGAGAAAGAGTTTATCGTGCCGGTAAAAAACCAAAGCCTGAGCTTACCGATGCAATCGCTGATATTATGAATAAGGATATTTCCGGCAAAGAAGATGTTGGGATAAAAAAGTCAAAGACAGATACGAGAACCTCATGAATTACAATCAACGTAATCCAATTTTTTCTTTTAGAATGTCAGATTATCGCAGATCGAAACTTGATAAACTGGCAAAGCTTGATAAAATTTCTGCTAATGAATTTGCACGAAAAATTATTGACAAATATTTGTCAAAAGAGTTAATTGAAAATAAAGAAAATAAAGAAGAAAAATTATTGGAATTGAGAATTAAAAAATTAGAAGCTGAAATAAAATACATGGAAATTAAAAATACTTACTTTGCAAATTTTGGGCAGCCATTGTCAAGAAAAGCAAGTGTTATGATAAAGCCGGAAATAATTGTTGAAAATTCACATAATGAAAGTTTACAAAGTCCATACGATGCAAAGAACAAAAGAATACAATGTGTTGAATGTGGCATATTATTTTTTTGGCGTATTGGTGGCAACGATGCGATGAAATTTGCAATGAGTGAGTTCAAAAAACACATGATTATCAAACATAGCCGAGAATTAAATCCGCTTGAAAGTGATGTTATTAATAATTTAGAATTTGAAGGTAATTCAACTTGATAAAAGAAAGAAAATGCCCAGCGTGTAATAACAAAATGAAATTATTACAAGTTGTTGAATGGGGTGTATCAAAAAAGTTTGATAAGTATTGGCAATGCAGGCAGCGTGGTTGTAAATTAAAAACTACTGAAAAAGGTGTTATTGAATGATTTGCCAAAAATGCGGTAAAAGTATTGCATGGGAAAAATTATCCGTAAACAAAAATGGTGAAAATAGGCATTATCATCTTATGTGTTGGGATGCTGGTGATGAAAAATGAAATTCAATATAGAACAAAATATGCGTAGTTATGAAACACCGTTAGAATTTACAGAATGTGTAATATGCCATAGATGGACATCAAAAAATCACACATTAGTTTTGTTTGAAGATGATTATGATGAAAAAAGAATTTGTTATTTGTGTGATAATTAATGCGATTAAGCCCATTAGATCACTTTGAAACACCGGCTAAAGAATTTCATCAAGCTTGTGAATTTTTTGGCATTGCACCGGTTTTAGATGTCTGTGCAACAATGTACAATACAAAGTGTGAAAAATATTTTTCAAGTGATGCGTTAAACAAAGAATGGAATGAAGATTTTTTTATGAATAATCCATATTCACAAACTAAGGCATGGGTGAAATATGCCTATATGCAGCACGTTAAACATAATGTAAACGGTTTGGCATTATTGCAAAGTCATACAGGCACATCATATTGGCATGATTATATTTTTGGTAATCGCGCTGAAATTCTTTTTTGGCGTGGTAGAATTAGATTTGAATTAGATGGTGTCAAAACAAAATATCCACCTAGATTTGACAGCGCATTTATTTGCTGGAGAAAAAAAAATTGAGAGAAATTATCAAGTGCAAAAATTGCAAAAGGGATTATTATGATCAGTTTAATTTGGTTTGTTTGGTGGCATTAGATTTTTGCCTAAAATGCGCAAATGGAAAATATAATAAGGAACAGATCATGGAAAAATATGATGGCAAATGAAATTGAAACGGCAACACCAAAGGGTGAAGATTTGGTGGGCTATTGTGCAATTTGCGGTGTAGAATTTGATAGCAAAATTTCTACTAATCGCTGGTGCAAATGTGATAGCTGCGAATCCATTTTTCAAGTTCGTGTGAAAGCGGAATTAATTGAAGAATGAAAATAAACAAAAGCAAAGTTGCAAGGGAATTTTGGCGTAAAATTTTCAAGGAAAATTTGATCGACTTAAGAAACTCTGATGCACGAAAAGCGGTTGTAAAGGAGTTCATCGAATCAAATCAAGGATGGAAAGCTTCAACCGATTTAAGATTTTTTAGGCTTGCCTTCGATCGTATTAGCCGAGAATTTGGTACATCAACATCAAAGTTTGGTGTAAAGCCTGAGCCGTCAAGGGTTAAAAAAAATGTTGGTAACATGAATATTTCTGCAAAGTCGGATGAAAAAAAAGTGCATCCATTGTTTCAAAAGCAAGATGAAAAAAAACCTGAGCCGACCGTTAAAGGAATCCCAAATGCACAGCAATTAAACCAACAAGATCAGCAAATGGCGGTAAATTATTCCGCACAAAGTATTGCAGCAATATTTGATACAATGTTTAATATTTTTTGTTCACGTTATCCAACTTGTTCAAAATTATCAGAAGGTGAAAAACAAAGTTTGGGTGATGCATGGTTGCCAATTTTCAACGAGTATTTCCAAACTGGCTCTAAATGGATTTTACCGGCTATTGTAACAATACCGATTGTATTAGTGAGATTTACACAATACGCTAAAGCAAAAAAAGAAAAAGAATTGCATGAAAAATACGATGTACCGGAATCAACACCGGAAAAAAAATCAAATTGGAGTGATATGAATTTTGGAAAAAACGAAACTAACAAAAAATGAATATCTCAAATCACTTGATCCGGATAATCTAAATCTTGAAAAAAAAGATTTGATAAAGTTTTGCCATAAGTGTATTGATGAATGGAAATCCAATAAGATTTCTAACTTCAAATATATTGTTGCAATGGAATTAATGATTGGCGCAATTTCATGCACACCGGAAAGCGTTATGAAAATGATTTGGAAAAAGATTTTAGTTTGGTTTTGGGATTTACAATTTCAAAATGCATTAGCAGAAAAAGATAGTATGTTAAAGAGATTGAGAGAAATTGGATCAGGGTAAAATTACTAAAGTGATTGATCAGTTTTTCAATTCGTTAAAGTCAGTTGATAATAAAACACTTGAAACCGGTTTAAATCAGCATACAACTATTGACATATTAAAACAAGCAACAATGGAAGCGATAAAAGATAATCCGGAAAAATTTGAAGTGTACGTTAAGTGGATGCTAAATGCATCGATGTTTTTGTTGGATGAAGATAACGAGTTGTTGAAAATAATATGAGTGATGATAGTTTACCGGATGAGCCAGTTGATGAAAAGACAGACGTTACAAACATTGAATCGAAGGCAAGCAGCAGTTCTTTACAAAATGAAACTGTTTCATCCGGTGAACAATTACAATTCAATTACGTTGCATACAACGAAGATTGCGTAATTTGTGGCGCAAAAAATTCAGGGAAAAGTTATCTTGCAAATACTTTGCTAAAGTCGTTAAACAATATTACTTGTTTTGTTTGGGATTTTAATCATCAATTCCATGACAGTAGATCGTTATTGTTTAACAACTTAGATGAATTACTAGAAGTTTACGACAATGTAAAAAAAGGAAGGTACATCTTACAACCGTTTGACAAAAGCAAAGCTGCGTTTGAAAAATTTTGCAATGCGATTTTTGAGAGGGGTAATATCGTGGCGTTTTTCGATGAATTGCATCTTTTTACGTCAAAACAAGCGATCCTAAAACCGTTTAACAATTTAATACTTAGTGGCAGACCGCGCGGAATAAGTTGTATTTCAATTTCAACAAGACCGGCATCATTACCAAATAATGTTTTGTCAAATAGTCAGCACGTTTTTAGTTTTCGTTTGAATTTAGTTTCCGATGTAGAATTTCTTGAAAGTTGGATGGGTGATGGCGTATGGATGCTATTACCAAAAGATAAAAGAAAAAAATTAATTGATCAGCCTGAGCTACCGGAACATACGTTTTATTATAGGAATCAAGATGCAAAAACCGGTGTAATTGGTAAAGTATGAAATTCAAAATCTTCACATGCCCTGAGTGCAAGTTCAGAAAATTTGAGAGCATTGCAGCGTTAAATGTTCACATCGGAAAAAGTCACACCGTAAATTTCCGGATAGTTATGATAAAAAATAAACCGTATAAAAAATTGAAAACAAGATCAACCGCTAAATTGGTTTAAAGAAAAAATCGAGAGATTAGAAATCCAATTCTGTTCAAGCTAGCATCACATACGTTGCAATTACTAATCTCTCTAAGGAATTGATCATACACTAAAGTATCGCTTATGGAAGCTACCAAAGCTAATGTGATGTTCTTATTGGCAGAGTCCAAAAAGCAATCAATTCCCATGAGAATTATAATAAAGCCTGAGAATATGAGTATTACTCAAAAGGTTACGCCTAGTTAGGCACAACCTTTTTTTTAGCTGTTTGATATATGCGGACTTTACTAAATTGGTTTATGCCGGAAAAGACATTGAGGGGTTTTGCATCAGCATCCAAATCAGTATTAAAAAATGAAGCCATCATTGCTGTTATGTCAGCATCAATAGTTGCGCCTTTCATAATTCCGAAAATTAATTTATTGATGGAATCAGTTCCGGTATTAAAAGATCATAAGAGCATTGCTGAATTTTTAGCCGGCATGGCAATTTTCAGTATTGCCGGTACACTATTTCCGCGTAACATAATTCCAAGAGCAATCGTAATCGGTATTGCCGGTGCTTTTATTTTGTCAGCTTTTCTACCTATCTATTATAATATTACAGCAAAAAATGGCGGTGTACCCTGATGGTACTAAAAAATTATAGAACATTAACAAGTACACAAAGTTATGATGGTACAGCACAGACTATTACAACCGATATTCCGAGAGATTTTTTAATTCAACGTTTGATACTTGATTTTCATGGTGTCACAACATTAGGCGGTACAAGTACACAAGTAGAAGATCCATTGTTAAAATGTGTAAAGGCAATTCGTATTAAGGCAGTCGGTGAAGGCTCATCACGCACGCTAGTAGATATTTCCGGTAGAAATCTTTACTACATGAATTTATTTGATTACGGTTTTGGCACCGCATTAGATAACAGCGATACAAGTGCAGCAGCACACACACAAATGACCGGATGGACTGTTGATCTAAGAATAGATAAAGAAAATCCGGATGATTATTCTGTGGCAATTCCATCATACTTGTTATCAACATTGCAATTAGAAATTGAATATGATACAAGTGCAAATGGTTACGGCACCAACGTAACATCACAAAGTTTCACAATGACAATTACATTGATAGAAGGCATACCTGAGAGAAGTGAAAATTTTGCAGCAAATCCATTGCTTACAGTTCTAAGTAAAACAATTACAGCCGACAGTTCAACCGGTGAACAAGATTTCGATACTTACTTTACTGTGGGTGCGTTAATACGCAGAACATTTTTAGTTTCTGAAACATCAGCCGGTGCGAGATCCGATGGTGCCATATTAGATTACACAATTAAATCCGGTCAAATACCGTTGATGTCAAAAATTAATTATCGTTCAAACAAAACTAAAGACATAGAAAATTATCGCATTGCAGAAACAATCGATGGATTTTATGATGTGTTAGGATGTACGATGATAGACTTTGCAAATAACCAACAACCATTTGTACCAACAACAGCCGGATTAAAAATTGATGGATTATCAACAGTCGGATATAATGTCGGCGACCTTGTAGCTACGTTCAACAAAAATGCCGGCTCTGAAATTTTCCAGCGGATTCAAGAAAGCGTAGAAGGCTAGGTAAATCAAATTGGTTTTTCCAATTTTAGCAGCAGCATTAATTGCATCAAGTGCAATAATGGTTGCACCGTATGCTAATGAAGAAATAAAAAAATCACAAGTTGCAAAAGAAATTGATCATTTAGGTGCGGACATAAGAGATCAACAGCAATCAACGAGATTAAAAGATACAATGGGAAATGCCGACAATACACAATTACCAATTAACGCTATAAAAAATCCAAGTATTACAAGTCAATCATGGTTTGTACCGATGCTATTTGCAGTTGGTGCATTTTTTGCTTTTGTGGTGTTGCGTAAATGAGAGTTGTTCTCTAATGGTAGCATCAGGGCGTGGCGGTAAAAAAGGCGGTGCCGGTGGCGGTACAACCGGTGGTACAGGTAGTACAGGTGGTACAGGTAGTAAAGGTAGTACAGGTAGTACAGGTAGTAAAGGTAGTACAGGTAGTACAGGTAGTACAGGTGGTAGTAAAAAATCAAGCTCAACATCAACACCATCTAAAACCACCGCAAAATCAAGCTCAACATCAACGTTTTTTTCTGGCAAAACAAGCCCATCATATAATGCAAACGCATCAAACGCACCATACGCAGCAACACAAAACACCGGTGCAAAAACGGTTGGTGCGACAAATGTTCGTGGCAATAAGGTTGAAGGAAATCCACAAGCTAAACCGCAAAATTTTACATTAGCCACAGAAAAATCCGGTAATAAATACATCATTGTCTCTCAAGGCAGTTTAGATAAAAAAATAATTCAAGATGCAGCAAAAGCCGGTGTAGCATTAACTTCATCAACCACTACAAATTTTGCCGGTGCATCAGGCGTACCAATAATTGTTGATGAAGGTTTATCCCCTTATTATCAAGGTATGATACACAATGCAACACCAGCAGCCACAGAAGCACCAACAATAATAACAGATCAAACAATCGGTGAAGGAAAATATTTTGACGATTCACCAACTTTTGATAATGATATTCCAAGAATAGAAGATAAGGCAGATAACCCAATAGCAGATAATGTAACATTTACAGCAAATACAATTTATGATTTGCCAAATGGTCAGGGTGCAGCAAACACAAGTACCGCATCAACCGTAACACCTGATCAAAATTGGGCAATGGGTGAAAATCTTTATTTTGGCAATTCAGATTCCTTATCGGTTTTATCAGAAAAAGATCAAGCTGATTATTTACAATGGCTCACACAAAGAAATGATGAAATCGTACCAACAACAAGCTATAACGCATTTGCAGCAAATGGTATCGGTACCGGCTCAGCAACACTTGATGCCGGATTTGATAATCTTAAAGGCTCATTTGGAAATATTCTTGGTGGCAAATGGATGCCGTTTATTATAATTGGCATTATTGGTTTACTTGTTTTGTCTTTCTTAAAGCCAAAAGCATCAGGCGGTGCCGTACCAACTGTGGTGAGATACGGATGACTGATTGGCTGCAACCTTTATGGGATTTGTTTACACCTGATGGTGCAAATCAAAAAGATATGGATAACAAACAAGTTTCACAGCCAAATTATAATTCATTTGGTAGATATGCAAAAACTTTCAAGTATAGAGTAATGTACCCAATAGCTCAAGGTACAAAAAGAGTTACGATAACTCAAGATGTACCATTAGCATCAACCGGTTTAGAAGTACCATACAAAGAAGTATTGACAGATCAAACACAAGATAGCGATCCTAGAGTTGATAGTGCAAATGGAAATTATGATGGTACCTTATCAAACATGGACATACAAAAAACCGATGGTACAAGCTCAACCGCTTTATTGGCAATTATTGGTATGTTCTTTGTAGCATTGATAATTATTTCGAGGCTGAAAAAATGAGTGCGGTTGCAATTACAGCGAGAGCTCCAACACTTGTTCAACAAATTTCAAATGGTTTTAGACAATTACTAGGATTGAAATTAACACCAGCCGGTACAACAGCCGGCACAATACCAAATATTGTTACTCAGGCAAAAACCGGTTACGGTGCAATCTCATCCGGTGCCGGTGGTAAAGTTTTAGTGACCGGTGCCGGTGTTGGTGTCGGCACAGCAGCAGCCGGTGCCGGAATTGGTTACGGCTTAGAGCAAATTTCATCACCGCTTGAAACATTTACCGCACCAATAGATCAATTAACTGGCTTAGGCGGTACCGGTAACATTATGATTATAGGAATTATTATACTAGTTCTTTTGTTATTATTGAAGGGATTGAGAAAATGAAAATACCAAGTTTACCAAAAGGTGCATCAGGGTTTCCAATCGTAATTGTTTTGATTATTGTTGGTGCAGTATATTTATACAATCAAAGAAATGGAAAAAAGGCGTGATAATATGACAAGGAATAGATATAAACACAGAATAGCGGAAAAACCAAAAAAGAAGGTGAAAAAAGACGACCAAAAATACTGAGACAAAGTTAAAAAAATTGGGAATACCGGTAGCCTATGTTTCAATTACAGCAACAATAGTATCAATAATCTGCCATAATCTAGGTGTGTAACAATGGGATCGTTGTTTACAACATCCGATGGTGAGATTATGAAAGATGTACCGTCAGGTGATGTTATTTTGGATTTCCTAAATGGCACCGTTACAGATTCAGCAAATACGATAACTCAAATGAACAGCAATCTAAATTATTATAACTTAAATCAATGCAGAAGTATAGCAGTTTTTTGTTCAGATAGCGATGCGGAAGTTTACATCGGCAATGATTTATCAATCGCTGATCATCAACTAACGCACATCATAAACGCTTATGCTTTTTCACAAGTTCGTGTACATGTACCGACTAATTCAACACCGGACATAAATCAATTAATTTTCATGGCATCAACCGATGATTATCTTGGATATGTGATTAACAATTATGCACATACTAGAGATTCAACAACCGGTACAACCACCGATGCTTATGTTACGGTATTTAGCAAGCATTGTGGCGGTTATGATCAAACTTTACTAACAATAGCAAATAATGATGCCGGCTCAGATTCGTTAGATGTTAATATTCAATTCTCAGAAAACGGCTCAGATTGGTTTGATAGTCAAGGTTATACATCAGCCGTTGCCGTTGCTGCCGGTTCTTATGATGCATTTGCAACGGATATTTTACATCATTTTTTCCGCGTTAGAGTAAAGGCAACATCAGCCGGCAATCAAGCTCCATTTACAATTTATTGGAATTTGGTGCAATCTCAATGATTGCATTATTGGTTTTAGTTATTGTTGCAGCATTTGCAGCATGGCATTTTAATTTAATACCAAATGTAAAAGGTAAAAAAGAATGATTTACAAACTTATTATTTTAATCGCATCAATATTTATGATTTATGAGTTTACCAAATCACGATCAAGTGTAGTTGCACAAATAGAGCCAAACTTTGCAAACGCATGGATCTCAATTGCACAAAAAAACAAAACCTACACACCATGCAATAATTCTGTAATTGGTTTTACCGGTGAGCGTGTTTGTTTAGATAAAGGATATGTGCCGGATTTATCCGCATATCGTCAACTTAACGGTGTTTAATCATGGGTTACAATGGAAACTTAAACGCACGTGCATCCGAAGTTATTACAACTCAAGGTGATTTAAGGCGTGGCGATTCATCCGGCAACCCTGAGCGGTTGGCGGT
>VMHT01049858.1_pt1 | contig 13993 bp, 12 predicted proteins | sample 4693611 | NCBI WGS metagenome assembly VMHT01 (sample SAMN12280063, study PRJNA550983) | marine metagenome | isolation source: seawater sampled from same location over 5 years 0.02-0.2 micron viral filtrate | place: USA: collected off the coast of southern California halfway between the port... ... | reverse complement strand
TTTTTCCGATGCTGAATGAACTCTTCCTCGTCGTTGATTTCAAACGAACCCGACCAGTGTTTTTGTTCCACCACGAGCATGGTGTTTCCACCGACGATGACGAGGTCAATTTCTCGTTTACCGCCTTGCTCGGCATCGGGAATGCGGACCGATTCAAAGACGTGCCATCCGTTTTTCCTCCCTGCAGCCCGACTGACCTTTGCCAGTCGCTGCTCGGCCAATTCACCCGCACGATGGATTTCGTCGGGAGGATAAATTCTGCGACGTTCTCGCCACCACGTCCATCGCTGCCTGAGTCCCATGGTCTCACCGGAGGAGTTCATCCACGCTGCTTACGACGATGGTTGGCCGCTGTTCGGCACCCTCTTGGAGGGCGTCCACATCCTCGCGTGTCGCTTCACCCGAGAGAACGAGAACACCCACCACACCGGCGCGACTGGCCATGGCCATGTCGGTGTACAGTCGGTCTCCGACCATCGCACAGCGGTCGGGCTTCAGGCCCAAGGCTTCGATTTTGTGCAAAATCATGCCAGCGTTTGGCTTTCCCGTGATGTGGTCGGGATCCACACCCGTGGTGGCCTTGAACATCGCAAGGTAGGCGCCGACATCGGGGAGTCCACCGTCTGGACTTGGACACACCATGTCGGGATGGCTCGCCACAAGCGGCACACCTGCATGCATGTGGATGCTCGCTTGGGCGATTTTATCGTAGGTTAGCTCCGTATCGTAGCCCAACACCACGTACTCTGGGTCGGCGCTCTGCGTCGCCACGCCGATGGCTTCGAGCATGCTTCGCATGCCTTCGGTACCGACCAGCCATGTCCGCTTGATGTCGTTCTTCACCAACCACGCCAAGAGGTCGTGAGTCGACAAGAGAACGTCGTCCTCGGTGGCTTCAAGGCCGAGCGCATGCAGTTTAGTCAGGTACTGCGAGACGGACTTTGAGGAGTTGTTGGATAGAAAATAGCGCTGAACGCCTTGCGTTTTGCACCGCTCAAGAAACGCCTCCGCTCCTTCGATGAGTTCACCGCCGAGGTAGATGGTGCCGTCCAAGTCGAGAAACACGGCGTCAATGCCCGGGAGAGAGGCGTCCATGATGCGACCTTAGAACATCAAGGTCTTTAACATGAACCATGGAGAATGGAGGTTTTCTTGCGCTTCCTTGCTGGCGATCATTTCCGTCATCATTTCTTGGATGGCCGGCTTCTTGGCGGCTTTACCAACGAACCAGTTCAGCAGCCACCCTCGACGACTCATCTTTTGCATCCGGAAGGAGTTGGTCAATTCAGGGCCGAGCGCTTTCCACAACGCTTCCTGATATTCCTCGGGTGACTTGCCCTGCATGATGTGATGAGCCGCCATTTCCCCGCTGACCAGTGCGTTGCCCACGCCTTCGCCGCTGAAGGGATCCACCAGTGAGGCAGCATCGCCCACAAGGTAAATTCCATTGCTGGCAGAGCGACGAGGTTGGCGACTCGCTTTTTTCCGGGGTGAGCCGAACGGAAGCTGCCAGCCTTTGCCCGAACCGGCGATCATGCTGGCTTCGGCAAAGCGATCCTTGAACAACGGATGTTCGGCGATGACTTCGGACTGAAGCGCCTTGAGCTTCTTGGACTGCTTGTCAAGAAGGGACATCACCATGCCAATACCGACGTTGACCACGCCTTCGGCCACGGGGAAGAGCCAGAAGTAGCCGGGGATGACGGTGTCAACAAAGTGAATCTCAATGTCCCCGACGTTGTCTTCGCACCCCTTGACGCCGCGCCAATATTCTCTGTAGCCTGCGCAGTAATGGTCACGGTCCATCATGGGCTCTTCGTAGGTTTCTTCGAGCATGGACTTTGCAACCGGGCAACGGTAGCCTGCAGCACCGACAACGTTTGGCGCGTGGTAGGTGAACTCCTGCCCGCTTCGTCCACCGACTCGAACGACGACGCCTCGGGCATGTCGCTGACTCCCGCTTCCTTTCCCAGGGTCGCCGCCACCGTTACCGTCGTCGTAGAGCACGTCCCGCACATCGCCTCCCTGAAGCACCGCACCGCCGGCGTCTCGAACCAGCTGTTGAACCTGATTGAACAGCAGATGGTCGAATTGTTGTCGCGGCAAGGAGTAGCCCGCTTCGAGGCGCTGGACGTCTTCTTCAGGCAGTGCCACACGAACGTTGTGTCCTTTGGGCGAGGAGAACACGATGCCGGTCACTCGAAAGTGCGGCGTGGCTTCCAGCGTCTCCTTCACGCCCAAATCTTTGACGTGGCTCAGGGATTTTCCACCCACGGCGTCGCCGCAAATCTTGTCGCGAGGCCAGGTTTCTTTCTCAATGAGGAGAACTCGCTTTCCTTCCATGGCCAAATAACCCGCTGCGGCAGATCCGCCGGGGCCGCCTCCGACCACAATGCTGTCAAAGCGCTCGCCGTCTTCGGGAGCGGGTCCAGAGTCAATGGGTTGTTTCCACACGACCTCAGCACCGGTCCGTGGCTCCCCCATGAAGCCGATTGAACATGGGCACCCTTTGAGGCTATGCTTTCTTGAGGTTCAACCACCACCATGCTCATCATCTGCAAGGCGTTCCCGAGAACATGGATGGGGGTGGCGCAAACCCAGCGACGGCCTTTGTTCCCCAACGACGAAAAGCGGCTCTGATCCTTCTGGTCGTGACCCTTGTTTGGGGGGCGACCTTCATTTGGATGAAGCAAGCGTTGAATGCGTTGGAGGTTGAAATTGAGACGTTTGGAACCTTTCCAGTCGTGGCGTTTCTGGTCGCTTTGCGTTTTTCCATCGCCATGGTGCTCGTTCTCATCGCCTTTCCAAAAACGATGGCAGGACTGAAGTCAGCGCCCGTCTGGAAAGGAGGGGGCATCCTTGGAGGGCTGATGCTTGTTGGGTTCGTGAGCCAAATGGTGGCGCTCAACGACATCAACCCGTCCACATCAGCGTTTTTGACTTCACTCTACGTGGTGATGACGGCGTTGCTGACCGTACGTATGAGCCAACATCCTCCGCGTCGAGCCTTGTATTGGGGCGTTCTCATGGCGACGATCGGCGCGGGGTTCATCGAAGGCCCCCCTCACTTGTCGTGGGGTTCGGGCGAACTCATCACCGTTGCATGCGCTCTTTTCTTCGCGCTCCACATTATTTTCACGCAGAAGCTGACGCTGGAGCTTGACCCGTTGATGCTGACGCTGACCTCGTTCATCGTCGTGGCGAGTGGCTCACTGGTGTTGGCGCTCGGTTCCACCAGCGATGCGTTGTCCATGATGTCGGATGTGGTGCGTCGCGAAGGCGTCATGCAGCCAATTTTTCTCCTGGGCCTTGGCGGGTCGTTTTTCTGTCTCGTCGCCCTCAACATCTTTCAGCGCCACATGCACCCGGTTCAAGCGGCCATCATCTACGCCTTTGAGCCGGTTTGGGCCACTGTGTTCGGTTTGGGCCTCGGACTTGTCGAGTGGACGTGGTGGATTCCGTTTGGCGGAGGCGTTCTTTTGGTAGGAAACCTCCTCGTGGAAATTACATCTCCAAACGAGGAGACTGAGAGCACGTTGCAGGCGACGGCGTAGAATGGTTGAAGGGGCGAGGTTCGTTCGCCGTATCGGAGATACGCATGACGAACAAACAGCATCCATCCCGCTTTGCAACCGACGCTGTTCACAGCGGGACGCAACACATTGGTGACGCGGTCAACACCCCGATTTTCCAGTCGTCCACCTACAAGCTCACCGACGAGCGCTACGCCGGCTGGGCCGCAGGCGCTCAGCACACCCTGCTCTACGCGCGCCTTTCTTCGGTGAACTCCGATGCCGTCGCTCAGAAATTGATGGCCCTTGAGGGCGGCGAAGACGCCGAGACGTTTTCTTCCGGCATGGGCGCTATCTCAGCGACGCTGATGTCCCTGCTCAGCCAGGGCGACCACATGGTTGCAAGCGCCGACATTTACGGCGGCACTTACGGTCTGTTGACCGAAGAATTCCCGCGGTTCGGCATCTCAACCACGATGGCCGACATGCGAGACCCGGCTTCCTACGAGGCAGCCATTCAAGACAACACCAAACTCCTCTACATCGAGACGTTGACCAACCCCGTCCTCAAGGTGTGCGACATTGAAGCAATGGCCGAGGTGGCAAAACGACACGACTTGCTGTTGCTCATCGACAACACCTTCGCATCTCCATGGGGGTGCAAACCGTTGGAGATGGGCGTTGATCTTGTGATTCATTCAACCACAAAATACCTCGGCGGACACTCCGATATCCTGGGCGGGGCCGTCGTGGGTTCAAAGGACCTCATCGCTCAAATCTTCATGCGGAAGGTTCACTTCGGAGCAGCACCCGATCCTCACTCATGCTACCTGCTTGAACGCGGCATGCGAACGCTCGACGTCCGAATGCCTCGTATTTGCGAGAACGCTCATGAACTGGCCGTACGTTTGGAAGGCCACACTTCCATTGAGCGCGTGTACCATTCCAAGCTTGCCAGCCACCCCGACTTTGAAATCGCCGAACGCATAATGCCCAACGGTTCGGGAATGGTGGCCTTCGTGGTCAAAGGTGGGGACGACGCAGCGCTGAAGTTCATGCGAAACCTCAACATCATCTACGAGGCAACCAGCCTCGGAGGGGTGGAGTCGCTGATCGAATGCCCGTTCAATTCCAGTCACATGTTTGTCCCCGATGACGTCCGCATGAACGCTGGTGTTGTTCCCGGCTTCGTTCGCCTGAGCATTGGCATCGAAGACGTCGAAGACCTGTGGAACGATATCGAAGGGGCGCTTGCTTCGTTGTAGGTGATGACATGATCGGCCCTTCGGTTGGCATCTTTCTCTTCGTTTACGTCGCTTACTGCTGGAGCAAACAAGGTATTCACACACGCAACGAAGGCTGGAAAACCAGGGAGGACGCACCCAACACCTTTCTGTGGACCATGGTGTTCTACGTCCTTTTCGCAATCGTGTTGATCGTCGCCGATGCTTTGAACCTCAACGGTCAAGCGAAACCGTAGAACTGCTGCGCTTGAATCAGGCTTCGCCCGTGGTGGTTTTCAGCGTTTCAAACGCTTTTTTCCAATCGTCTTGCAAATCGGGAACCTCTTCGCGAGGAGCGTCAAGTAAGCGCTTCCCAATCGTCCAAAGTTCACCCGTTGGAACAGCCCACACGCCACCTCGATCCCGGGCGTTGGCTTCGAAGTGCCATTCTTGTCCGCCCGAACGTCCCACGGCCACCAACCAGGCCCACGAGGCTGCGGCTTGGTCGAGTGTGGCGTGTCTTGACGTCGCTTTTCGCTCAACCGAACCCATGCCTTGAGTCAAGCCTGCGACGATGTAATCGTGAATCATGGTCGAAGCCACCCCCTTGTTGCCGTGAGGGGGGAAACGGGCCTTTTGCTGCGCCAAGGCCGTTGCTGCATCCAACCCCTTGAGGAATTTCCCAAAGGGTTTGGGCGAGTCTCGTTGCTCTTCCCAGATGGGGGTCGCGTCTTCTCCTTCCAGGCCGAGGACCGCCAAAGCGTCCAGTCCGTGGGTCGTCCAAAACGCAGAGAGGACGTCCCCGCAGGTGGCGGATTTCATGATTCGAATGCATCGATCGTCCCGCTGCTCAGGGCTTCCTTTGGCCTCAATACGCAGTCCGATGGCATCGTCGTGAGGCTCCACGACGGCCAATCGAAGGGTTTCAGCTGCCAGGAGCCGCTCTTCAACCGACCCGTTATGACTCTCCAACGCTACGACCAGTTCTTCAGTGGACGTACCGCTCAACCACGCCTCGCCAACGAGGATTCCTTCGTCAATGCCCTCCATGACGGTCTGTTTCATGGCCGCCGTGACAATTCCCTCGTTCATGGTCAGTCCTTGCCACGCATCCACGACCTTGTTCATGCCTTCAACGGACGTTTCAGGAAGGGGACGGTCAACCGGCCAACCTTGCGGTGCCCAAACGGCTTCCAGCGAGAGGATGGACGGAAGAAGCGGCGGGAGCATGGACAGTGCGAGATGGTGGACAAACGGAGCGTCCTTTTTCGAAAACGTTTCGAGTTCATCCAGGCCCAACCCCACCACCGAACCGCTGTGAAATCGGAACGCAACGTACCCGTTTGGGGAGATGTCGCCTTTCAACACGTCGTGCGGGTCGAGGCCTTCGGTGGTCCACACGTGGTGGCCATCGATCTCCTCCACACTCAGTTCAAATCGGGAACGTTTGAGCACGTCGCTCAGCCAATCCTCGGGCGGGTTGGGTTTTGGACCCGTGCACACGAACCCGCCTTCCCAACTGAAGAAGTGCATGCCGCGGCGGGCGTGGTCTTCCCACGGGAGCATGCGGAGCGTTAGATTGGCGTAGTTTTGTATGCCGGCGAGGTACCCGAGTTTCCCGTCGCCTCGTCGCACGTAGGAGCCCGAACCGAAGGACCCTGAATTGAACTGCCCAACCATGCTGAACTGCTCGTCATGAGCGGCGTGAAGGGACCCTGCAAACGCCTTGGCGACGTCGTCTCCCCGCTTGGCCATCATGCGCTTTGAGAGCCACCGAAGGTCGTTCTTTTTCTTGATGATCCTTTCAATTTCGTTGAGGGTCTTGGTCACAGGGTCGATTCTGCCCCAGCGCAATCTGCCCGTGAATTCCATGGCGGGCAGGTGGCTTCGCGGGTTTTCTAAAAATCGCCCCAGCTCGCGTTCCAACTTTTTGGAGGTCGCTTCGTTGGCTTGCTTGGTGCCGCGCATCCGTGCCCGGGTCTTTTTCTGCCCGGGGAATTCCACTTTGGACGGTGCTGCCACGATGCTCCCCAATCCATCGGGTTCTGTGGTGAGGTTTGAGACCTTCGCGTGAAAGCCCTCATGTCGTTGGTTGGTTTCGCACGGCCATGCCGACGGTGACGCTGCTTGGAACCGCTCAAGACGGCGGCCGTCCGCAACCCGGGTGTCAACGGCCGTGCTGTCAGGGGTTGGAGCCATCGGACGTGCGCTATCCTGTGAGCCTCGGCATCACCGATGAACACGGCCGAGGGCATCTCATCGATGCAACACGTGCCCTTGGGGAACAACTGAACATGTGGGGCCATCCACCGCTTTCATCGGTGATTCTGACCCACGCCCACTTCGGCCACGTGGACGGCTTCGGGCTGTTTGGCCGGGAAACCCTCAACGCCCGCGGCCTCACACTGTACGCTTCTCAATCCATGCATTCTCTGATCGAGCAAACCCCTCAGTGGGCGCTGATGTTGAAGCAGGGCGTGTTTGAGCCCGAACTCACCACCCCTGGGCAACGCCATTCACTTTCTAAGCAGGTCGTGCTGGAAGCCGTTGAAGTCCCTCACCGCGCCGAACTTTCCGACATGCACGCCTTTGTCGTTCGTGGCCCAAACCGCTCGGTGTTGTACCTCACGGATCACGACCGCTGGGACGATACGCTGAATCATCACGGCGCTCCATCCATCCGTGCATGGCTCAAAGATTTGGACGTGGACCTTGCTTTGATCGACGGCACCTTCTGGAGCACGGACGAGTTGTCAGGAAGGTCCCAACTGGAGGTCCCGCATCCACCCGTGAGCGAGACGTTGAATCGGCTTGGTCCCCGGCGGGAAGGCGACCCTGAGATTCACTTCATCCATCTCAACCACACCAACCCTGTTCACGACCCTCTGTCGGACGAGCACGGCGCAGTGCTTCAGCACGGCTGGAGTGTTGGTGTGCAAGGGGGCACGTTCACGCTGTGATGGGCGTCATTCCACTGGGCTGGAACACGAGCATGCTCAGGGTTACGGTCACGGTTTCGGTGTTGTCGTTGCCGAAGGGACTTCCTTCGTTGGTGTTGAGGGCGACGTCCATGGCCACCGTCCCAATCATTTCAGGTGCTTTACCGAGCATCGTGAGGATCTCGATGAGTTCACTCTCCGTTCCGTTCAGGGTGTAGTTCCCCTGACCTTCATTCGCATACTGGTTGAGGTCAGTGTTTGGACGGATGGTGCCGACCACGGTGGTCGTGTCGCAGGCCGTGGTGGACTTTGTCGCGTCGTCACTCTCGGAAAGGGGGCCTGCAAGGCCGCTGTAGTCAGGGGTTGTGACGACTTCGTCGCACGCCGCGGTGAAGGTTTCGCCCGTGTCGGAATAGGTGATGCTGAGCTCTGCAATCACCACGCCGGTCATGGTTTCATCAATCGTCACTTCAAACGTCTGCGTGTCGCCGTCGGACAGGGTCAGCGTCTCCTCTTGGGTCCATTCACTGACCGTGTAAGTCAGCTGATACGGGTTGTCTCCTGAAGCGTCCGATGCGTCGGGCGCCACTGCAAGATAGGTCCCCTCCAAACCTCCGAACATCACCAAGACGGCGGCGGCCCCAATGACTGCGGTTTTTTGAGTGGGAAGACTGTAGCGTCCAAGGGGATTGGAATTCGATTCAGCTCGCCTCCAGCAGAGGATGAAGTGTGTTGCAAAGGCGGAACTCATGGCGGGTATGGACGGGAAGATGTCATCGCCATAACCGCTCACACTCCAAACGATGACGGCGCTCATGGCGGCAACCATCATCCAAACGGTGTGTTCGGTATCGGGTTCGTACCCCATCATGCGAATGAGCAGCAATGGCACGAAGATTCCGCCCAGACCGTACACAGCCAGAACCACCAGAGCGAACACGGAATCTCCGAAACCCGGGGATTTCTGGCCGGCAAGCGCAATCAACGTGACGAAGATGGCCACGACGATCGTCACCAATTTAGCGGCTTTGTGGTTTTGACTCCACTCAGGCTTGACGTCGTCGGTGATGGCGGCGGTGCAGGCGAGCACCTGGCTGTCGGCGGTGGACATGGTTGCAGCGAAGATGGACGCCAAGATTACACCGGCGAGGAAGGGGTTCAGCACTTCCATCGCCAGCAACGGCAGACCGTCTTGGGCTTGGGAAGCATCGAGGTCGAGGAAGATGGCTCGGCATGCTAAGCCGATGATGAACATGAGGGCGATGAACGGCGTTTGCCAAACGAAGAACCAAATGGCGGCCAGCTTGCGGTCGTTGTCGTCTTTGAGCGTCATCACCCTCGACACCACCTGCGGCTGACCGGCTACACCGAGACCTCCGAGGAAGAACGCGCCAATCCACAGCGTGACACCGAACGTCAAATCAGCCGGGAACAGGTTCACCATGCCGGGGTCAATCTCTTTGAGAGTCCCGTGGAGGCCCGACAAGCCACCCACCTCCGAGACGGCCACGAAGCACAGGATCGTGGAACCGACGATCATCACGCAGGACTGTGCAGCGTCGGTCCAGATGGAGGCCCGAATGCCGCCTGCATAGCAGTAGGCGACCACGAGGACAAACCCGATGAGGATTCCAGCCACTTCCGACCAGCCAAGCATGGCGCGAAGCGCAACGCCACCCGCCACGAGTTGAGCTGCGGCGTAAATGGCGAGGAAGAAGACCGACAGCACACCGGCCAGTTTGGCTTCGGGTGCCCCGGTGGTCTTTGAAACGAGGGAAGAGAGGGAACGCACGCCGCGCTCGCTTCCTTCCTTTTGGATGAACTTGTACAACCAAATCCAAGCCACGGCCTGACCGAGGGTTGACACGAGGCCAATCCACAGCCCTGAATACCCTTGGACAAAGATGAATCCGATGAACCCGATGAACATGTAGCCAGAGTTCCACGTGCTGACCGCACTCAACGCCGCCAAGGCGGGGTGCATGCCGCGTCCGGCGACCAAATAATCGTCGGTCGTGTCCTGTTTGACTCGCATGGAGGCCAAGCCAACGCCGGCGAAGAATCCCATGAACAGCAGGAAGGAGAGCAGCAAGACGATTTCGTCAGACAAACCGAACATGCTCATGCACTCCGTCGCCAACGAGCGAGGGCCTTCTCTTCAACCTCACCCGTGATTGCAGGGAAAAGCAGGCAGTTCAAACGGCCTCCCGGTTCATCGCTCAACGCCCCCACGGTGGTGCTGACGATGCGTTGCTGGGGGGTTCCCATGTCTGAACACAACACCACGGAAACATCGTCCAGCGAGCGATCAAGATAAGCGGCTTGCACGGACCTTCGAACCGCAGATTCACCGGAGGAATCTTCTGAATCGTCTTCGTCTTTCTCGGCAAGCTTCCCCCACATTGCTCGCAACGAACGAACGGCATCGGCCGGCGTCATCGGGCGCTGGTCACCAACGCCCTGACCCGTCGGGTCGAGGTCGAGGAGGGCTAAGGTGTGGAGATGCTGGCCCCAATTGGCGGCCAACACCTCAAGGGGCGAGGTTGCTATCCACGTCCCGTACGGATAGGTGAAGGTGGTTTGGCGTCCGAACTTGTAGTTGGATAGACCTGCGGCCCCGGTGACCAAGGAGGTGATGGAAACGCCGTGAAACACCCTGCACGCTACCCCTGCTTCCTTCGCTCGGAGTTGAAGATCAACGTGCGTCGTGGCTTGAAGTGGGTCGCCGACCACCAACAGGGCCACCAACGACGTCTTCGCCAACGCCAACAGTTCTTGCGGCTCTTCAACCTCCGGACGCATCACGCGTTCAACGGGGCCAATGGCTGCTTCCAGCCGAATCAACTCCTCCTCGGGCCACAGTGCGGTGTAGGCTTCGTATCGGCGATGATCGGCGATCGTTGCAGCCTCCAAGGCTTCAATCGTCATCCCTTCCATTCGTCCCATGCCCATGCCGACGAGCAACAGCCCCGTTTCGGGCATAGAATCAATGTGGGTTTCATCGGCCGCCATGCTCAAACCACCGAGACGCTTGGAGGGTGCGAGGGCCATGCGTCATTTGAGCGTGCCGAGGAATCAAACACAGGTTTGGTTGGAGCGCTGCAAGGCAAACGGGTGGCTGGCTGACACCGGCGTGGTTGCTCTCGACGAACACGTACGGGCCGTACCGCTCAACGAAACCGCACCGCATGCAGACAACGAATGTTGGGAGGGGCACCCGCACGTCGACGTCACTCCGAACGAACAGGGCCCTCAGAACTGGCGGCAGCACCTACCGCCCGCCCTCCAATCTCTGCCCGATTCGCTCTGGCCCAGGGCGTACGAGCTGCAGGGCGATGTCCTTCTGGTCAAGCTGGAGGACGATGTCCTTCCCTTCGCTCAGGCCGTGGCGACGGCCATGCTTGAGCACATGCCAAACGTTCGGCTTGTATGCGCGGATGAAGGAGTACACGGAGATTTCCGCGTTCGTAATCTTCGCATCTTGAGCAGCCGGGACGGCAGCACCCAAACCGAGACCACGGTTCGCGAACACGACGCTGTTGTGCAGGTTGACCCCGCAGAAGTCTACTTCTCCGCTCGCCTTTCCCAGCAACGTTGGGACACGTACACGGCCGTGCAGGCGTTGAGGGAGCGCCTTGGGCACCCGGTGGTGGTTGCCGACCCGTACGCAGGTGTTGGGCCGGCGTTTCCGTTGTTGCTGAAGCACGAGGGGTTGCTCCGTGGCTACCTCGCGGGCGACATGAACCCTCGAGCGGTGGAGTTGCTCACCAGCAACCTCAATCGCTGGACTCAGAAGTCAACGATGCCCCTTTCACCATCGGTTGCGGTTTGCAAAGATGCTCGCACCTGGAAGGACGAGGAACACCTCCGAGGAAAGGCCAACGTGGTGCTGGTGAACCTGCCGCACGACAGCTTCGAACATCTACCCGACCTCTTTCCGCTGTTCGATCACCGAGGGTTAACGCTGCTGCGCGGCTGGGCCATCGTTGAACGAGATTCCCTTGCGGGACGGGAAAGTCAACTGAACGAAGCCATTGAAGCAGCAGGCGGCTTGCCGTCCGAGACCCACGTTTCTGAAATCAAAGGCTTCTCAACCTCGCGTTGTTTTGTGGTCTTTGAATCGCTCATCGCATGGGATTAAAGCGTTCAATTCATGAAGCACCGGCGAATGGGCGATGCATGGAGAACATCGTAACCTGCACCTGCGGGGCGAAGATCAACATCGCCGGTATTCCTCCCCGGAAGGACGGCATCAAGGTTTGGTGCAAGGTTTGCGGCACCATCACCGTTCACCACCGCTGAACCCTTCTTCCGTCCCGAAAATGACCGGGCTGCGGCCGCTCATCCGCATCGGCATGTTCATGGTCGTTCCTCGTTTACAACAAAAGGAGTGAAGACCGTGTCGGACAAACCCCTCGTGATTGACGTCGTCGACAACGGCGGCCAGTGGACGCACCGAGAATGGCGCATGCTTCGCTACCTCAAGGTCGACACCCAGATCATCGACAACACCACGCCTGTAGAGGAGCTCCGGGAATTGGACGGCCTCATTCTTTCAGGAGGCGCAGCTCGTGTTGGCCTTACCGGGGAACTCGGCAACTGCGGCGCCTACCTCGACCTTGACATTCCCGTCCTCGGCATCTGCGCCGGCCACCAATTCATGGCCCGACACTACGGCGGGGACGCCCGTGAATCGCCCGAGCCCGAGTTTGGCGCCATGGAAATTGAACTGGTTGAGGGTGGCGGGACTATTTTTGCCGGTACCGGACAAACCCAGACGGTTTGGGAGTCGCACAACGACGAGGTCCACGAGGTCCCAGAAGGTTTCTTCATCACGGCGGGCAGCAAGTCGTGCAAGGTCCAGGGCATGGAAAACGAGGCCGGTGACCGGTTTGGCCTCCAGTTCCATCCCGAAGTGAACGACTCGGAGTTCGGCAAGGAGATGTTCGAGAACTTCGTCGCCCTTTGCCGTGCTCGCCGCAACGGGTAATCGTCATGTCAGCCAGTGCGAAACGCGACCTTGGTCAATTTTTCACTCGAGACACCGTTTGGATGCGCCCCCACATCAAGGCACATCTGATGATTCTCAGTCAGCGCTATTCACTTTGCGTGGACCCGTTTGCCGGCGACGGACATCTCCTTCGCGCGGTTGCTGAGTTGGGCATAACCACGTCGGGGCACGATCTTGACATTTCCATTTGCAAGCGCAACGGATGGGGCGCGCCCAACGATTCGATACGAAACGTTGTGCTCCATGAGGACGCTTTTGTTCTTACCAATCCGCCCTACCTCGCAAAAAATTCTGCAAAACGGCTCGGCTCGAACATGGTGGAATACTTTGAGGACGGCGCCGTTCTCATCGCTGATTCGGATCGATACGGCATTCTCAACGACCTGTTCAAACTCGCCATCGAGCGAACCATTGCGCACTACGACGACTCGGTCTGGATTGTTCCTGAGTCGGTGGTTCAGGATCTGGACCGTTTGCCTCACTGGAGAAAGCGTCTTCACTCCCTGACCATTCTCGAACAGAACCCGTTTACGGACACCGAACACCCGGTGTGTGTTTGTGTGTTCACGACATCCAGCCCCGAAGGAGTAATTTGGAAAAACGACGAGCGTTTGGGTACATACGATGAACTGAGGGGCGCTCACGACGCGGTGGCTCAAGCAACCTCCACGGCTCTGCCGATGAAGTTCAACGCACCCAATGGAGCATTGGGTTACCGAGCGGTGGACGGAACGAAGGCTGACGGGTCAATGCGCATTAAATTCTGTTCCGAGGACGATCTCAATTACGATCGCGGCAACATCAAAATCAGCAGCCGACACATGACCTACATCGACACCGCACTCTCCTCCGTGGAACTTGAACCGGTCATTCTCGAGGCCAACCGTCGAATCGAAGCCTATCGCAAAGCCACTTCGGACGTGTTCCTTACGGCCTTTATGGGAAACACCAAACTCGGAATCCGTCGCCGGAGGCTGGACTACAACCTCGCTCGCAGAATCTTCAACCAGTCGTATTTAGCGGTAAAAAACCCGTTTAACCGGCTCCACTAGCGTTATATGGCACGGGATTGACCACGATGCGATGTCCCCCCTGTCAAAAACGACCCCCGGCCTGCTTGTTTCCCTTCTTTTGCTCACAGCGCTCTCGCCCATTGCGATGGTTCAAGCCGTTCCATCCGAAGCCTCGGAGTACTACTACGGCGTTGAGTACGACTGGGCCAGCCTCGACAGCGACCTGCAAAACGTGACCGGCTTGGACATCCAGGAATTGTTCACCGAAATCATGGCGGACGCCGACGAGGCAGGG
>VMHT01044305.1_pt1 | contig 13995 bp, 31 predicted proteins | sample 4693611 | NCBI WGS metagenome assembly VMHT01 (sample SAMN12280063, study PRJNA550983) | marine metagenome | isolation source: seawater sampled from same location over 5 years 0.02-0.2 micron viral filtrate | place: USA: collected off the coast of southern California halfway between the port... ... | reverse complement strand
GAGCTATAGTAGTAGTGAGTTTACACGCTACTACTGAGGGTTGAGAGGCAGTGCAAAAGTATTTGAACTATGCCTCTCGTGACCTCACGCAACGGTTTAAAAATCTGCTGTAAGTCTTTGAAAATCGTAGAGAAATGTGGGATATTGTGGCTCTAACCTGGCTTATAGAGGTGTTCCACTGCCCTTAAATACACCTTAAATGGTGGTAATTCTCCTTAAAGATCAATGACTTAGCTCAGAATGTTCAACCATTCGGCCCCTTCAGGGCCTCACTCTACCACTACTACTGTGTCTACCTTACTACTACTATAGTAGAGGCTCAGCGGGAGATAATGTTATATAAACTGCACATTAACTTGTTTAATGTACTGTATAGAGTACACTGTGTATACTACATCTTCTACTACACTGTCAACACCTATGTCAAACCTTATGCGTAAATTTTTGTTCTTTTTACTTCTAACCAAAACCTTATGCGTAAATTTTTGTTCTTTTTACGCATGTTTCTTTTTGCGTTTTTTTGTGTCTTTTGTGCATTTTTTACTTGACAAACTATTGCTTTTAGCGTATACTGTACACAGTAATTTAAACAACATAGAGGGCTTTTATGTACACTTACACAATTACACACAGCGAGGAAAACGCAACTTGGGGCACGGGCAACAGTTGCATTAGGTTAGCTATTACAAATGAGGCAGGCGAGACTAAGGTGTGTGACGACTTTACATATTTGGAAGATGATACACAAGAGAATTTAGAGTACTTGTTTGAAAACGACTTTGGCGAGATAGCATAAAAATAATTGCACAACACAGCATTTTTTACTTGACAGATGCTGTGTTGTGTGCTATTGTAAAAACATAATACAACTACAACTGCATAGAGGGCAACACATGCAAACAATTACACAACACGAAAAAGACTTTGTAGTAGAATTTTTAGCTGACACACTACACGGCTTAACTATGAACAATGTACTAAGCAGACAAGATGGTGACGGCTTTATACGCATGGCGGACGCACTTGAAGTTATGGACAACTTGAGTGTGCTGTACAACAAGCACAAAGACGACGGCGACTGGGTAAACGGAGCAACGGATGCTACGTGGACGTTTACACTTAGTGACGCACAGGATGCGCTACAAAGCTACGACACAGAATACAGAGAGTGTATATGTGAGCAGTTTGCAGAAGCGTGTACAGATGCAAGCACGGATACTGCTAATGCGGACTTAGATTGTGAGTGGACAACGTTAGCGCAACGTGTTACTGGCTACGAATATTAATTAAAAAGTACTTGACAGCGTGTGCAGTTTGTGTTATAATAAACTGTACATGTTGCAAGGCCCCGCTGTAAGGGGTACAGCTACGGAAAATAAAAGTTTAAAAAAATAAAAAAAGTACTTGACATTGCGCATAACATGTGCTATATTAATTAAACAATAAGCAATAACGCTTTAACTGCATTTGGAGGGCTTTAAATGCAAAACGTAAACAACACTAAAATTAAAACTGTAACTACACTTGAAAACGCAGACAACAGCGTACAGCTGGAAATTAACTTGCAGGATGCGGGTTACGCAGTAAACGGACACGCTGTTGAAAGTGTTACACTGTATGCGGACGCGGACTGCATAGGCGACTTAGCTGTAAACTGGGCTTATGAAGAAAGCGACAACGCAGGCTATGTTGAAAGTGGCATGCTACTAATGCGCAACAACAACAGTGAAGACAACATTACGGAAACAATGGGGGAGTTTTACTGGGAACACTGCTTTGACGAGCAACTAAAAGCAATACTGCTTGCGGCTGGGTTTAGCACAACTGCTGTTGGAGACGTATGCACAAGTGAGTGGGGCATGCAGGATGAGGGGCGTGCAAGCTATGACGCTAACTTAATAGGTGAGGAAATGTTAGCTTGTTACAATTTACAGTATGAGGATGCGTAAGCACAATTAAAACTTGACACTATAGCATTAACGTGCTATAGTGTAACTATACAATAACAAACATGAGGGCAACATGCAAAAATTACTTAACAAAATTACACACTACTTTTTGGAACGTGCTTACACACAAATGCAGGATACAAACAACTTGCAAAATGCGGACAAAGTTGCGGAGCACAATGAGGATTACTACACAAATTTTGTAGCGTAGTTGTCCGTTTGCGTTCGTTTGCGCACAAACTTTTTTTAGTTTGTGTGCATTTTTCGCTTGCTTTATTTGTAAACGTGTGCTATATTATTAATACAATACAAACAGCGAGGGCACACGTATGTTAAAACAAAAAGCACTTACACAAAAAACAACTGCAACTTATTGCACAACTGCAAACACAATGTATTTGCACAGTAGCAAAATTAAAAGCAAACATGCTTACACGCTTAACAGCACACGCATTATACGCAATGTTACGCAACAGCAACTAAACGCTTTTAATGCGCTTCCGCAAACGTTTATGCAAAATGCAAAACGTTTTCCGCATACACTTGCGCAAACACTGCAAAAAATAATTTGCACATAAGCAAAAAAACGGTTGCACTATAGCGCAAGTTGTGCTATAGTGTAACTATACAATAAACAATAACGCATTACGGAGGGCAGTATATGCAACAACTAACAACTATTACTAATACTAAAACTACAAAAGTGGAAAGCGTACATATGGATACGCTTTACGTTGTAATTAACAATTGCTTTAACAACTTGCAAGTTATGGAAGCAGACTGCACAAGTGCAAGTTACTTTATTAACAGTGCAAATATTTTTGCACAGTTGCAAATGTTGTACGCAGAAAACGAAAGCAACGAATATGTTAGCTTGCAAAGTGTTATGCAAGTTTTTGCTAACAACATAACATATTACGATGAAAGTAGCTTGTTTACACAAGTTGTAAAAAATACAGCAATGCAAAAAGTTAACTTAAATAATTTTACATATTTAAGTAACTAAAATTGCATAACAGCAATGCAAAAAATGCACTTGCATTGCTGTAATTTTTGTGCTATATTAACTTATACAATAACAAAACGAGGGCGTTTAAATATGCAAAAAGTAAAATTTAATACAACAGTAAACTTACTAACTGAAAAAATGCTACGTGTAAACAATTACACAATACAGGACGCAACTAAAAATAGTTGCAAAAGCATTTACAAAAACTTTAACTACAACAGCAAAACAAACTGTGCAGACGGAGACGAAATGCACTTTACAGCACAAATGTATAACAAATATTATACAGGACGCTTAGTTATGCTAACAGTTAAAAATGACGCTTTAGTTAGCATGTACACGCTAAACTAAACTGCAATTTTTCGGTTGCATTGTAGTACGTAATGTGCTACAATGTAATTGTACTGCAACCCCGCAGGCCCCGCTGTTAGAGGCCTCTGGAAATTAGGGGTTGACAACCAGGGGTAGAGAGTGTATACTGTACACAGTTAATTAGAAAACAAAGAGGGCAATATGTTTTATATCTACGAAAAAACTTCAACCTACATCATGGGAAAGATGAACACACGCACAGGAGAGGTTCGTCCGGATCACCGTCAGAGCTACAAGACCATGGCAGCGGCCAAGGCAGCCGTCACACGTATGAGCAAGCGATACAGAGCAGACATGTTGGAGAGCGTAAACGATCCCGTGTTCCGTTACGCTATTGCAGAAGCAGGCTACTTCCACAAGCACATCGAAGCAAGTCGCAAGGCCAAGAACATGATGAGCGGCGAATGGTTTGTTGAACCAATTAACACTCCTGCTTATATGAGTCCGGCAAGAGAATCTTATTGGAGCATGTAATGGACATCAGCATACCTAACCATCGTACTATAATGAAACCCTTCCGTTCGTTCGTATACGAGATGTACTACATGAACAGGGATGAATATGAACAGGTAGGGCAGAAGCAACCATATACGGTAGAACAATACTACCTCAACAACAAATCATTAATAATATCAGAATACCGGTTGACAAGAGATCAATAAGGTGCTATAGTATAAACATAATAAGGAGGGCAACTTAAATGGGCATGAGTAATTTACTTTTAGATAACGAAGACAAGTTTTGGAAACTGGCTGATGAGGTCATTAGCGAGTGCGAACACTTCGAACAATTTTGGACAGCAATGCAACCGCAAGCGGATCTACTACAAGGTACGCCGAGTCATTGCGAAAACGATAACGAATTAGAAGACTTGCTGAGCGAAGCATGGTCAGAAAAATGGAGCGAATATGTTTAGACTGGCATACTGTGATTACATTGCGGACCGTATCAAAACCGTTCTCAAGCGAGAAGTTGCGGACAACGACACACTGATCGAACAGGTCGGACACATCGAAAGCGACCTGCACCCAACTGAGGGATGGTTCCAGAGCCCCAAAAAGATCATAAAGGTATGGGACAAGAACGGCAAAGGCTATCTTGTAACAGTAGAAGAAGCTCCTGCACTTGATCAATTTTTTGAAGATATCGATCAAAAAGAGGTTGACAACGAGATACTTTGATCGTATACTGTATATATAAATTGCAAAACAGGAGGGCAATCCATGCAAAGACCAACTAACAGTAGAGACACAGCACTTGAGCTTGTCGAGAACGGAATGGTGTCAGCAGAAGACATGCTAACGATGGCACTAAAATATATGTCAACAGATGATGTTGCAGACATGTTAGACTGTAACGAACTTTCAGAACGCTTTTTTGAAGAGGGAGAATACGTATAATGGCTAATCTTGTAACGACTGCCGTAGAGGCAATTTACCAAATGGACAACGATGAGATCAATCAAGTTGTCGAAGCAATCAAACTCAAGCGAACACATCTTTCGCGTCAGGCTGTGAGGAACTTTGTTAAAGGCGACATGGTTCAGTTTACATCAAGCCGAACAGGTGGCAAGGTCAATGCAACGGTAGAAAAGGTCAATCGAAAGTATGTGGTTGTCCAAGCACACGTTGGAGGCCAGAAGTGGCGGGTACCTGCTACACACCTAACTCATCTAAAAGAAATCGCATAATAATAAAATTAGGGGTTGACACTATAGCGTTTAGGCGCTATAGTGTAACTATAAACTAACAAAGCGAGGGCAAGCAGATGAATACACTATTAAACGGATTAGGCGGAACGCTTATATTTTTAGGATTAATTGCAATGGCAGGCAGTGCAAACGATTGCGACGGCGCTTGTGTTGAGAACGCAAACACTATTGCAGAGATGCTGATTGTAATTGCAGGCGGACTTGTTGCTATGGCACTTGGCGCTGTTATGATGATGAAGGCTTATAACAATGGTTGAAGAACTACAACTTATCGATCGATTGAACCGCGTTCGCGGGATCATACACAACAACACAGATCTTGCAGATGTCATTCTGCTGGGCATGATAGAAGAAGCTGAGCAGAAGGTTGCAAGCTTCGAAGCACAGGCCGAAAAGGAATTTTCACAATAATTTAACAGGGCGCATAGCTCAATTGGTTAGAGCCCTCCGCTCATAACGGAGTGGTTCCAGGTTCGAGTCCTGGTGCGCCCACCATCTGCCCTTAGCTCAGCTGGATAGAGCAACAGCCTTCTAAGCTGTAGGTCGTAGGTTCGAATCCTACAGGGCAGGCCAATTAGCCCGCGTGGTGGAATAGGTAGACACAACGGACTTAAAATCCGTCGGCGATTGACGCTGTGCCAGTTCGAGTCTGGCCGCGGGCACCAAGAACAGTAAGGCTTTTTTAGGGGTTGACAAATATCTAAAAGAGTGTATACTGTATTATAACAGTTAGAGATAATTGTTATTTTTATAAACTACTAACCGAGAGGCATAACATTATGGCATTTACTACAATTAAATCAAACCAGAAGACTTTCTTAGAAACATACCTAAGAGGCACAGGCAAATCATTGACAGCGGCTGACGCCAAAGCAAGATTTGGTATTGAGCAACTTCCAGCAAGAATGAGTGAGCTCAAGGCAGCTGGCTTGCAGGTGAAGACTGCGAAAGCGACTACTGGTTATACAAAGTATTCAATCTCAAGCAGAGATGTTACTGGGTCAAGAGCAAAAGTATTTGCGTAGACTTTAAGTAGACATAATCTCCAGAAAGGGTCTTCGGACCCTTTCTTTTTGGTTGACAAACGAACAGATAGATCGTATACTGTATATAACAGTTAGGCAATTGGAGGGCACAATGGGCTACAAAATTTTAAACATCGATCCTGAGTTTAAAGCAAATTTCACAGAGCGCAAAGGCCTCGAAGGTCCTTTCTTCTACGATGGCAACGATGTCCTGTACTATGATCCGCGTGAAGGTGCTTACCTTTGCCCGCGTACAGATACCTACTTGTCCTACAATGAATATGTAAATAGGACAGAAAATGGTTGACAAACAGGGCAAGTGATCATATACTGTATATAACAGTTAGGGCAACAACAGAAAGAGGGCAACATGAATAGATTCGTAATCCACACACAGGTTTTAGAAAACTACGGCGCTCATTGTGAGAGCGGTAAGTTTAGTGACGGCCAGCATTACTGGAAGTTCAAAGGTGGCGATAGTTATATCGTCGAAGGCTTGGACAGAATGCAAGATGCGGTGGCATTCGTAGCCGCGGCGTTTTGTTCAAATGGTATTGGGTGGAAGGAGTTCCCCTGCCATTACGAAACACTTGAAGAGTGGCATGCTGGAGAGCTGTCAGAGATTGACGCAGACTACAAAGCGTTCAAGCTCGAGTGCGCCAAGGTGGTCAACCCGGCCTGGGGCAAAGAGACTATGAAGTATGTGGAAAATTAGGGGTTGACAAACGATACAGGTGACTGTATATTAGTATTATAACAATTAGCAATGAGGGCAAACAAAATGGCTACACGTTCAAATATCGCTTACAAAACTATCGACGGCAAGATCAAATCCGTATACTGTCATTGGGATGGCTATCCTGAGCATAACGGAGAGATGTTGCTTCGTCACTACAACACACAAGAGAAGGTTGAGGCTTTGATCGCATTAGGTTCGATCAGTGCATTGCGTCCAGAGATTGGACAGCAACATCCTTTCGACAGGGACTATTCAAACCCTGAGCTTCCACTTACAGACAACTGGACACTCGCATACCACAGAGACCGTGGCGAAGAGTTGTGCATCGCAGAATACGATGACGTTCCAAGTTGGATCGCTGACATGGAAGAGTATGCCTACCTATGGGATGGCAAGGATTGGATCGTTAACGATCATGGCAAAGAGGCCAGTGGCTTTCCTGTGTTCGACTTCGTAGAGGTTGCACAGGACAAAGAAGTAATGAAGAACATGGGTTGGGAGGACGAAGCATATGCCTAATTGGTGCAACAACACATTCCAAATCACAGGTTCTACAGATTCTATCAAGGATCTGTGGGACGAAGCTCAGAAGGCAGAAGGCCTGCTTGAGGCAATCAAACCCATTCCAGAACAATTGAAAGGCACAACTGCTCCCAGCAAAGATGGCAACGACTGGTATACATGGTGCGTGAACAACTGGGGAACCAAGTGGGATGTAGGCCTTGAAGGCTTAGTCTACTCAGACAACAAGGACGGCACTGCGGTCATTGAAGGTTGGTTTGACTCAGCGTGGAGTCCGCCTATTGAAGCAATGCAGACCCTTGCAGATGATTTTGATTCCTGCTACGTTGAACTCTACTACATGGAGAGTGGTATGACGTTCGTAGGCTACTGGGACTCAGAAGGTGCTGACGATCACTATGACTATGGTGGTTGTGATAGCAAAACTTTACGAGACGTTATTCCAGAGTATCTCGTAGACCACTTTGAGCTTGACGAACAACTGGCCATGTGGGAAGAAGAGGAAGACCAAACAGAGGAGGTAGTGCATGAGCATAGTTGACTCAATCAAACGCATCGACCTACGCCTTGCTGAAGACGGCGAAGACAGTCCATCGGATTTGCTTTGCGATATCATGCACTGGTGTGATGCTAACGGAGAGTCCTTTGCCGAACTGCTCGAATCCGCTCAGACTTATTATGAAGAAGAGCGAGACGCGATAGCAGATGCTGGCGAAGGCTGTTAAATAAAAGATTCAAATTAGGGGTTGACAAAGCCCCTAATTGATCATATACTGTATGTATAGTTAAACAAAAGACAGAGGGCAAAATGTCAACAGAACTTAGAAATGTACCAGGCACTGGCACTGCACAGAACGAATTGACTCAGACTCGTTTCTGGGGCGGCAAGAACAGAATGACTTGCATACAGGTTACACAGCGTCGAAACAAAGACGAAGGCAAGCGTGGTCCTGCAGATGAATTTTTTAACAGTTTGCAATTAACAAAGTCTCAGGCTCGGGCTTTGGCAACAGAGTTGTTGTTGTTTGCAGAAGGTAGAGAAGTAACAGAGCTTGAAGAACAGGAGTAGATGATGGAGACACTTTTTGGCATGTGGGACGTAATGAGCGTTCTTATTGTATTAGGACTGATGATTGGTATCGTGCTGGCAGTTACGATTGGCGCTATCCGCATTGGTTGGAACTTGGCACCTTGGATTGTAATTGGTGCGTTCATTGTATGGTTCCTGTCATGAGCACCTGCCCTTATTGCCATACGGAGAAGAACTTCTCTGCACCAGCTTGTCCAACCTGTAACCGAGAGACTGGTTACTTGCTACAAGCAGGCTTTGGCATCATGAGTTTTGTGTTCACCTGGATCATTTTTATCTTTGTACTGAAGGTAGGATTTAATTTACTTTTCGGTTGACAAACACCAAAACTGAAGTTATACTGTATACAGTTAAACAATAAAAGAGAGGGCTTTATGAATTACGCAATGTTTACAAAAGAAGGCAACGAACTGGTTCACCGCATTGTTGAGGCAGGGGTTGCACTACGCAAGTTCGATTCATTCGAACGAGTTTGGGACTGGGCAGAACACGAGCTGAACAAGCTATCACATGCTGACGGTTACGAAGAAGCAACTGACACAGCAGTACGCGAAGCAGTGTACGAGAAATTAATTTAAATTAGGGGTTGACAATTGTGCATGTTGAATGCATAATGTACATAACAATTAGATAACAGCAAAGCGAGGGCACTATGCAAAAAGTTAGAATCAAAGAAGGCACTTACAAGATCAGAGGCAAGGACGTCGAGCTTGCCGGTATGGTATTTCCACTGGTAGACGAATTCAAAGTTGGAGCCAGTGGTGGCTACGTAACTGTAGATGGAGGAGCAGTTGCAGGCTTTCCTGATAGAAATATCAAGATCAAGTGTGTGAGCGCAGACGACTACGAGATAGTCGGCGACTCCGTAGCCACCACAGAGCGCGAAGAGACAGATGAAGACATCATGGATCGGATGCGTGACCGTTTCGACATGTTAGAAGAAATGACCAAGGCCACCAAGAAAGGCGATGTGCGAGCTATGATCGTATCAGGACCTCCAGGTGTTGGTAAGAGTTTTGGAGTTGAGAAAGTGTTGGGCAAGCACGATCTTATCGCAACCTTAGGTGAGCGAGCTCCGAAGTACGAAGTTGTCAAAGGTGCTATGAGCGCAATCGGACTATATGTCAAGTTGTTCAAGTACGCCGACAAAGACAATGTCATTGTGTTCGATGACTGTGATTCGATCTTTGCTGATGAGCTGTCGCTCAATATTTTGAAAGCGGCGTTAGACTCAAAGAAGACAAGGCGGATCCACTGGAACACAGACAGCTTCAAGTTGCGCAATGAAGGCGTGCCAGACTCGTTCGAGTTCAAAGGCTCAGCCATATTCATTACCAATTTGAAGTTTGACAAAGCCAAAGGGAAGATCAAAGAACACCTGATGGCTTTGGAGTCTCGTTGCCACTATGTTGATTTGACGATCGACACAGAGCGAGAGAAGATGCTACGTATCAAGCAGATCGTCGGAGACGGTATGTTGAACGAGTATGCACTCAGCGACGAGACCAAAGATGATATCGTTGACTACATCGATATCAACAAGAAGCGCCTTAGAGAGCTGTCGTTAAGAACAGTACTTAAGGTCGCTGACTTGGCCAAAGCATTTCCACAACGTTGGGAAGCAATGGCTGAGAATACTGTGATGCGTCGAGCATAGCCCTCACGCTCCGCTGAACAGTATACTATGAATGCAAAGCGTAATGCCCTCACGCTACGCATTCAACTTCGAAGCCCGGGAAGGATGTGCCCTCGTCCAACCCGGGCTTTTTTTATCTAAAATAATGGTTGACATTCTCTACAACTGGTGCTATATTATAAGAGTAAGTTAAGCAAAGCGAGGGCAACATGATACGCATTTTTAACTCAGCATACAGCAGTTCAGAAGAACGCTTCATCAACCTATCAGATGTGAACATTGTTACGCAGAAGATATGCGAATGGTCAGGCACCCCATACATACTGTTCGAACACAGTGACTATCCTTTGGGTGCTCTACGTGCAGAATACAAGAACAACAACTGGGAGTGTGATTTAGACTAATGAGACGTTCATACAAAATCTTCGGAATCAAAGACGGTGGCAAGGAGCAGTATGTGGATACTGTTTCCTCAGCACAAGCGGGCAAGACTGTACACAGCCAAATGAAGACTCAAGGCTACTACGACTACATCCGTTGCAGAGACTGCTTGGGTGGTTTGCGCTTTGAGTACAACCTTAAAACTGGCAGAAAGACTGCATAAATTAGGGGTTGACAAACAGTACGTTTGACTGTATAGTATTACTATAAACTAAACAAAAGGGCAAAACAAATGAAAAAATACTTAATCAACTTCACAAGCACAACACTTTCAGTAGTCACACTGGCAGGCGCTCTACTATTAGCACCAGCTGCCAAAGCAGACACGAATGATTTGCTGAGAGGCATTATTGGCATAGTGATCATGAACGAAGTGTTGAACATTCCAAACCAAGGCAAGAAGCAGGTGATTCATCCAAGACAGGTTGGCATCCAGACTTCAGCTGTACACGTAGTACCACAGCAGAATCCACAAGGCAACGGCTGTTTCGAAAGAGAGTACACCTACAGAGAAAACGGACGTAGAGTAACGGACGTGAGAAACACTTGTTCAGGTGTGTTGCTTGAGCGTAGATATTGGATGGACTAACAGCAAATTAGGGGTTGACAGTATACGCCACTGAGCGTATACTGTAAGAGTAAGTTAACAAAACAACGAGGGCACAATGAATATATTAGAAGCATACGTAGATCAAATGAACCGCTGGAACGCAATCTTCAAGTCACCAGCAGTGAACTTTCCACTAACACAACAGGACGTAGAAGACCTCAGCAACAAGCTGGGCGGCGAGTTAAGTCCTGAGAACCTACACTGCGACGGAGAGATTACACCTGCGCAGGCACGTAAGAAGTACAACTATCTAATGACTGTACAGGCACAGCTGGAGACATACTGTGCTAAGAACAGCTTGACATTTAAAGAACCAATCTATTAAATGAGGGGTTGACAGCATCCCCTAATTGCTGTACACTACTAACATAACTTAAACATGCGAGGGCAAACAACATGATGAACTTTCAAACAAAACAAATGACAGCTGGTGTGGTAGCACAGGATCCTAAGTTCTACTCAGTAGCAGATGTAGAAGCTATTAAGGCTGAAGCACTACAGGCAGCACAACTTGCGGCACAAGCATACGTAGACAAATACGGTGAGCAGTTCTACTGCGGCTTTGCTTGGCTTACCATACACGGTATTAAAGGTAACATGCGAGCAGGCAAGACGCTTAAGGCAGCAGGCATTGAGCAAGCGTGGGACAAGAGCTATCAGATATGGAACCCAAGTGGCTTTGGTACACAGTGCATGAGCACTAAGGAAGCAGGCGCACAGGCTTGCGCTGACGTGTTCCGCAAGTATGGCTATGAAGCTTACATGGGCAGTAGAGCAGACTAACAAAACTTCTACAGCGTAGACACGCGAGGGGTATAGTGTAGCAATACACTATACCTTTTTTCTTTTTGTTAAAGAAAAAAAAATAAAAAAAATTTTTTCTCGGGGGGTCGGGGTATATAAAATAAAAATTGTTTATAATACAGCTAATGCTTAATGGCACGTTTTAAAAATTGGGTGATGCAAAATCACCACCACACTTCTATAAGTACTTCACCATAATTTTTTGCGCGGCAATTTTTTTTGGTTGTAGAACCAATTTCGGCACACACTTCTACCACAGTAGTAAATACAGTATGAAACCACAGTTACTCTCGCACTACTGCATATACACAAGAGACCTACCCAAGGTTCCCAACTTCTTTTCAGATCTAAAACGTTTCCGTGTGCAAGAATTCGAAGCGCATCTCAATCGCACAAGATTCAAGCTAAACCTGTTGTATCCTCTACACAGTTTGTTTTATGTAAAGTACAGCAATCACATTACAGCAATAGATCATGAAACGGATCACTCAATAGGTGTATAAGCTAAGACTTGTATATGATTCGTCATACAGTTATGTGTACAAGGATTCAGTTACACATGTAGCTACAATAGACTTATACATCAAGCATAAGATAGAGTGTGCGCAGTGTGCATGTGATGAGCTACTGTTTGATACAGACAGTGCAAGGATGCTTGCTGTACTAAAGTTAAGTAGCAGTAACAACTACACAGTAGAACTCCTCTAAGCAGTCTACACAGTGCGCTACGAAGTTACGCACAGTTTTGCACAGTAGAACATCAAGATACTACAAATAAGACTCATCTTTTTCTAAACCATTAATTAACGTGTATTGCGCATAGGCGGAATATAGTTTAAATGTAGGTTAGTCAGTTTTACACACTAAAGGCCACAGATAGAGCACAGTACTTGCCATTAGATCTCTTGCCGATTTTTTTGCAAAAACTACTTCGTAGCTACGGGCTTTAACCGCTTCGCGGCTTTTCTGGCGCAGGCGCTTCGCGCTGTAGGGCCAACCACTCCTGATGTGTGTACAGTTGTGCATCTGCTGTCTGCACATAGTCTGAGTTATTTGAGTGTCGTACTACACCTTCACCTGCTACTACGTCACCATCTCTGTATGCAAAAGGTCGCTGTATGGTTACGTCTATGTATTCACCGTAGTTGGTGCCCAGTGTGAGGAATGTCACATAACGACCCGTCTTGCCGCGAAACACTCTGCCGTTGGCAATAACACCTGCAAAGCGCACACGTTCAAGAAACTTGGTCGCAACACCACAACCTGGAACAAATCCCTGTTGCCACCATCCTGGCTTGGTGTCAATACCTCGTCTATGTGCTTCACATTGGTACACCCACGGCTTGTATGATCCTTGACAGTGCGTGAGATTGGCTCTCCAGAACAGTTCTGGATTGTGTGCTTTTTGATATGCAAGTGCCCATATCAGTCGTCCAAGGTTAACAGCATGTGCTCTACACAGGCCAAAGCCACTCAGCTCTTGCAGTGCGGCCATTGCTTCTGCCTTGCGTGGGTTGTTGCCCAGTCGTTCAACAAACTCTAATATCTTTTCATCATTCTTTTTGGCAAATGCTCGTCTATACATGTCTGCTTCATACATGTCTACACCTATGATGTTTGAGATAATGTCAATAGCATCGTCTTCAAACACCACTGAGTCTTGCACAGCTTCTTGGCTCCAGTCTTGGAACATAGCGGCCTTTTGTCTGCCGCTCATTGCCACGGGTCGTATCATAGCTGTTGCAAACACACAGTCATACACGCTGGTGGGTTGTATTGCTCGAAACAGTCTACGCATAGCAGGTGATTCGCCTTGTGTAACACCCAGTACATCTCCACGTGCCAACAGTTGTGCAGTTGCATGGTCTTCTGGTGGATAGTCTGCTAATGGTGTGTGAGGATCTATTTCCATCAGTTGTGATAGTCCTCTGTTTGCGAGTATGTCTACCTTGAGGTGTTCAAGGTCCTCTACTTCATGTTTGTCTAATAATATTTGATTGTCTTGTGATATAAGTGATTTTGGTAATTGCCTTGTAAACATTACGATGCCTCCACAGTGTTTTGATATTGCTCTTTTCTTTCCCATT
>VMHT01179278.1_pt1 | contig 13999 bp, 18 predicted proteins | sample 4693611 | NCBI WGS metagenome assembly VMHT01 (sample SAMN12280063, study PRJNA550983) | marine metagenome | isolation source: seawater sampled from same location over 5 years 0.02-0.2 micron viral filtrate | place: USA: collected off the coast of southern California halfway between the port... ... | reverse complement strand
GTATGTTATTAAATGTTTGCCAAAAAGTTTTAACATCGCTAATTTCAATTAATTTTTCTACATTATCATTATACATTTTACCAAGATCTTTATAATGTAAATATAAACACCAAGTATCGTCAAGGGAAAAATCCATAAGACTGTTTGTGTTATATATTATATAAAATACGTTTTTAAGTATTTTAAATAAAATATTTATATGTTATTAAATGAGTTTATCAGGCAAATCAAATATAAATCCTAAGATTTGGGGGCCATACATCTGGAAAACTATACATTTTGTAGCTCATGGATATCCACAGAATCCTAATGATCTAGATAAACAAACATACGCTAATTTTTACGAAAATATAATGAAAGTGTTGCCATGCGATAAATGTAGTATCTCTTCTCAAGAAATATTTTTGAACTCTAATATATATTCTAGTTTAAATTCTAAAAAAGACCTTATAAAATGGGCATACGATTTTCATGATGCTGTAAATAATAAGTTAGGAAAGGTTTCTCCATCTTTTGAAGATTATACTAATAAAATTACTTTATCACATAAAGAATCTGATTATAACATTACTGTTCTTCTTATTTTAGTTATTATAATTTGCATGTTTCTTTCATTAATTTTTAATTAATTAAAACTAATGCTTTCTTCTGAGTTATCAGTAGAATTGTCTTCAGAATCTGTTTCTGGTTCATCTGTTGTATAAATATAGTGTCCTGTTCCTATTGGCCGACCAAAAATAAATAAATTTATTCTTGCTCCAATTAATATTTCAAAAAAAGTAGGATTAGGTAACATAATAAATTTATAAATGTATAAATTATATATTTAAATTAAATTAACAGAAATTATAGATAATAATAATGTAAATATTTCTTCAATAATAGTGTCAGCTTCGCTAAAAAAATCTATTACTTTTGAGAAGAATACAAATAATCCAAACATTAGTATAATTTTATCATTTTGTTGAATACAATAAACTAAAAGAATCACTGAAATAAAGACAAAAAATAATTTTTGTAATATACTTTTAGACTGTTTAATATAATTATTTGTAAGCAATTTAAATAGTTTATTTAAGTGTAAAAATAAAGATATAATAAAAAATCCAATTATAATAGGATCTCGTGTTCTTGTAAAAATAAATAAAATACAACAAATTATAATAGTTTCGATTAATTTTTGCTCTAGTTCTATTTGCATGTTATATTATTAAGTAATAAATTTAATTTAATTCAATTTAATACATTTCAATTATTTATGCACTACACATTACACATTCTTTATCAGAGGACATTCGTTCTTTAGAAACATCTGTTGTGAAGTTTTGATTTTCAAGCACAGATTTTGTTCTAATGTAATATGACCCTGTTTTAAGGCCAGCTTTCCAACCATACATTAGAATAGAATGAATTACCTTCGGTTGAGGAGGATTTACAAATAAATTTAAACTTTGACTTTGACAGATGTAAGCTCCGCGATCTGCGGCAAGATCTAAGATCTTTTTCTGGGACATTTCCTACGATGTTTTATATATTTCTTTGATGTCGCTTGGAAGATCTAAACTTTGCACTGATCCTTTATTTAGCATAATCTTTTCAATGAGTTCTTTACTAAATAAATCTTTATTTCTAAGTTCATTGATAAGATGTTGATTTACGATAATATAATTACCAGAGAGTACAGATCTCGTGTATAAATTAGATGTATATGGCTCAAAAGACTCATTGTTGCCCATTATCTGGGCAGTAGAAGCAGTTGGCATAGGAGCAACCAAAAGACTATTAAGTAGTCCATACTTTTTAACATCGTTCTTGAGTTCTTCAAATAAATGCGTGTATTTTTTAGGCGTAACATTCCATAGATCGTATTGAAATATTCCCTGTGATGTTGGAGAACCGTCAAATGTTTCATATTTTCCTAGTTCTTGGGCTAGTTTATTTGACATTAAGAGAGCGTTGTAATAAATACATTCAAAGATATCCCTATTAAGATTTCTAGCAGAGTCAGATTCATAAGGCATTCTGAGCATCATAAAAACATCTGCAAGACCTTGCACTCCAATTCCGACAGGACGATGACGATTATTAGAAAACTTAGACTCCGGTGTTGGATAATGATTGATATCAATTATTTTATTAAGATTAATAACAAGTTCTTGAGTTTTATCCCCCAAAAGATCAAAATCAAATTCATTGTTTTTAACAAAAGAAGGTAAACACAAACTTGCTAAATTACATACAGCTGTTTCTTTTGAGTCAGAGTATTCAACAATTTCTGTGCACAAATTACTACTTTTGATAATTCCATAGTGTTTTTGATTAGATTTCCTATTAACGGTGTCTTTGTAAAGTATATATGGAGAACCAGTTTCAATTTGCGTATTAATAATTTTCTCCCATAGTGTTTTAGCTTTAATTTGCTTTCTAAATTTACCTTCACTTTCATACAATGTATACAACTTTTCAAATTCTTCTCCCCATGTATCATTAAGATATTTACATTCGTTTGGGCACATCAATGACCACATTTCATCTGATTCTATACGTTTCATAAATAAATCCGGAATCCATAGAGCATAAAACAAATCTCTTGCACGCATATCATCAGCTCCATTATTTTTCTTTGCATCAAGGAAATCATATATGTCAGCATGCCAAGGTTCTATGTAAACTGCAAATGATCCATTCCTCTTTCCACTCTGATTAATGTGGCGAGAAATATTGTTATATACCTTAAGAAGAGGCATAATTCCATTGCTTTTTCCGCCTGTTTTATTAATATAAGAATCTTTTGCACGGACATTTGAAATGTGCACTCCTATTCCACCTGCCCACTTTGAAATCTGAGCCATATCAGCAGCAGTTTTATAAAGACCTTCAACTGAGTCTTCTGTTCCTAAAAGAAAACAAGAACTCATTTGTTGATAATTTGTACCAGCATTAAAAAGAGTTGGTGTTGCGTGGGTATAATACTTACAAGAAAGAGAATCGTATACCTTTTTAACCATAACCATATCATTAGAATGAATGGATACTGCAACGCGCATAAAAAGATGTTGTGGTCTTTCAAGAACTACATCTTTATTTTTAAGAAGATATGCATTTTGAAGAGTTTTAAATCCAAAATATGAAATACTATAGTCTCTTGAATAATCTATCATATCATTTAGAGTATCTTTATTCTTAGCAACAATTTCCATAAAAGTATCTGAAATAACACCAGATTCATTTAAGTTAGACATCACTACTGAAAAACATTCATTTGTATTTTTATGATGATTATTTATAGCTATTCTTCCAGCAAGAATTAGATAATCAGGATCATTTTTAAATAATGTAGCAGAAAAGCTAGCTGCAAAATCATCTAGTTCTGATGTTGTTATTCCATCATAAATAAGACTACATATATTTTGAGCTACAAATACTGGATCTGTATTTAATTTATATCCCCATAAATTTTCATTTGAAAGTTCTTTAATTTTTTCAGTAATTAAATCAAATCTTACATCTTCTTTATTTCCGCTACGAGTGATTACCTTCATTCTTATAATTACATATAAATTATTTCTTAAAATTAATTCGTATGTAATTCAAATTAAGCTTATTATGGATAATAATCTTTACGTGGTCCACTAATATTAGTTTTAACATACGTTAAATTTCCATTTGAGGATGCCTGTCCTATTTCTGAAGGAATATAATTAATATTATTGCTAGGATTTATAACTTGATTATAATTTACACTTGTATACATAATTACCACTGCTACTAAACAAATTAATACGAGAGTTAAAATAATATAATTGTTCATTTAAATATTATACAATATTATTTTTTAAGATATATACTTTATGTTAGAGTTGTAACCTCCAACTTTTTTATTTTCTGGTTTATGCATATTCATCTCCTGATTATTAGGAGCAGGACCGCTATGATTTCTTCTAGTTTCTTTTTTGCTAAAAGGAGGGAAACCCATAAGTAAAGCTAATACTAAATATGCTATAATAGCAACTATGACAAAAATTAATATCTTAGATACACCGCCTTTAAATAACATAAATGCTATTACTAATCCCATCATACCTCCACCTCCAGCTTTAAGCGCGTTAGCCGATGCTTCACCTGCCGCTTTCATTTGATTCGCCCGACCTTCCTGAATTGCCTTCTGTAGACCTTCAAGACCTTTTTGCTTAATCTCGGCGTCAGATTTTGTAGTAATATCAGTTACAATCTCAGATGCCATACTCTTACCAAGGGTTCTAGCACTTTTCATCATATTATCAGCTTGGAGGCGCTGCGCAATATGTCCATCAAAATGTGTATGAGAAAAATGCAACGATCCATAAAATTGTAAAACAAATTCATTGTTTGCATTTTGTGTCATGTTCAGTTTATCTACTGAATTTTGAATCATGCCTGTTATGTCCTGGTCATTCGATTGTACATATGCCTCAATCGCCTGTTTCACACCTGGGGTAACCTGCGCTCCCATTTCAGTAGTTTTTTGAACTTGAGCAGTTGCTGCAGCAGTAACGGCAGATGTCATTTGACTTTTAAGGTCAGTCATTGTTTTCATATCAATAGAGCCTGTCTGAGATACATCTGAACCAGAGGTCATTGTAATAGTTACATCATCAAATGTAATGTCTCCTTGTAACGAGCGAGCAAACTCCATATATTCATGATAAGTTTCTTGATAAGCTTCTACAAGTCTATTAAATATTGGCTCCATCTCTGGACTATTTGGATATTGTGGCATAACGGGTTTAGGAATTGAAGCAAGCATGTCCGCATCTGCCTTTATTCTCTCTGGAGTTTTAGGAATCTGCGTTAACTTAACTGCATTACCAGCAGAAGTTCCAATTACTTTATTACTTTCCTGATCAGAGAGCTGACATGTTATATTTTGCTTTGCAATAAGTTGTTGATTAAGTTGAGAAAATACATCAGAGCATCCAGAGGACGAACTAGATCCTTTTGTATCAGATGAACCAGTGGTTAGATTCATACCAGCATCAACCTGGGCAAAGGGAACCGAACCCCTTGCATAAACACTTAAAGCTGTGGAATTTTCGGCTAAAGAATTCATTGCTTCGGTTTTGCACTCTTGTGACCCACCCATGGATTGCAATATAGCAGCAGCATCTTGTTTTGTCTGATTAATTTCCGGCGCAGCGGGACAACTGTGATATGGTGACATTTATTTATCTAATATAAAAGATATTTATTTTTGAAACATTTAAATTATAATATTTTTCTATATCTTAGATATCCGTATACAAGAATTATAAAAATTGCTATAGCAATCAATATAATATAAGTCTTATTTACAGAATCTGAAGAAGAAGTATGTAATGTTTCGCCCAAGTTAGGGTTTCGCATCACATTTGTGATTTGGTATTTACCCTGCAAAAAGGTGGCCAGTCCATCGGAATTCGTCGAGAGTACTGGATTCGCTACCAACGTCTCAAAAAAGTTTACAACTTGGTTCGTGTTCATTGGCGAGACTGGATTATTGTCTACGACCGCTTTTGCGGTCACTGATGGCGTGTAGCTAGATCCTGTCATAAATACAGTAACTTCAGCTATAATAGATCCCTGAGAAATAATAATAAAAAACTGTTGTGGTGCTAATCCAGTCTCTAAGGCAAGTTTCTGTGTTAATAAGTTTATGAAGCCAAGTGTATCAGTTGGATAAGATGTGCCTGGTAATAGATTTAAGGTTAAAGTAAAAGAAAGGGCGGGTCCAGCACCACTGACTAGCTCGTGAGTACTGTCGGGTTTATATCCATAGTAAGGCCCGCCAGGAAAAGCGTTAGGATTACCTGCAAGAACACTTCCTCCAGTAAGAGAGCCACTACTTACATTAACGCCTCCGACCGTGACGCCACCCCCTCCCCCAACGCCATCAACGATAACTTCTGTGTCCGGCGTGGCCGTCGTGTCCGGCGTGACCGTCGTGGGTGGGGATGAGGTGCCATCTGGCACCTCCACCAGTACACCTGTGTCTGGTGGGGCACCGCTGGTGCCTCCTCCAACAGTTACATTTGCATGACAAGCCTGATTGAAATCGACGTTATTAAAATATATCGCGCTCTCGGCTGATGCGATGTTAATGCCGCAATCTACGATCGTGGTGGTCGCCGGCATGCACGATATCCCATTAAGGGTATTACTGGGAATCGGGCTTCCCGTCGCCATGATATTCGAAGAACCAGCCTCACCAGACTTGATTGCATTATAAAAAGTTTCTAAATACGAAGGACTCACAGAGACTGCCTGTCCTACTAATGCAGCTTTTTCATTTAACCAACGGGACGGAGTCAGAGACGGTGCCTGATTGCATACCGTCACTGCAAGGGTATTGGCTGTAAAAATAGTATTACCGGAGGCCTGGTTGACTTTGAAATTAATAAAGTTATTAGAATTGGGTGGGGCAGTCGGTGGATTGGCTTCTATTGCGTAATACTTAAACTTCCAACTATTTTTACTATAATTTTTAGTCTTAAAGTTTCCAACTCTAGTATAGAAAGAAGAATTAATAATCACATTCGAAGATGAGAGCGGTGGGGACGTAGTCGGCGGCATAGGATTACTATAATTCTCTTGACCAGTAATTATTACTGCACACGATGGGTCAGCATATGAATAAAGTTTTGAATTACCGGCGAGCCCATTTGCAACAAGAAATGCATTACAATATTTTCTCATTACTCTATTAAAATTGGTCGTAGTCGTAGCAGCTGGCGAGGTATTAGTTGCAGGCGACGATGTGACCACAAATTGATGTTCATGAAGGGTTTCCAGATTTGTTGATGAGCTGGATCCAAAGCTCGCCAGGCCGGGATTGGGTGTAGTCCCGGCCGTTCCATAAAGAAGTGTTCTATAAAAGTCTCTAAATTTTTTACGATGAATAGGATTATATAATAAAACATAAACAGTACATTCCCCAGCCGCGGATGAAGGTAAACTTCCATAAAGATCTACATTGGAGCCGGTAATTGTCTGAGGATATTTATTAGGAGATGAATTATCAAGCACATCCCGAATAAGAGTGACATTTGTCTCGGTTGCAAGGAGTGGAGGGTAAGTGTCACTAAGGCTGAGTGAATCAAGCACAGCGGCAGAAGGAGTTCCGTTTACATATGAATATTTATAACCAGGCAAAGCATATAGAATCCATTTTAAATTCTGTGAAAAAACACATCTAGCAGATGGAGGAAGAATATGCCCAAAATACGAAGTCCCCGCCCCACCCCCATTTAAAGTAGAAATTTTCTGGTTATAGTTCTTCCAACTATCTCCCGATGGCGCCTCCGCCACGGGATTTAGCATTGCTACATTTGCAGGCGGCTGGAGTTGATTGGGTGGCATGTCAAAAAACTTGCCATCTCCCCATGCAGCAACATGTCCTTCATTTGTTAAAATAAGATTTCCACTTTGCAAACGCTTCTGTATTAAAAAAGATTCTCTTGCACCATAAGTATTAACACACAGCATTCGGATGTTTTGGGATGTTCCAATATTGCTTTCATTGTCACTAAATGTTGTCGGTATCCTAACCCATTTCATTTTATTTTGTGGTTTTAGGATCGGTGCCGCCGCCACCGCAGGATCGATGTCATCCACCCCTTGTCCGGGGTTGCCAGCACCGCCTTGTGGGGTAATATCATCCGGGGCAAAACTGTAACCAGAGTTTGTGGTCTGATCATCTCCGTCCATGAATATCTTTTTCAAAAAAATATCTGAATTTACTATATCTCTAGCCATATTGGCCTGATTTTGAACAGCAGCGGAAGTTGACATATTTATATTAATTATAATTATACATTTTATTTTAAATAGTTAAATATATAATTATAATTCAATTCAAGTTGTATTTAAATTAAGATGAAGATGTTTTATTAGCGTTAGATGTAAGATACTTAAGTTGTTCCTTATTAACGCTTGAAAGAGCAAGTTGCTCAGCTAATTTTGTCTCTACATTAGTAACTCTAGAAGTTAAAAGAGATAAAGGATCTGAAGCAGCAGTTGCTTCATTTAACTCTAGATTTGCAATTGGACTATAAGCTATATCTAAACTATGAGGCACATTACTGTGCTGCATGGGCATACTAAGCATAGCTGCCGAGTCGGGCATAAATTTAGCTATTAAAACGGCGGTAATAGAAACAACCACCAAAATTATAAGCAGAACTATTTGAGAATCCATATTTAATTTAAATATAATATTTTAAATTACAATTATTTTTTTTTAAAATTAACAATGATTACAAACATAAATAATAAAATTTGGTTCACTACTTAAAATATTTATAAAATCTGTAGAATGAATATGAAAGACCCTAGGGTCTACACTTTGAGAAAGATCATTCAAATTTAATTTTTTAAGGTCTTCTTTTAAATTATTTATAGTTTTTTCTATGATGTCTTCCATGCATGTAATTTCATCAATGTCTATATACGTTTCATACCCCCAAAATGTACCGCCTGATATACAAGTTTTTCTTAAAGCGTTCATTAAATTACATTACATTACATTTAGAAATTATCCCAATAAGTTATACGAGTATTATTATACATCTCAGAAGAATTTATAATACTATTGCACATATAATAAATAAGATTAACTTCATGATTTGCTTTGTCCCAGAAATACATATTTATGATATTGTCTAGATAACTTATCCATGCTGCAGGTTCTTGGATATATTTATAAGTTACATTTCTTACAGCATAATGCAAAAAAAAATTCTCTACATAATCACAATATATAGGTGAATATGTATAACTATAATCATCACAAAAATCCATAAGTTTCATAAAGATGTCAACATTCTTTTTAACTTTTAGTGTATATAAATTTTGAATACTACAAACTGCATCATACTTGACAATGTCATATATGTAATACTTCAATTCAGAAGGAAGAACATCACACGCCTTAAAAAGCAAAAACTGTTTGATGTTCATTCCTTTTATCTAATACTGTATTTATATTTTTAAGTAGAATATTTTTTTGTAATTAATCCTGTTCATCAACACTACTTGTAAGGTGTTTTTCTGATTTGTATCCACGAAGATAATTTACACGATCACATACCCAAAATAGAGGAACTTGCACTCTATTATAAATGTCATTAATAAAGTCTATATGAGATGTCATTTTATTTGTACCATTTTCCACAGACTCTAGCTTTTCAATAATTAAATTAAGTTTTTCTTCCAATTTATTTACGCGCTCAGGCAAACTGATGGCATCTTCATTTTCATTTTCATTGTAAAGTTGCCTCTTAAATCTAGAATTATCTAAAGCCTGCTTCAACATTTATATTAATGTATTCATTTTATTTTTATATTAATTTTGATAGCAAAATCTACAAACTGGCATATAAATATCCGTAGATCCAATTTCTACTAAATTATTTGACTCTACGATTTTTTTAGTAAAACTTGCAGGAGTTCCATTTTTACAAGACATACAAAGTGCTTGAAGTTTAGACATTGTTTCACAATGAGGAATCAAATTTAGAATTTCACCAAACGGACGTTTAAGGTAATCGCCGTCAAGCCCACATACAAAAATGTCTTTTTGCTGATTACATGCTGTTGTACAAAATTGAACTAAATTGTCAAAGAATTGTCCTTCGTTTACACAAATTACATTTGCATTTAAGAATTCATTCATTTCTAAAACAGACATCAAAGAATCCTTCCCCGTGGGAAGGCAGTCAAAAGAAACGTTGTCATGTGTACTAATTTTATTACTAGATGAATATCGTGTATCTCCTTCAAAATTTATTATAAGGACTTTTTTATCCATTAGTTTTTGCATTTTAGCTATGTTTATCAAAGATGATGTTTTACCTGAAAACATACAGCCTGTAATAAGATGAATAGACATAATGTAAATATAAATTTATGTATAGTTTATTAATCTATTATTTACTTAAATAGATTAATAATCTCAAATTATTCAACACATAGACTAAAAAGTTCAAGTAATTTATTATATAAATTTGTTACCGATGTATAAGTTTCTTTGGTATCAATTTTGATGTAATTATTTAAGGTTTCATAAAAATAAATCCTTCCTGAATTTTTTAACCACAATATATCAAAATCACAAACAGAATACTCTTGATCCCATGTTAACGAATGACCACAATTTACACAAATCTCATAGATGTCAACATTATAGTTACCGGCTTTGATTATTTCTGTTATAATCAAATTTAAATCCCTTACCAATTTTTCATTCACTTTTGTTTCAAGTGTAACACCAGACATTTGCTGACATATATCATCATAGTCCATGATTATATCAATTTACTTATTAATTCTTAAAGATTAATTTTTTTTGTAAAAAATGCACGCTATTTATTGGTGCATCTCAATGTCTACTGGATTAGGAGGAACATATGGCTCGCGGTTGTAAATCTTAATCGCATAATCAGACTTGCAATTATCAGGCATAGCCTGACTAGATCCCTTAAATGTCTTCTTGTAAAGCGCAACATCCGCGCCGCGCAAAGGAAGAGCCTCCTGCTGTAGGCGCTCATACTCCTTTAGAGCATACTCAAAGAGCTCATCAGATGGACGACGATCCTCGCGAGACATACCCATTTGAAGACCAACATATCTGTAGTAGCTTGCAAACTGTTTGGCAATAGAACCATGCTCAGCGGCTTTCTCGTCGCAGTTGTAAAACTTCTTGAGAGACTGAATGAAAGATGTAACTAGACCAATACCACCCGCTGTGAACAAAACCGCATCCTTAGCATCGGTTGAATCAATGCTACCAGCTACTAAACTCGCCGCAGAGGCAATACTAGTAGCAATAATAGAATAAAGAGTCAATTTATTCGATACACTTCTCCAATACCCAGCAGAGTTTCCATGCATAAATCTAAGACCCGACGCCTTCTCACCCCACTCGGTAATGATATTCTCATACTCATCATTCCACGATTCCGCATTTACCTGCTTTTTAAGACCCGCCATCTTAACCTGAGAAAGAGCTAAATCAGCTTCGCTATTACCCGACATTATTACTTACTTTATAGATTATATTTTAATTTAAAAAGACCCATTGAACGCAAAATCTCTTTTTTGTCATTTGGAATGTACAACTTTCCTTTAATGTATTTTACCTTAATCCAAGGAACTTTATTTTGCCTACGAGTGTGTTCAGTGATATTCCTTCCACGTTCATCATATTCATCAACAGGAGAAGGACGATGCCTCTTATAATCCATAGATTCATAAATCTCCAACTTAGTCTTATATCTTTCAAGATCATCTACACTTGGCAAAAAATCTGGTTCAGAAAAAGTATTTTCAAAGTTTAGAGCCATATCTATTATACATTTTTATAAATTTAATTTTTAAATACATTACAAATTGTTATTTTTACAAGGAAATGTCCATTAAAATTTTATCCAAATTTTCTTCGAGGTCTTGATATTTTCTCTTTTTGATTAAATTTTCGGGAAACTTAATTAAATTTGGACAAGGAGAAATTGGAATAAAATTATTCAAATTTAAATTTACATTACTGATGTATACATTTTCTCTTACAATTAGTTCTTCATTAATGAATTTATTAAGCCATTCAGTTTTATCTTCACATTCTTTACAAATAAAGTTATCAATTTGTCTTTCTTGATTGCAAAAAGCGCACAATTTTGTATTGCATACATTCGTTTCTACTGAAATTTTCCAGTTACATAAAACTGGAACCATTTTTTCACATATTTCTTTATTAACAAAATCTATTAAATTACAAACCGGTTCTACAGTTTTTGTATTGTCTTCCCATAATACACATACACCCCTTTGATAATCTTTACGAATAGATGAATACCATCTTTTTCCACTCCACACTTCTCTAACAAATGTATCTTCATTAATATGCGCACACGGAGATAATCTTTTATCTAAAATGTCTACATCGTAAGGACCCATCATTTATAATTTAATATCATGTCTTTTTATATTTATTTTCCTCAGCCTTCCATGAGGACTCCGTCCACCACGGCCGAGTCGCCATAGCCAGGGGCAGGCGCGAGAGATATCGATGGCGGAGCTGGCGCGCGCGGACCCACGAGGAGACCGGGAGGGGCCATCATGCCAGGAACGAGGGGACCGCCTGGAGTGTAAACAATTGGGCCAGGAGGGGGAGGAGGAACTGCCGGTGGAACTGCCGGTGGAGGAGGAACTGCCGGTGGAACTGCCGGTGGAACTGCTGGTGGAGGAGGTGGTGGAGAATTGCCGTCAAAGTCTCGACTGTAAATAAGTATAGGTTCACCATCATCGCCGATCACCTCGCCGACGGGAATGTGCCCACGTAAGGCGAAGGAGGGCATCACGACAACTGCCAAAATAATCATTATTGCAATTACAGATACTCCGATAATAAGTTTAAGATTTTTCATTTCTATTTACAATATATTATTTTAATTTAAAATATTTAAAGTTCAGAAAAAAGTCCAGAGGCTGAGGCAGCGGCGCAAATATTATTCATTATCTTTATAGGAGGATTAGATTGAGACAATCTAACAACCGCCGACGGTGTCATGGTTGCTAAGTTGGGAGGAGTGGTCGTCGCACAGGCGCCTTTTAAAAGCACTAACCCTGCCATTTGACCAGAGTTCAATAGAGCATGAGCATTATCACTAACCCCCATCGCGTGCGCGAGAGAAATTCCATATGATGTGTCAGTTTTAGCTTTCGCTGGCATTATAGCGGCCGACGAAGAGGGGGATACTGCCGCCAGCTGCATCTGATGCATCGAGGCATTGTGGGCGACTACGGCGGCCGGCACCGCCACACCGGCCTGCACCTGCTGCATCAATGCCGCCGACGGCTCCGCAGCAGCAAAATTGTTACCAGCTCCATACCCAGCTATTGCGGTCGAGGCAAAGGCGGGTTTCGCCTGCGCCGCCGAAACGTCGATAGCTGCACTCGGTGAAGACGTAAGGTTGGGACCAGCGGTGGTGAACGCAGCAAAGTTGGGGTTCCCCTGCAACGTTGAAACGTCGATAGCTGCACTCGGTGAAGACGTAAGGTTGAAACCCGCTGTGGTCGACGGGCTGCTACTAGCTGCGAGCACTTGCTGCAGATGCGCGAGACCATAGCCACCGGCAGCTGGGGCAGAGTTGCCAGCCGCCACCGCCGCCGACGGTGCTGTCATTTGCTTTAAATCGGCAACAGAGACTCCAATGCTGGCAGCAGCGGCCTCATAATCCGCTTGACTATTCGCAGAGGCTTCAGTGAGAAAAGATGGCTCACTGGGCATAGAAAATACCGAGACTAAAATTATAATTACAACAATTACAGATATTCCGATAATAAGCTTAAGGTTTTTCATTTTAATATTACAAAATAATTTTTTTTAAGATAAAATTTAACATTTAAAATCTTTGTATACTTTTAAATGATTAACCAAGATTATCAGGTTCTAAATGCAAATTTTCAAAAAATTGATGCTGCTATAAAGGCTCAAGCAACTGAAGTAGCAAGTGTTAAATCAGAACTCGCAGGAATCTCGTTTATAGCTAAAAAACAAGAAGAAAGATCTTACCAAGATAATAACGCATTAAATCGTTTTAATGAAGCCGGCGTTACAAATCCACTTGAGGCAGATCTTGACGCTAATAATTTTGATATAGAAAATATAAAGGATTTTTCGGCGACCAATGGAAAGTTTATAAGCTTAAAAGTTGGTGATAATACTATTACAGGAGACAGCGCTGCTGGTGGTATATTAATACAAGTCAACGGAACTGAAACAGAAGTTTCCCGAGGCAGCGGTGCCCAAGCTATTACTACATTAGATTTTATAGGCTCAGGTGTATCAGTTGGTGATCCAGCAGCAATATCTGGTTCTTCTGACTTTAAACAAGCGATTACCATTTCAGGTGGTAGCCTGAATGTACTTAAAGATCTTAATGCTGTTGTCATGGGAAATCCGCTAACAGGCATAAATTTTACTGGC
>VMHT01205457.1_pt1 | contig 14004 bp, 7 predicted proteins | sample 4693611 | NCBI WGS metagenome assembly VMHT01 (sample SAMN12280063, study PRJNA550983) | marine metagenome | isolation source: seawater sampled from same location over 5 years 0.02-0.2 micron viral filtrate | place: USA: collected off the coast of southern California halfway between the port... ... | reverse complement strand
CAGCTACTCCTAAGTAATTACCATTATCTAAATTTGATGTTGTAGTTGTTGCTAAATATCCACTACTATAACTTACTTTATTACTACTACCAGTGTCTCTAACTCCAACTAAAACACCTTTTCCTGAACCATAACTTAAAGAGTTATTTTCTATCGCTACAGCACTACTAGATGCAGCAGTACCACTTGCTACACTAAACGATGAAGCACCTGGCGTAATAAGTTTATTAGTTAGATAATTTGAATTATCATCATCTTTATACCAAAATTGTATTTTACCATTATCAACATCCATTTCTACATCAAAAGCATCTCCGCCTGAGCTATAATCCCAAATAGTTCCTATTCCTGCAAAAGATATAGCATTAGTACCTGAATTAATAGTACCTATAGCACCTTTTACTATACCATCATTATTATTATCATAAGCAAGAAATACTTTATCATTTGTTGTATCATAGGTCATAGATGCAATCTGCGATCCTTCTGATTCTACTATACTGTCTGCACCTATAGTTATAGTTGGGTTAGAAGCAGTTCCTCCTGATTGAATAACATTAGCTGTCATGTAATCTGAATTACTGCCATCCATATACGCAAACACTCCTCTATTTGTGTCTGGATCATATATTATATCACCTCTAGCACTTACAAAATTACTTACATGCACAAGAGTGCCAATTCCCACAGAGGTATATGTACCATCACTTGTATTATGTGACACCGCTTTAACATAAGTGTCTCCATTATTTTGACCTCCACTATAGGCTATAAGCACATAGTTATTGTCTGGATCATAGACTGATGCATGCCCAGTAACATTACTTCCTGTATTTGAATTTATCATTACATGAGTTAGATCTTCATCATCATCATCAAATGCTATAAGAAGTTTTCTATTGTCTTCATCATAAGCAATAGCATTACGTCTAGGTTGCCCATCTCCAGTTATAAATTGAAAAGTAGTTCCAAACATAACACCTGTGCTATTATCTATATTAGCAAACAGAAAATCTCCTCTACCATTAGTTTGATTATTAAAAGCTATTAATACTTCTTGTCCAACAGGATCATAATGAGCTGCTATATATGTAGTAGTAACATCACTAAACTCTGCCACACTACCAAAAGATACATCTGTACCACTTATTGTCGCAGTCAATGCTTGACCATGCCTACTACCATCTATATCAGCGTAAGCTATAATAAATTTATTACGCTTTTCATTATAAGCGACTGCTAAGTAATCTGTATGAGCAGTTGTAAATGTTGCTTCAGTACCAAAAGCTATAGAATTATCTGTTCCACCTGTAATTGTTGCTACTCTTGCTTGACCGTTAGTAGAACCATTGTTATACACAACAAGTATTTTATTCGTATCTGTGTCATATGCAGCAGCTAGTGGAGCATCATCATTACCACTACCACCTGCAGAGTCAATTTCTCCAGATTCAAATGTTGCAATAGATCCAAAGGCAATAGAATTAGTCCCTGAAGTAACAGTTCCTACAACAGCTTTACCTTTATTACTGTCTCCTGCAGAGGCATAAAAAATAGCAACTCTATCAGTATTAGGATCTTCTACAATACATATTGAATCAGCTGTATCTTGAAATTGCACTTCAGTACCAAAACTTATTGAATTAGTTCCTGCTGTTACTGATCCTACAATAGCCTTACCTTCAAAACTGCTATCACCATACGCTATAACTACTCTACTTGTACTAGAATCATATGCTATATTTTTAGCTGTCTTCATATGAGTATGTCCAGAGTTAAATACAACAGGCGTACCATAAGTCATAGCTCCTGTGCTTGCATTAGAAAACACATGTACTACTGCTGTTCCGTAAAAACTATTTGCACCATCTTCATAAACTGTAACAAATCTGTCAGAATTAGTGTCATATGTAATAGCTTTATGATCTACTGTACCTGACGCTAACTCTGTTGCTGTAGCTGCAGAAGGATACCCTCCCCATACTGTTTCAGCAGCAAATGTTAAAGTTGTCCCAGATATAGAGGCACTTCTTATACCTGAATTTCCATCTGAAGGTGTATAACTAACATGAACTCTATTAGCTCCTGAAGTTATTCTAGGATTATGGTCTAGAGCACTAGATTCAAAAACAACTGGACTTCCCCAAGTTAGCGTGCCATTAGACCATGTGCCTGCAACTGCTGTTCCATAATTACTGTTAGAAGTATCTCTATAAGCCATTACAAATGCTCCAGAGTTAGATTCATAAGTAGTAGCAACAGGATAATCACTAGTATCAGAATCATCCATAGTTGTTAAAGTCTTTGCAGTGAGACTAGTATCTGTGGTTGTTGTTTCTTTAACTTGAGCTGCTTTACCTGCACTAGTTAATACAGTAGGCTTACCTGCAGTAATTGCACCATCTGCAACTTTATCTACTGTTCCTCCACCTGCTTGATCTACCCAAGATAAAGCATTAGAACCATCTGTTTTAAGAACTTGGTCAGCACTACCATCTGCATTAGGTAAGACCCATACTTCATTAGAAGATATAGCATCTGGAGCTTTAAAGCCTACATAGTTTGCACCATTAGCTGCTAACTCTTGGAATCTAAGTTCTGTACCATTTCCTGTACCTGTGCCATGAGGTGCAAAACTTATACCACCTGCAGCTACAACTGCTGTAGTGTCATTACCATCTTCGTCATATTCTATGCTTACATCTTGATCTGAACCAAGATAAATTTTCTTATCATCTGCAATATATAGATCACCCCATTCAAGAGATGTGCTACCTAAATCAGCACCACCTGAAGCATCAGGCACAACAGAAGTTTCTGCTGTAAATATATTTGTTCTAATTCCAGAAGTACCATTATCTATAGCACCAAATCCTGAAGTAATAGAACCTCCATCTAATGCTCCTGTAGATGTTATATTAGTTTGTGCTGCAGTCGTTAAAGTACCTGCTACATTTGTACCACTTACTGTACCTGTTGTTGTTATGTTAGAAGAACCTACATCAATAGCACCAAAACCTGAAGTTATAGAACCACCATCTAAAGCACCTACAGAAGTTATATTTGTTTGAGCAGCAGTTGTTAATGTACCTGCAATGTTACCAAAAACTACATTACCTGCTGTACCACTAAATACTTCTGAGTTGTTTGTAGCATCTGGTATAAATGTAAATGCACTTGCAGAATCATCATAACCAAAGAAACCTACTTTAGCAGCAGAACCTGTATGATACCTAAACTCAATACCTCTGTCTTTATTGTCATCAGATCCTGGAGCAGTATCACCACCTAATGTAAAAATAGGATCATCTATAGTTACTGTTGTAGAGTTTACGGTTGTTGTAGTTCCGTTTACAGTTAGGTCACCTCCTACAGTTATATTATCTGTAATAGTAAGAGAATCAACAAAAGCGTCTTTCCATCTAACACCTGTTGTACCTAAATCTACATCACTATCTGTCTGTGGACCAAATACACCATCGGCTACATATACTTGTTCTGCATTAGCTGCATAAAAATGTATTTCGTTAGCTGTTTCAAAATCAATTTTAGTTTCGTTATCTTCACCAATTTTAAGATCAGTAGCCAGTATAGATGTAATACCTGTTTGTGCAGCATCTATAACTAAATCAATAGTGTTATCACTGTCTTGGTATGTTGCAGTAATACCTGTTTCAGTATTACTTGAGAACATTCCCCCTGCTGTGTCTGATATAGTTTCAGCAAGAGTTACACCACCAACTGTAATTGCGTCAGCTTCTACAGTACCATCAAAATAAGCATCTTTAAACTGTGCTGTACCTGAACCTAAATCTATATCATCATCTGTTACAGGAAGTATTGCACCATTAGTTATTTTAACTTGATCAGCACCATCTGCTCTAAATATAATAGTATTATCTGTAGCAAAATCTATGTCATTATCAGCATCTCTACCTATTACTAAACTAGCATTTAGCATAGATGTAACACTCGTTACTGCACCTGATAATTGAGAATCATCAGCCCAAGATATAGTACCTGAACCATCTGTTTTTAATATTTGGTTAGCTGAACCATCTGATGTAGGTAATGTCATAGAAGTAGAACCAAAACCTATTGCATCAATATATGCCGTGCCATCTACATATATGTCTTTTATTTCTTTAGAAGATGTACCAATATCTACTGTATTATCAGTTACAGGAACTAATGCACCTGCACTATTTAATTCTAAATACTCTGTTAGTGTACCATTTAAAGATGTAGAGAAAACTATTTTAGCATCTTGTGTTGAAGCAGTTGCAGTAAATGATTGTTCTTTCTTAACTGCTATCTTAGCAGCATCTACTGTGTTACCGCCTGTATCTTCTAAATCAAATCTAAGAGAAGCTATGCCTGTTGTGTCAGCAGCATCACTTTCGTTTCTAAGAACAAGAGCTACAAACTCTCCATCATTGTCTTGTGTAGCTAATAAAGAAGCACTACCTACTGGTTGAAATTTTATATCTTCGCCAGAGCTACCATAAAAATAAAAACCATTTACATTTATATTACCTGCAAGTTGTGTAAGACCTTCAGCAGAAGAAATAGAATCATCTACATATGCTTTTCTTGCAGCATCACCATCGGCAGTAGGTGCAGCAAGACCAGTAACTTTATTACTGCCCATAGCTAAATCACCACTCATTGTAGTAGCAGCAAGTGTGTCTATATTAGCTGTGCCATCAATATATAAGTTTTTAAATTCTAAAGATGATGTACCTAAGTCAATATCATTATCAGTTACAGGTTTAATAGCACCATCGGCAAAAGTAACTTGAGCAGTACCTCCTGCAGTAAATGACATTTCATCTGTGCCTGAGAAGTATAGACCTTGGTTTGTATCGCCTGTGTTTGTAATAACTGGAGCAGAAGCTGATCCATCTGGTAAAGATAATACACCTGCAGATAATGTAGCACCTACATGTATTTCAAGAGTATCTACATAAGCAGTTCCATCAATGTAAAGATCTTTAAATTCTAGTGAGCTAGTTCCTAAATCAATATCACTATCTGTTACAGGAACGATTGCTCCATCTTGTATTCTTATTTGTTCTACAGCAGAAGAAGATACTTCTACAAAGAAACCATGTCTATTATTAGACGTGTCAACAACTATTTTATTTAATGCATCTACGTCAGCTATTAAACCTACATATGCACCTTCAGTAGAAGAACCATCGTGATTATGGCCTCCACTAAATGCAAATGCTGCTAGTATTGCATCAAACTCACTGTTAAGTGGGGCTGCTGTAATTGTTTCCCCATCTTGTATACTACTAGAACTTTGTCTTGCGTATCCTGTCATTATCTTACTCCTGCCTCTCCAAATTGTACTGCAAACCCATGTATGGTATATGGGTTAGCACTTGACACTGTAACAAATTTAAATTGTATAGCATGCCCTGATCCTTGTATAGCTTGTCTTATAACTGGTTTTGTAGCACCACCATAAACAAACCCTGCTGTATTATATGCTGTTTCGGTATCTCTATATTCAGCATAACCACCAGTTGATGCTATAGTATAATCATTAGGACTTGCATAATCAGAATCTAACCAATCATAATCTGCTGTCACAATAAAATTATTATCACCTTCTGGCCTAGTAAATACAGTAACCTGTGAAAATACTTTTCTTTTTTCTGTATTACCAAAATCTAAAAACGGAGATACATATGTTGCATAAACATTATCGTCTTGAAATGTACCACCTTGTTCTTGTCTATATACGTACCCACTATGATCTCCATGAAGTACGTATTCATCATCTCCTACAAAACCACTAACAGCACAATTAGCTTGTATACCTCTTAACTCGCTAAATTCCCAACCTGTTCTTTGATCTGATGTACGTAAACCTCCTAAAAATCCTGATGTGTTTACTGCGGTAAGAGTAGCCTTACCAAACATATATCTGAATTGAGATTTCTCTCTTACAACAGTACTACATAATTGTTCATTTGTAAAGTTAATATCATATAAGTTTAGTACTTGTTGTATTGGTTTTGATATAGTTGCTAACTCAACGTCACCTATTCTTTCTGTTCCTTGTACTGTTCTTATACCATCTGGAGCAAGAAATATAACATCACCACCTATTTCTTGAATGCTATCACTTGCAACACAACCTACACTATTAGATACTTCTTGTATTACAAAAGAATTTATGCTGTCTCCAGATAATCTTCTTATATCGTTTTTACCAAATATATATAGATTATCTCTAAATCTTTTTATTCCTGTAATGTCAAAACCAACATTAACACTACCTGCACCACTTGCTGCTGTAAAATCACTATCGCTATTTGGTGCAGTAAATACTAATAACTGAGGTGATTGACTCATCCCTGCAAAAAATATTCTATTTTTAAATGCTTCTGCAAAACTAGCATTATCTACATCTGTTGAACCATTTAATTTAGTCCAAGAAGTATCAACTAACCTCATTGGATAATTAATACCATCTGTTAATATTAAACTTTTATTTCCTGTTACAGAATGATTTAGTCCTCTAATTCTAACTACGTTAGTAGCAGATTGTCCTGCAGTTAAACTGACGCTTGACCACCCTGCACCTGCAACATATTTAAGAACATCATAATCTGTTCCTGATGATTTTTTTCTTGCTGCATATATTACATCATTATATATAAACAAACCTAAAATAGCTCCTGTTCCTGCAGGTCTATTGTATGTAGCATCTATATACTTGTAACCACTTATTCTTCTATAACCACCAAAAGGTGATACTTCAAAATTAACTAATCTAGTTGCTGCTCCAGGTAGATTATCACTAAGAGTTAAAAAATCTTCGTTAGTGTATAATCCTCCTCTGCATGGTATTTTAAGTGTTGCAAGCCTATCAGTCATTTATTACATTAGAAACACGAGTGTCTCTTATCCTTATATAACGATTAATCAGTATCTGACGCATCTTTTCTATTCCGTCTGTAAATAGTTTTTTACTTAAAGATGCTAATTCTACATTATCTCTCATCATATAAAGATGATATACAGCCCCATCTATTAATACATTTTTATATTGATTCGGTGTTTCTGGTACATCCCCATGTAAATCAAGTTCGGTAGCTGTTTTAAAATATGTATATTTCAATACATATGCTTTATCTGGTGTAGGGCTTACACCTATCTTATAGTCTGGAGTTAAATATACGTATATAGGAGTATCGTAATCTCCTGAATCTCTTTGTTCATCTCTTTCTTTATACCTGTCTACGTATTCTTGATAAGAAAGAGGTATTAAATGTGTTTCTTCTACATTAAGTGTATCGTCTCTATCTATTAGTACAGTATCAATATCTATACTTAAATGTCCTGATGTTATACTATACTCATTTGTTCCTGCGGTTAATGTCTGACTAGTTGTAGCATAAGCAAAAGGCCACTCTTGTTCAGACATAAAAATATCTCTTTGTGAATTGTTTATAGCATCTTGTGCTAATTTTTGTATTCCTGTAGCAGTAGGAAAAGTTGACGATGTTAATTCAACTTCGTTCAACCTTCTTAGTACTTCATTTGTTGTTGATAAATATGTATATGCCATATAATAAATAGTAGGAAGGACAAGAAATACTTATCCCTCCTACTCCTAGAAAAATATTTATGCTAATAGATCTCTATCTGCTACAGTTCTTCCTGTTTGTTGAGAAGAAATGTCAGCTAGGATTGCATAAACTCTAAGTACGCCACTAACGCATGCTGTATCAGTTGCTGCAATTTTTACATCAATAGTATCTGCTGTAGATATTAAAGCTGTATAAGTATTTGCTGCACCTGTGTTCACAATATTAGCTTGACCATTAGTGCCTGCTGCAAGGTAGCCAGTTGATGATAAATCACCACCGTCTACAATGTCATCGCCTGCTGCAAAGTCAATATCAGCAGTGGCAGAGCCACCTGTAAAAGCTGTAGTAACTTCAGCACCTGCTGCAACAACAATAGTATTAGCAGGAACTTCTAGTAATTGAAAAATATCGCCACTAGCAACATTAGAAAAAGTTCCTTCTGATACTAGTTTAGCAACGTCTAACTCTTTTTCAATTACATATGCTCCTCTACGATTACCTGGTAGAGTTGCTGTTGAGTCAGAACTAACGCCTGTAGTGGATTTAGCTGTTAAATCATAAGTTGCCATGTTTTATCTCCCTTACGCTGCGTTATATTTAGCTGTCACAATGCCTTCAGGTCTTAGGATTTTTCTTCCGTACATCTGCATTCCTCTGACTATGTCAGCGAATGATTCAGGATCACGGTAAGATTCAACTTTATTGATCTGAGAAGCAGTTGCTACTGCTGAACTATGTCCTGCAACAATAAGACCATAGTTAGTATTTTGGTTAGCTGAACCAGAGGTTGCAGAACCAGTACCAACTGAAGGTAAGTTACTAGAAACATATACATCGAAACCATGTAGATTACCGATTGAAATACCATTTACAAGTCCACCTTTATCTGCGGTGTCATTGTTTAATAGTCTAGAATCTTCATCTGATAATAGTTCCATGAATACAGGATCAACTACTAGCCAACGACCTGCTGTATCAACTTGTTGTTGATTCAATAATCTAGCCATTCTAGCTACTACTTGAAGCGGTGTTGCAGTAGCTGTCGCTGCTGCTGTTGCTCCAGGCATTCTTACTGCTAGAGGGATAGAATGATCGCCTGCTGAACCAGTTGTAATGTTACCAAAATCACCTTTTTTCAAAGTCATTGAGGATAATAATTCATTACTTCCTGCTGTGCTTACAGCTTTAGTGCCTGATACTGTGTCATTAGCAGTATCTGCAACTGAACTTAAAGCTGATTGTTTAAAACCAGATAGGTAACCAAGAACTTCTTGATCGTATTGATCACGAAGTCTATAGCCTGCTCTATCTGATGCCATGCTTTCAAAATTAACATGAGAGTGAGCTTCCTCAATATCATCCATTTTAAAAGCAAAGTAGTTTGCCTGATCAACAACTAGGCTGAAATCCTCATCGTCTAAGTCTTGCGGTGTGACTGTAGTACCACGAGAATAAGCTTTCACTGTTATTTCTGGCTCTTTAATGATACGAACTGTATCACCAAAGTTTGCAATTTCTCCAAAGTAGTCATTGTTAGTAATAGATTCAGCAACGGAACTCTTACGAAAAGCTTGTTGAACCTTTTGACTGTAAATAACTGGAGAGAAATTACCATTAGGTAGGTTTGTATAACCTGACGCTACTTTAAAAGCCATCTGTTTTCTCCTTTTTATATTAGAGGCCAACAAACGATAACCTCACTTCGTAAGGGCTGATGCTGAAAATGGGTGTCTATGCCTAGAGGCCATAACATCAGGTAGCCTGAGTGAATTTCGTTTGGTAAGTGTAGGGTGGGATAAATGTCAAATATATTTGACACTTTCGGCCTACTACGGTTGTAGTATATGTTACATACATATACAAAAAATAGGTTTTGTCAACCTATTATTACTGTCTAGCTGCTCCACTAACATCATATTCAAAGTTTCCAGAACGTATTGCATTAGCAATAGCTTCTTCATTTGCTGAATATTCTTGTGATGTCATTCTTGCAACATCAGACTCTTTTATGATATCTGAAGAACTAGCACTGTCTGAAGGGGTAGAACCACCTTTTGTCTTTACTGCTTTAGCAGCATCTGTAGACTTTGCTTTTTTCTTACCTGTAATACCCATGTCTGCTTTATATAAATCAATAGCACGAGATGCAGCTTTAGCATCTGTTTCGTTATCGTATAAAGCTTTTTGAATATACTCAGGTTGTTCTTCAGCCCAATCGTGAAATTTAACATCATTTCTAATGTCTTCAAAATCAGGATGTAATCTTAATAGCTCTGCTTCTGCTATTTGTTTTGCTGACTTTTGTTCTTTTACAGCAATAGATTCTAAGCGTTCTTCAATAGATGCATTCATTTCTTTTGATTTTTTAATAGCAATAGTTTCTATTATTCTTGCTACGTCTGGGTATTCAGCAGACCATGCTTCTAGTTCTTCATCTGTTTTAGGAAGCTTTATTTGTTTCTTAGTAGCTTCTGATAACTGTTTTTTAACTTTCTCAAGTTCTGCATCTTTTTCATCTGCAACTTTTTGAGCATGTCTTCTTAAATCACCATATCTTTTCTTAAATGATGCTTCTTCAGCATTAGCAGGTTCTTCTGTAGTTTCTTCAGTTGTTTCTTCTGTAGAACCTTCTCTTGCTTTTAATTCTTCTTCAGCAGCTAACTCTTGCATAGTTGGTTCTGCTCTTTTGTACCTTACAGGCTTTTTCATAATTGTATCGCCTGTGGCTTCATCTTTTTTTACTTGTACTTCTTCTGACATTTATTTCTCCTTTATGGGGCTACTCAGTTGCCTATTGCTAGGGGTTAGTAGGTAGCCATTAAACAGTGCTTACATACCTAGTGAATTAAAATTAAAACTATTCTGTTGTTGCACTGGTGCTATCTTGTCATAGATAGGCATTAATGCTGCAAGTTCGTCTCCTGTAACTTCAGCAAATTCTTTCTTTTGAAATCCTTCTAAAAGATTTCTTTCTTGATCTGTTAGTACTGCTTTAGTACCTGATCCTGCCATACCAGATCTGTATGTTGATAATGTATTAATTTTTTGTCTATATAAAGGTAGGTTATCATATGTAGCATAACCTTCTCCTCCTGCAGCTTTATCTGCAAGAGCAAACATTACAACTACATTAGTATCGTCTTGTATGTCATTCATAAGATCTGTTACTGCATCTTCTCCACGATAACCTTTACCTGTTTGTCCTTGACCATGTAGTAATTCGTAATCAAGATCTTTTTTATGATATTTATACATACCTAATTCATCATATCCATCAACGTAACCATAACGAAGACCTCTAGTACTTCCTACATCTAAAAACAGTTCTCCACCTATATTTATTTCTAATGCTTGTTCCATAGAAGAAACATATGATCCAATACTAGCTGATAATTGTGTAACTGCGTCAATATTATCATCGCTTCTTTTTTTAGTCCAAAAACCACCTACTAGTATATCAGACTCTTTATATTCAGGATTATCAAAGTTAATAGCTGCCTCTGCAACTTTATTAGAAGGAGGACCACTAAATGCATCTACTAAGCCTGCAGCTAAAGCTACAAATGCTAAAGGTGTTGCATACGCTGCTAGAGCTCCACCAAGACCAGTTGCTCCAAAACCTGCTGTTGTAGATAAACCAAATACACCTGCATTTATCATACCTCCTACACCTGCAGCAGTTCCTGCTACATTAGCGACACTTGGTCCATTTTCTATAAGATCGTATAAAGAAAGAGCTGTACCTATTGTTGCAAGACCACCTTTCCAACTAAATAATCCATCATTACTTACTACATTACCACCTATAGAGTTACCTGCTTCTAGTTGAGTTTTTTGTGCATTTGTTATATTTACAGTTTGAGTTGCACCATCTGCATCTTTAAAAACTGCATAATGACTTGCATCACTAAGACCAGTACCATATCTAGTAATTATTTCTGCGTTTGCAGGTATACCTTGAAGATACGAGTTAGCACTTATTACAGTTCCGTCAGCTATAGCCTTACCTACAGTATCTGCACCACCTAAAGAGGTAATAATATCCATTGTGCCATCAGCTAATGTAAGTTGTCCATTAACAATAGAAGATCCTGCTAAAGGACCTGTTTTAATTGCTGTTGCTGCTTTATCAAAACCTAAAAACTCACCTAAAGGATCAAATATATTTTCTTTACTCCAGTTGTAAACTGATTCTGTAATTTTACCATTATTAAATAACTTATCTAGTGCTGCAACTGTTGTAATGCCTGATAACAATTTTTCTCCAGTACTTGGTTTTGGTGGAGTGCTACCTGATCTATCTACGCCAAAGCCTGGCATATTTTCTAAATCAACGCCTGTATAATTACCACCTACAATGCCTGTAGTTCTTGGACCTGTAGCTGTTATCTTTGTATTAGGATTAGTTACTCTATAATCTTTACCTTCTGGTGTTGTAAGTGTTCCTTTTGTTACAGGTTCTAAATCTTGTGAAAAATAATCATTTAAAGTTTTTTCTTGTTGACTGTATCCCCCATAAGTAGTTTCTTTTTGTACACGTTCTAGTGCAAAATAGTCTTCAGGTTTAAATGTTCCTGTAATTTTTTCAGTTCCTGGTGTAGCATTCTTATAGCTATACTCTTCAATCATACCTGTTTCTGAATTATACCTTCTACCAGAATTACCAAAACCTACTGCTTGAACATTCATAATCACATTATCTTCTAACCACTTATTTATTCCTTCAGGAGTGTAATTATATTTACCTGTACCTGTTTGTTCATCATACTTTATAGTAGACTCTCTACGTGCAGGAGTTGTGGGTACTCTAGGACCACCTGTTGTTATTTTAGGAGAACCACCCTCATTATATCTAGCTACAGTAGCACCTTTACTAGCCATTACTTCATCTGTTTGTTCTTTTACATTTTTAACTACAGGTGTGCCATCTTCATCAACAGGTCTTATCTGTCCGTTGTCTTCTAGTTCATCTAAAGCGTTTAATGCTGTTTTACGCATGTTTTCATATTTAGATAAACCATGGTAACGAACTACGTTAGCAGGGACTACTAATTCACCTTCAGATATCATAGCAGGTATATCATCAGCTACTTCACTTTCTGTAGCACCTGGTGTATCATCAGCATTATCTGCTAGGCCACCTTCCATAAATTTTTGTATATCTATAGAACCGCCTTTAGCCATAGCAGTTAATTCTTTTTCATATAAACCTAATTGCTGTCTTTCTTCTTCAGTAAAAAATCTATTATATACTTTACTACCTTTTTCACCTGAGTATCTATCTAGTGTTCCTAAATACTTTCTATATTCCTTTGCATCAAAATCATTCATAGCTCCTAATGTATCTTCCCCTAGTAAACCATCTTCTTTAACTTTTAGATATTTTTGTAAGTCTTTAATAGCTCCTGCATTTTGTCCTGTGTAACCTGCATCCATAAATAATAGTTTAGCAGCTTCAGGACTTACATCTTCTAGTTGGCTTAAATCTCTAAATTTACTAGGCTTACCATCTGAAACATTTTGACCTGTATATTGTCTATACATAATTTCTGCTACTTTTTCGTCTGTTAATGTGCCTTGTCGTATTTCTTCAGCAAGTTCTGGATAAGAATCTATATGTATTCCTTTAAATGCTTGATTAGTTTCTTGGCCGTCTTTATCACCTGTGCTACCTTCAGCAAATAACCATTGCTTCATCATTTCAGTTTTAAAGTAATCACTAGGTGTAAATTCTTCTTCGGTTACAGGCATTGCACCTTCGTTTGCAGCAAGTATTTTTTTTGGGTTTAATAGTTTTTCTATATCAATAGAACCTTTTGGACCGCCTGTAGATGCTTTTTTAACCCCTTTTTTTAATGCACTATCCATTTGTTTTTTTTCAGCAGTATCTGGGCTAACTATAGATGGGTCTTTTAAACCGTCACCTTCTCCTTCACCTGGTTTTTTATTTAGTAATGTTTCCATTTTTTCCCTCTTTAGCTTTTTGTATTACTTCATCCCTGAACGTAGCAAATCTTTGTAACTCATGTATGCTACCTTGTATTTGTATTATCTTGTTATGGTCTGTTTCTCTTATAAGATTTTTTACATGAGACTTAATTCTTTCTTCTGCATAATCAAATAAAGCATCTATAGATTGTTTATTATTAGCTACTACTAATAGTTTTCTAGCTACTTCTGGACTCACTGTATTTCTCCCTCACTAGGTGGCCTTCCTGAAAAGCCTGGCATTCCTGGTTCAGGTGCTCCGCCAGGACCTATTTGACTATTGCCTGTACCTGCAGGACTAGTTGGTGGAACTGTTCCTCCTCCTTCTGGTGGAGGTGGTGCTCCTGCTCCTGGTGGTTGTTGTGGTGGTCCTTGCATCATTCCAGATGCTTGCATAACTTTAGCT
>VMHT01200821.1_pt1 | contig 14005 bp, 12 predicted proteins | sample 4693611 | NCBI WGS metagenome assembly VMHT01 (sample SAMN12280063, study PRJNA550983) | marine metagenome | isolation source: seawater sampled from same location over 5 years 0.02-0.2 micron viral filtrate | place: USA: collected off the coast of southern California halfway between the port... ... | reverse complement strand
TTTGTCTGAAAAATATTCTGTACAAGGGACAAAATGTATTGGTAAATTAACAGACTCTGCATTATCTGAGTATTTTATATTTAAGTGGGGAGCAACAATATGGAGAGTTTTTATCATATTACTCATCGTTTCCAAGTCAGAATAGTGAACGTCCCCAAAAAGACCAACAACCACCTCTCCGTGTAGTCTGTGTCGACCTGAAATAGAGTAATCTACATAAGGTCCATCTAAATCGTTAACATTTTTTTCTAACAAAGCTAGGCCTACTTCACTAGGAGGTGGTAAAAGTTCATTTTGTTTTTTGAGTTGTTGATTGTAAGCAAGGTGTTTAAAGAAATCCTGCTCTTCTTTAAAATCTGCAATGCGAACATACAGTTCATCAGCAGGATTAAATACATTAGGTTTATAAGCAGGCTTTATGTTAACAAAGTTATTAAACGTCTCTAGAGTTAGAGTCGAAATTGAATCCGAAAAACAATTATTAAAATCTGAATCTTTGCCAATTAAATCAACAGACCAAACAAAATCTTGACTTTGATTATGCTTAAATATTTGCAAATCAACTTCTTGGACCTTCCGATTTAAACTTAGCTGCTGTTCTGAAATGCCGTGAAACATAAACCCAAAATTTCTATAATAAGTTGAATTCATTGGGTAAACATTAAGGGATACTGATTTTATACCTTGTTCTCTTGGTGGCTTAGGGAAAGTAATGTGGGCTTTTTTTCTGTTTTCAGAGATTTCTAAACTTACTTTTTCCCAATACATTTTATCTTTGCAGTCATTTGTGTGAACTTCAGTTTTAGAGTAAGTTTGATCTTTTTTAGATTCTGATTTTTCATTCTCTATATCAATTGAAGGTTCAGTTGTTACTATTTGAACATTGCTCTGATTGTTAGCAATGTGATCGTAAGTAATACTTAGCTGTTGCACTGCAGCAAAACCCCAGGAAAGTATCCAAGAAAATCCAAGAACAGCTATTTTTTCAGACACTCTTTATCCAATCAATTATTCCTGTTGCTAATTTTCTTCCACCTTCATGTGATGGCTCTATTGGGTTGGCATAGTCTTGAGGGGTTGTAAAAATATTTCTCAACTCCAAAACATCCACACCGTAAGTTGCCGCTGATGAGAAAACAATGTCGTTAAGCATCGAAACCATTGCTTTTGAAGCAAAGGCAATATCTGAATATAGGGAGTCGTCCAATAAATTACCTTCATAAACTGTACACAACAAAATATTAGAATCTTGTTGTGACAGATTTTGGACAATGGTTCGATACCTATTTTTAATTGGTGCCAGTTTACAAACTGCTTGCTCCATAATCTCTTTAGCGGTGAACTCCTCTTTATCTTTGAGAAAATACACCTGTCCTAAAAGATCGTTTCCTCCAATAGACAAAACCTTGTGGGTGCTAATCTTTGGCAACTTATCAAGTTGAAAACTAAGAACATCATTAGTTGTGTGTCCATCAACAGCTAGTTGTTTAAACATATATTCAGATTGATCTTCTAGGTGTTCTTTTACACTTAGCTCATTTGATTGAACATACACTTTGTTGTCTATAATGCTATCTCCTAGCAAACTGACATACGCCATACTTAAACTGTCTCCTTTTCTTTTTCTGGTTGTTGTACTGGTTCACTTTCTGGAACTGGCACAGCCTCTATTACTCTGAGTGGTTTTCCTATCTCCATGTTTTTCCTTTCTCTATTTCATTTTCTGTAAAATTAAAATTGTTTTCTTTAGCGTTTTTTTCAATCTTGCTTAAATATTTTTCAAAATATGGATACATTTCCTTTAACCAGTACGAAGGATGTTCGTTTGGAATAAATGAAATATTTAGTGCATACTGCGCACTGTATTTTCTCTCTAGATATTCGTGATATCTAAAACCAAATATATGAGTGAGGTTTGGATAAGCAAGCAAGTGTCCTTTTTCATTGCTTTGTTCGGAGAGCATAACATTGAAGTGAGCAAAAGATAAGAGATACTCAAAGTACGAAGGTAGAAACTCAGCTAAACTTTCTCTTCTAAAATGGTTAAAAAAGCCATCAAACCCTGTTCTTCTTTGTCTATCTTGTCTTATTCTTGGATTTCGCTGATTCTTTATATCATCTAAATAAACTAAATTTTCATTGCCTTTTAAAGCCTTTTCTTGAATTATTTCAAGTGAAGGAAGTTTATAATTTAAAAGCCTGTTGGTTTCAGAAATAACTTGGGATATCAATCTAACTTGAGGATAAATAACTGGATGATCTTTAAATGGAAGATACTCTGAACCTTTAGTTTGATTGCCTGTAAGCCTCTCATATTTATCTAGCTGAGTGTCATAAAATTTAAACCTTAGTTCGAAATCATGTCCATAGACTTTTAACATATTGGTTAAATAGTTGTCAATATAAACAGACCATTCGTATGCAGCATGGAAAATAGCTGCCTCATCTTTATTTAAAATTTCTCCTAAATATCTACAGATACCCATAAGTGTTTCAAATTGCAGTAGTAAGTAAAATTTCTCTGGCTCAACTGATTGTGAACGGTAGCCCTTTTCGCACTCAATAATGACTCCTTTAAGTGCTACTTCTGCAAGTAATACAAAATCTTTCATCTCAAGTGTTTTAACAACTGGACTGTTAAAAAAAAGTTCTGCTACTAACTCTTGCTCTTGTTGAGGCTTTTGACTTAGTCTTCCAAATAGATTGTTGTAGTGCTTTAGTAAATTGTCTGAACCATCATGGCCAAAGCTGCCTGATGTTACTTCTGCAAATTTTTTAATAGAGTAGTAACCACAACTACAGTAAGGATTTGGAGCAATATGGTCATAGTTTCTACAGCTTGCCTTACCAGACCATGGCTTCATAAAATCTTGCTCTGAACCAAAGCCAGGGGGTAAAACATCATTAAAATCACTCCACGTCCTGTTTCTTCTCCAGCCTCCACTTGCATGAAAGCCATTTTGAATGGTAAAACGCCATACTCTATATGCTTTTATTGACTCAGGAACAATAAAAGGGTCTATGAGTTCTGGATTACAACTGGTACAAACAACACCGTGGTGGTTACGTAAATTGTTCTGAATACACTGACATTCTCTAACATTTTGCATTAATACTTTCTCCCTACATGACCTATATGGAATAATCCACAAAATCTGCAGTGATACTCAGTAATTAATGTATTAGTTCGTTTTCTTGCACGATATGCTTTTGTTTTAGCAATCTCTTTTGTGTGATACTTCATCTTTCTCCTACAACTCCAACACTCATAACAAAGACATGTTGATCCATTTACCATAGACCAACATAACGCTGGTCTATTGGAAGTACGCGTTTTCATCACTGCAGCCCTTCTTTTTAGTGATTTTCACCATTATTATATATATTTATAGTGTTTATGACAAATAAAAATATCTTTTTTTTGTATTTTCCACTAATAATAAGATTCTTTATACTTATGGAATGGGTGTGAGTGAGAGATTTCCGGTTTCTCTAAATGCAGTGAATGTTGTCTGCTTTAAGATTGACTGGCAAGAGAAAATGTTAAATGTACTTCTTGTGAAAAGAAGTATTTCTCCATATAAAAATAAATGGTCACTTCCTGGTGGTTTCGTTCAAGGTGATGAAACGCTAGAAGAGGCTGCAAGAAGAATCTTTGTTGATGAGACTGGTATCTCCCCTGCTTATTTAAGCCAATTTAGGTCTTATAGCGACACCAAAAGAGATAAACGTATTGTCAATCAAAGATCTGGTCAGAAAGCACGGGTAGTCACTACTGCGTTTACTGCTATTTATACAAGCGATGAAGAGTTGCAGTTGAATGAAGAGAGTGAAGATATTAGATGGTTTAAGATTCCAAGGCGTTATTTCAGTAGATATATACCAGAAGATATGGCGTTTGATCACCATGATATATTATTAGAAGCATCCAATAGACTTCGAATATCGTTAGAATATAGCGGTTTAGCGACTCGTTTCTTGCCGGAACACTTTACATTGGGCCAAATTCAGGATATTTATGAGATTATTTGGGAGGTAGAGTTAGATCCTGCAAACTTTAGAGAGAAACTCACCAATGTTGAGGGGTGGATAAAAGAATCTAAAGCTGGTCCTAAAGATGCTGAACCAAGAAGAGGAAAGCCTCCAACATGGTATAAAGAACATGATATTCCACAGTTTGACAGGATGATTACCAATCCAAATGGTGCTGTTATTCGAGAAAAAGAGTCTGAGTATCAAAGGAATTTAGATAACCTGACTGGAGAAATTCCAGTTATTAAAAATTAAGTCAGCAGTTAAAATTATCTTAATTATGTTTATTCTTCGTCGCTGTCAGCAAGTTAGGCTAATCAAATACAATTTCTTTACGAAATTGTTGGTCGAATCCACCAATATATTCAGAATCTGACCTTAATCCTGCATAACTTAAACTAGATTCTTCGGCTTGCCTAAACTTAAATATACTTTGGTCCATATAGCTAGCACTCAAAACTCCTATATCACAAAGAATTTTAAACATACTAACTTCAATACCAGTTACCTTATAGAATAGATCTGGTTCGAGTTTGGTGATAACATCTTTCAATGCTTCTTCCCTAAAGTCTGTTAAGTACATAAAAATTGGTATCCTTGAATTAATAGCTCTGAACGCGTTTAACAATTTTTCTCTCTGAGATTTGTTCTTTTTTTCTTCCTTTTTGTCAGATTCAGTTAACTTTTTACCTTCCTTTTTTAATTTGTTAATTCTTTTTTCAGAAGTGATTAATTTAGATACAGAGTCATTAAGGTTTACAAAATCATCGATGTTTTCTAGAGCTTCTATGATTTCTGGATACTCCATAAGCCTTTCTAAAGCATCGTTGTTTACATTGACTAACAATCTACTTTTCCATCTTTCCGCAAGCATAGACATTCCTATTCCTGAATATGAAAAATCCAAGGCTTGTTTTGCGTCAACAAGATACATTGAATCCCCTTCATATGCCAAAACAGGAAGGAAGTTCAGGAATTGTTGAATTTTTTGTTCATGACTATATTCGCTATCAGGATTTAAACTTACTGCATATTCAGTTATTAACCGTAGCGTTCTGTTTGGGGAGAATTCAAATACGTAACACTTTTCTTTTTGAATATCATGGATTTCTTGTCCATCATTATCAATATATCTTATTACATCGGGGCTCTGAGCTCTAAAAGCAGTCTGGAAATAGCTTTCGGGAGACTTTATATCAGAAAGCATGAATATAGCATTCCATTGTTCTACAGTTACTCCTTCTCTTAACTTTCCACAAGACAAGGTAATCGTTTTAGTTGAGCGATCTTTCCCAATTGCTTCAATAACAGGAATAACTGCCTTGTTTCCAGACCCAACTCTGTTTCCTGCGGCTGTTATGATTTTATATTCATCAAAAAAATTATTTTTTTTAAGCAAAGCTTCCATTGCATAGCATGAATTGACTCTTGGTAACATCCAAAATGTATGAGCTAAATAGTTTTCTAACTTAGCATTACCAAATGGTGTTGGGATATCTTTTTTCAAGTCTGGTCTAAAACCACCTTTGGTATATTGACCCTTAATAAAAGTTAGCCATTTTTGTACTTCATTTTCATATTCAAATACATATTCCTTTTCTCCATCATTGTCAATTTCTTTAGCTTTGAAAAATTCATTAAGAGAAAACTCATTTGTATCCGTGTTTTTAGCTATGTTAATCACCTCAGGAGGAAGCTCATACGACATTATTATCATTTCAGGAAGTTCGAGATATGGATTTGGACTATCATCATCCCAATTACTTTTTGCTTCTTGCTCATCAATATAGGTCCATGTGAATATTTCATCTTCCAAGAATTCACCGTCTCTAATTGATCTAAAAGGAGTTCCGCTTAGATACAAAAAAGTTTTAGCAAGAAATGGAAATGTTTCTTCAGAGAAAGAAGCACCTGCCTCTGCTAGTGATATATCTGTTTCAATGAAATCTGGGTGGAATTGTTTTTTTGAATTTTCATTATGTGCGCCAAAGTGATACTCGTCTAAAATTATGCAGTCCCAATCAATTTCAATTGCTTCTTTAAATCTTGTTTTTAGCTTTCCATCCTGAGTCCTTCCAAGTGCATCTTGAAACGATGCAAACCAACACAGCGGTTCATCAAGGTTGTAATCATTAATGTCATCATCTTTTGTATAGAATTGCCAGCCTTGAAAGTCAACATGCGTCATCAAATCTCTTCTCCACTCATTTGAAACTGCTGGTTTGTATGTCAAAACCATTATTTTTGTAAACCCCATTTTCTTAGCCAGCTGATAAGAAGCGAAGGTTTTTCCAAACCTCATCTTTGCGTTCCAGAGGAAATGTGGTTTTTCACCTTTTTTAAGTGCATTTTGAAAGTAACTCTCTGTAAGCTTGACAGCCCTAGCTTGTTCTGGCCTCATTTTAAAATTGGCATGTCTATTATTTTCTACTTTTAGCCCCTGTTTTACCTCTAACATAGCTTTCTTTAAATCATCTACAGTACATTCGAACCATTCTGTATTTTTTTTGTTTTGGGGCTTAATTCTGTGAACGCCGTTTTCTACTAACTTTTTATGAATTTCATGATCAAGAAAAGTATCACCATTTTCTTTTAAAGCTTTTTCATGATACAAAATCTCATAATCTTTTTCATTAGGAGAATTAGTTGGGTAGTGTTCTTTCATTCTCCTTTCTAAATCTGTTGTATCTCCAATTTTAATTAAGCCTTTTCCGTCTCTTTCTCCTTTCCATTCAACATCTTTGTATTGTCCTTCGGTATATGCGTATATGTATTTTTGTTCTTTTATATTTGGAGAGAAATTATTCCAGTCAGTTCCTCTATTTTTCATAGTATGTAATCTAGTTCGAGGATGTTTGATTCAATATATTCAACCTCTTCATCTGTTAATCCGTATTTTTTATATAAAATTTCATCTGTCAGTAATTTTTCTCCATATATTTGGTTAGGTACATGTGAGAATGTACTTTTTGTAATATTCTGAGATACTTTTAGTGTAAGCAACAAAAATCGGGCGAATTTAGTACATAGATATTCAGCCATAAATACTGCCTCTGCTTGGGTATCAAAAACTCCAATTACAAGTTTCGATTCTGAGCACACAGACCCTTTTTCTGCAATTATTGGATTGTTAATAACTTTATAAGGTCCGAGGCCACCAACATCTCCATATGCTTTGCCAATTATTAATTTATATTTATCTATCCATTCATGATTTTTAGTAACATGTTTTTCTTCAACCAAACTTGTTTCTTGCTGTTTGGTATAGACTTTAAAACTTTTTGATGTATTGCTACTACTACTAATTAATGCTGAATTTACTCCAAAAGGGTTTCTGCTACCAACTATTTCATTGAGAAATTGACTTTCTATTTTTTTCACTTTTTTAATTACGGATACTTTTTTTTCATCAATTATTAAATAATCGCCAAAATCATCTAAGTACCGTTGAGAAGTTGAAATTATTTCATTTTTGTCTTTTGAAATAATTTCACATTTTCCCTCATACTGTAAGTCCCATAAAAAATAAGAAACTCCTCCCATAATCGATTGTGACTCAAAAACGTCAGAAGAGTTTTGATGATGTACAAGGGTTGTGAAGTTTCTTGATGAGAGCATATTTTTTCTAAACTTATCTAATCCTTTTCCTGTAACAAACCACCTTGATGGAGTTATCATGCATAGGTATCTTGGTTTTAATTTCATTGATTGCTCTACAAAGAGGTTGTAAATTTGCTTGTAAGCATTTCCTTCATTACCTGATCCATCTTTAATGTGGTACGGGGGGTTTCCTATAATTACATCAAACTTCATGTCAAAATCCATATCTTGGTGTATAAACTGATAGGCATAGCTTTCCCTTCTTTCTCCAGTATCAAAACGTTGCTTTGTTGCTCCACAGATTATGCAGGAATTTTTATTAAATTCGTGCTTGGTTTCATTATATTGAATATTTCCCTCATCATTATTAAATTTATATACTGAATAATTATTACTGGGATCTTTTGTATAATATAAGGTCCTTCTGCTTAATAGTGATGTAAGCTCCGTAATTGCCACCCCATAAAGCATATTTTCAAAAATATGATTTCTTCTTTTATCGTCATCTTTAATTACATCTTTTAGCCCCTCATCAAATCTTTTTGCTGCTTCTCTTAGGAATACTCCGGTTTTTGTAAAAGGGTCTAGTATTTTTATTTCTTTATTACTCCAAATCTCTTCAGGTAACTGATCTAGCATTTGATTTGCAAGTTTAGGTGGAGTAAAAACTTCATCCTTGCCTAAGCTGGCAATACAATCTAGGATATCTACTTTATTTGTTAGCATTATTTAATAATAACTTACGATAGTTTACAGGATTGAATTTTTGGTGGAAAGTAGGCACATGACCAAATAATTTATTTTCTTTAGTAAAAATTTCATCATTAGGGAAAAGTAAGTCTATCAAATAATACCTAGTTTCTTGAATTTCGTTACCTCCAAATTCTGAAAATTCACTTATTGATATACTTTTTGCTTCGTTGAGAAAATCAGCAAGTATTATATTCGTATCTATAACATAGCGTAAAGATTGTTGAAATTCGTTGTCCATTTTATTTTTTGTGTAATTTGTGTAAAATTCTTCAATTAAGGAAAACATCCTAGCTTTACATTCGTCAATATTTTCTTCATCAATATCAATTCCGTAGATAGAAGCTACAGACAGTAATAGTCTGAACTCAAGCTCATCAAAAATTCCTACTTTTTTTAACTGCTTAACTTCTTGTAAGTTTTTTAATAATTTAAATTTTCTACTTAAAATTTCAACAATAAAGTTTCCATTACCACAACCAGGTTCAAGAAATGTAGAATCGTATCTAACATCTTTAACTAAATCAAGCATTGCAACTACTTCTCTCGCATTTGTATATACTTCTGCTAAATCTTGTACTCGATCTTTACTTTTCAATGTGGCTCATTTTAATTGTATTTTTAAATTTAGGTTGCATCATAAAGTTATAAGTTATAAAGGTTATTTGAATTTAATTTTTTAATTAATTCATCCTTTGTTTCAGAGCTTTTGTGCTCTATTTCATTATCAATACAAATCTTTATCAATTCATCTTTGCTGAAAGATTCAATTGGAACCTCGACAGATTTTGATTGATAGATTTTTGTAAACTTTGTTTTTTTATCATCTACTGCTCGCCAAAGCTCTATATAAGCTTCTACTTTATTTTCAATAATTGAAAAAGTTTCTAAATTTTGGAACTGTCGATGGTCGTAGTTTTGTCCCCAAATAAGAAAAATTGCATAATTTGCGTTTTTAAGATTTTCATCTGGATTGTGTGAAGAAGAGTATAAATATCTAAAAAGTTGGTATCTTCCTTCGAGTTTAGTCTGACCAGTGTCATCTGAATAATCTGCTTTAGTTTCAATAAAAATACCTGTTGGAAGAGTAATTTTTTTTTGCTTTGGAAAGATAAAGAAATCTAGTTCTTTTTCCGTGAAAGCTAAATCCTTATAGTACTGAGTTATAGCTACTTCGCGAGTAAGGCTAATGTTTTGCTGCCTAGACTCGTACAAGAATGCTTTTTGAAGATGGTCTTCTTCATCCGATTTAGTCCAGTGACTATAAAAGTTTGTAACTTCGTTCGCAATTGGTAAAATCTGCTTTTCAACAAAATCTATTACGACTTTGTCATCATTTGTTAATTTATAATCAACCATAAATATTTACCTATTCTATATCCAATCTATGACAGATTCTAATATTTTTTATATAGCAGAGCTGTTCTTGCTCACTAACTCAAGGTTTGATTTACCAATAAGAACTTTTAATAATGATTTTGGCCTTGTAATTCCGGTATAAACTTGCGATAAAAATCGATCTTTTTCATATATATGCCAATCAGGTAAAAGTACAATAACAACGTCTTTTTCTAAGCCTTTGTATCTCAAACAGGAGTCGACAGTCAATTCTTCATGTTCGTATAGTTTTTTATCTTCATACATAATATTCCTAATTTGTTCAGTGTGGTTTTGTTTTAAACATAAAATGGCTATCTGCTTGAGTTCTATTTCTTTGTTTGTTAACTCTCCCAATAACTCAGGTATTTTATTAGCAATTTCTTTATCTTGCTCTGATATGTCATTAGAATTTAAAACAATTAAATCAACCTCATATCCACTATTTATTTCAGAACTTCTTGATTCTGTCTTAAAGTACTTGTTAATAAATTGATTTACTTCATCAGAATTTCTTAAATTCTTAGTTAATTTATATGAAGGTGTATCAAATGATGGTGCCCAATCAGTTATTGACGATTGACCAGGATCACCAAACATGTAAAATTTTCCTGCAGGATTGTAAGTGTTTGCTAACTCAAGACTTTCTAACCATTCTGTCTCAAAGTCTTGACACTCATCTATTACAATATGATCTACAGTGATGTTTAGGATATCAAAGTATCGATAAATATTTTCAATAAAAAATTCTATTGGTTTCTTATTTTCTTTTGCTGTATTTTCAATTAACCACTCTTCTTTGTCAGACATTAGTTTTTTGTACTTTTCTTCTTGTTTGTCACTAAGACCGAAATCTGAATGAGCATCAATCATGGATTCTATCTTTCTTTCAACAGAGAATATATTTCCAACATATAGATTGTTATTGACACTACCTGTAAATAATTCAGCTAAATAAGTTCCTAAATTAGTAGTATGGCAAAGAAATATTACAGTTGCATCATTTGCTAGCATTCGCCTTACAAAATTAATTGCAATAAGAGTTTTACCTGAGCCTGCCGGCCCCTGAATATAAAGCTTCTTGTTTGACTCTAGTCCTTGCATTACTTGAAATTGCTCTTCAGTAATTCTATTAAGTTCTAACTCCGTACTTTTTATTTTTGAAAATAATGATTCATCCGAAGAGAACTCAACTTCAAGGTATTTTATGAGTTGATTGAGGAAAGATTCTGTGTGTGGGGTTCTGTTCTTATTTCTCAACAGTTTTAATAGATTTTTTTCTAAATCTTTATTGAATTTACTGGGAGTTAATGTATTGAGATTATTTATATAAGGAGTTTCAACATCGAGTTCTTTTATATCAGGAAATGCTACTGCCGAAACAATATTCATTGTGTACATGAGTGTTTGTGTGTTTTTTATATAATTTGAAAGCTTATAACTTTGATCAAGTGCTTGTTGATATGGATCTTTTATTTTGTTTTTAACTTTTTGAGTATTTGTTGAATACCACTGTCCAACATTATCTTTATTTAGTTCAGCTTCAATTATCCCTCCTTTGACTTCAAGCACAATTGCTCCAACAGATTTATGAAGAAGAAAAAAATCAATTTCTCCATCTGCTCTTTTTGTGTCTAAAGGGATACTCTGAAATATATGCCAATCATCACTGAGATATTCTCTTAGTAAAGCTTTAATAGATTTTTCTGAATCTACTTTTGACGTTTTTCTGTAAAATAAAGCCATATAAAAAATTTAAATAAAAAATTTAAAACATACAAGTAAGAAAATGCTTAGTTATATTTTTATCTAAATAATCCAGTTTTTTTACGATAAAAAACTAAATCTTTTGTTGAGCGAGTTAATGAAGTGTACAACCATTTTAAATTTTTATTTTCGTCTTCCAAGTCAACTACTACATATGGGAATGAGTCTCCTTGTGTTTTGTGAACAGTGGAAGCATAAGCGTAAGAAACAACTCCCGAGCCATATTGTTCATCATTTGACCTGGCATTGTTCCATTCTTCAAGAGATTCTTCACTTTTATTTCGATTTTTATACAATTCACTGTTTCGTGTAGCAAAGTCACACCAAAGTCTGTGATTATAAGCTTCTTTTGACGAAGTATCGTTAGCTACTACCGCCCTATTAACAATTTGAACAATTTTCTCTTCCTGTGAATCTTCATTTACAACACGAATTTTTGCTTTAATAATATTTAATGAAGGAGGTCTATTAGTTTTATTTTTGCATGATGGGTGATCGTTGCATTCAGACTCTCCACTTAGCTTTCTATCCTCACCAATAAACTCAGTAACAATAAACGTATCTCCATTGTAAAATTTAGAATATTCTTTATTTACAAGATTCATCAACGGTTCATTTATAGTTATTTCTTCGACTTCTCCTGTTGTTTTATCAATTTTTCCTAAGGCTGTTCTGATTTTTCTATTCCACTCATCAGCCTTTTCATTGGTGTATGTTAAGACCCTTACATTAGTAAAATTTAAATCTTTACCTTTTTCAACTATCCAATCAACAACATCTCTGTCATTAGTCAGAAATTTATCTTTACTTATCCTTGGCTTTAACCATTTTTTTGGAGATTCATCAAAAGACTGTTTAGTTATGATTTCATTTCTTACTTCAAAACTTAAGTTGTATACTTCCATGTTTTTTTGGTAACGCCTATTTTCATCTAAGTTAATCTTGAGTCCTTTTAAATTGTATTTTGATTCTATAAAGTATTCATTTAAAGAGTCTGGGTATAAAGGTTCCTCTAAATTATTTGAATCTTTTTTAGATTCTTTAATTATTGGAGGTAATTGATAGCTATCACCAACTAACATAATTTTTTTTATTTTATTATTCTTTACTGCAGTTAAAAGTTCAACTAGTAAGTATGTTTTCTCTTTATTTACATTAAAACCCTGTACTCTATTAGAAATCATTGAACACTCATCTACAAATAAAATATCCAAACCCTTTAGGTTTATTGACCAGCCTCTATTAAAAGTATCATCATCTTTATTAAGTTGAGGTGTAAAAGTGTAAAGAAAACTGTGTATTGTTTTTCCTACACCATTGCATTTGTTCCTTAAGTTGCTTGCTGCTTTTCCGGTATATGCAATTGCATCAGATGTAAGGCCAAGTTTTTTTGCTTCAACAATTAAATTACTAATTAAAGTGGTCTTACCTGTGCCTGCAGGGCCATCAATTATTAAAAATTGATTATCATCCTTTAGAAAATCTAAAATTTCTTGCGTAACCATTTGTATATTATGAAAAATGTTCTGGATCTGGGTTGTCGGGATCATGTTCCCAATCATCAGCAATCTCTGCTAAACGTTCTGGTGAGCCAAATACATCATTGAAAAGTTCATCGTCTTCAAGCTCTTCGTTTTCTTCAAGCTCTTCGTTGTCTTTAGGTTCTTCGTTGTCTTTAGGTTCTTCGTTGTCTTTAGGTTCTTCAATAGTTGCCATACAAAAAATTATATTAATTAGTTGATATGTATTCAAACAATTTTGAAATTTAAATTGTTTCTACAAATCGTTAATAAATGTATCTTGAAAACTCTGTCTATTTACTAATTCCACTACACCGTTATCAGTTACCGCAACTACTCCAGACTTAGGTACTCGGTTATAGTTACTTGCCATAGCAAACGTATATGCACCAGTAGAAGTAGACATTAAAATATCTCCAGACACAGTATCACTTGGCAACATTGCATCTTTTACTAATAAATCTCCACTTTCACAGTGTCTACCAGATACTGCATGCACAACATCTTCGCCAGCTTTTCCACCAGAGATATTAAAGAGTTTATGTTCACTTCCATACAGTGCTGGCCTTGGGTTATCTGACATACCGCCATCTACCAAAATATATGGCTTCTCACCTCTATCATCTTTAATTGCACCAGCAGTATATAAAATTACTCCAGGGTTGTTTACTAATGCTCTTCCTGGTTCAATCATGACTTTATAGGGTCCACTCCAGTGTTCTTTAATTCCTTCATGGATTGCATCAGCATAAACTTTTAATTCATGGTCAACTTCATCACCAGCATAGGGTGAAAAGAAGCCACCACCAGCATCAAAGACTATTTCTCTCTCTACACTTGCTGGATGAGCGTTGAGAAAATCTGCACACTCACTCATTGCTTTTTTATAACGATCAGGGTCTTTAATTTGGCTACCAATATGCACATGCACTCCAGAAAATAGTAAGTGAGGGGAGTTA
>VMHT01174494.1_pt1 | contig 14006 bp, 9 predicted proteins | sample 4693611 | NCBI WGS metagenome assembly VMHT01 (sample SAMN12280063, study PRJNA550983) | marine metagenome | isolation source: seawater sampled from same location over 5 years 0.02-0.2 micron viral filtrate | place: USA: collected off the coast of southern California halfway between the port... ... | reverse complement strand
TTGATTGGTATAATATAACCTGTATTGTTTATATTCAGGTATATTGCGATGATTTCCGCAAGTATAGGGTGTGTGTTGTCATTACCTTGAATAAATTCAAGATACATTGTTGGCTCAAATTTTGATTTGAGTTTGTCTAATTGGTCTTTTGTTTCAATAAGGTAGAACATACCTTAGGAATGTACGAAAAATATTTCTAATAGCCACCTCCTCCTAAAGAAGGAGTAGTTGATGAGGGTTCTGGTATTACAGTTGGAGTTGTTGGTTGTATTGTTTGATTTGTAGGTTGTTGACTATAATTAGGGGCTATTTCTGCTAAAGAAGGTACCTGGGAACCAATAGCTATACCTGTTGCTGTAGACATATCTTCTGGTTTTTCATAATATAATATATCATGTTGTCCTTTTATATGAACTGCTCCTACCATAGGACCTACACCTGGGTGTATGTGGTAAGGTCCTTTATATTCACGACCATCTTTATAGTATAGTTCTCCTCCTCCAGTAGATAAATTTTCTATTGATCTATCTTCTACTTTTTTAAATTCATCTAATTTAGGAAATAATATATTTAAATCAGGGAATTCTTCTTTTTGTAAAAATATTTGGGCTTCATTAGTTTTTTTAACATTACCAATAAGAGACCATGTTATTGTACCTGTTTTATATATGGGGTAATTTACTGTGTTTTTTTCTTCAATAACTTCTTTATAAGTAGTAGGGCTAACTTCTATATAACCAAATCTTTCATTTACTTTTTTAAGAAAAAATCGTACATATCTTCCTTTTTTATAATCATTTTCAATAGGTATACTTTTAAAAGATACTACATCTTTAACCCTTTTAAGTTGACCATATGTTTGGGAATTTAATACATTATATTTTGAAATGTCTTTAGTTTTACCAAAATTATTAGGTATTGGTAATGGTCTAATTATTTCACTAATTAATCTTTTAGGATCATTCCCAGCGTAAAATTTTCCACCACTAGTTTCAATATAAAACCCAAAATAAGGGACTCGAGTTTTTTTAACAATAAACTCTCCGGGTGCTGCTTCCCTTATTTCATATTTTGATTTTGGTTGGTATTTTGCCATTTCTATACGTTTGCTGTTTCACCGGTTTCGTCTTCCCAATCTTCTATTAAAATATCTATTTCTTCTTTTATTTCAGTTAGAGTAGAATATGTGTCACCATATAAATCGTCATAAACATATTCTTGTAAAGATGTATATTGGTTAGGTTTTTCATCAGCTTCATATACAGTTTCATCTCCTAAAACTTGATCTGAAATATCTAATATATTTATACTTCTATATTCTTCAACAAAATTAGATGGTTTAGTATCATCTTGGGCTGGTTCACTAATTTCACCTCCATAATAGCTTCTATATTTTAAAATGGATTCTTCATTAGCTGTGTTTGCTTTAAATGTTCCTTCTGTTTTAGAGGCGTTAATTGTTTTAAGACCAAAATTAGTAGCACTTTTCCATTTTTTTCTTAATCTTTCTGCATTTTTAGAATCGGCAGTGTTATGGACTTCTTCTGCTTTAATGGCGATTATATTTAAGCCTTCGATTGCATTAGTGTTTTGTAATTTTATTCCTTTGGGGTCACTATCATACTCTTCATTTGCTAGCTTTACTAGTTCGGGACCTATATTTTGACCATTCCATGTAGATAAGTTTTTAATACTTTGTGCATTTGCTATAGCATTTTCAAAATAAGCATAAAATATTGTGTATGATTGGTTACTAGATAATTTTCCAAATGCAAAATTATTTTCTTCAAATACTGCCTGGTTAGAAGCATCCATACCATTTAGATTATCAGCGTATTTTATAGCTTGTTCTCTCCATTTATCATATCTTTCTTTTGCTTTAGCTTCTTTACCGCTTTCCTGTTCTTCTTCAATTATTGCTTCATCTTCTAATACACACACTCCTAATTCTTCATCAAAATACTGACCTGGGGGGCATTGATCTTGTTTATTTAATTGTTCTTCTTCTTGTGTTGGTTCTTGTATGTCTTGTTGAGGAATATCAGTAGTTGGGATTTTTTCTTCTGCTATTTTATTTTTCTTTTCACCACCACCACCATTAGATCCAGCATCTCCATTACCTGTTCCTACACTTCCTCCACCGGTTCCATTTCCCTTGCCTTTTGCTTTTTTAGCTCCTGTATTTTGGTTAGTTGGGTCATCATTAATTAAAGTTAATTGACCTGAAATAGAGGTAGTCCAATCTTGACCAGATGTTATATTTTGTTCTTCAGTCATACAAATAAAAAGTACTGTTTTTCCTTTAGTTTTTCTATAAACTAAAGGTAATCTTGAAGGGTTAATTTTAAAAGTACTACCAATTACTATTCCCCCTATACCATCCATAACTGCTTGGAATTTTAAGGGTATAATATCTGATGTGCCCCTTTCTGGGGCTCTTTTTACTTGACCCCTTTTAAACTCACTACCATCTTCATATTTACCATCTTTTAAATGACGTGTAGATATTTTATTTAATTCATTCAAAATAGTTTTAAGATTTTGTTTTTGTTTTCCTATTTCTTTAGAATACACAGGATTACCTTCACTATCTATTTCTGAGTATTCACCCCGTATTACCCCTTGGTAAAATGCTCTTAGGGATACAAAAGATTTAAAAGTATCTAATAATGAAGTAGAAAAGGCGATTCTTTCAGAAAATATTTTTTGTTCAGCTGCTTCTTTTGCTGCTTCCTCTTGTTGTTGTTTAGTTTTTAAATCTAGTCCTTTTAATATCCTGGATGTTTCAGTGGATTTTGGTTTTTGTGCAAATCTTTGTCTTACATTTACATTTAAGGCCGAAAATGTTGATTGTTCTAAATCACTAACTGAGTCTGGATTTTGGGCTACTATACCAATAGTAGCGGATAAAGAACTAGGAACTGTTGATGTATATTGGTAATCTCTAAATATAGAATCATTACTTTGAATGTTTAGTTCTATTATTTTTCCCTCTTTAATTTCTGTGTTAATGCTTTCTTCTGGTTGAAATATTAAATCTACTATATTCATGACATTAGGTCGTTCGTGATCGGGTTGTAAAGTAAATTTATGTTGACCCCCACAAGCATCATTTATATCTTTTAAGATTTGTTTAAAGAAATCAAATAAATTAAAGTCTAAATTAGAACTTGTTTCTGTAGATCCATTTGAATTATCAATATCATATCTCATAGATTGAAAAGTTCTTAATAAATGTTCAACATTTAAATAAATATGACCTATCTGTCTATCATATATTCCTGATTTTTCTTTTTCTATATCATAGTTACATAATTTTATATATTCATCATATCTAGTATCTCTACTTTGATTTTTGGGGTTACCTAACCCATCATAGGCAAATTGTGGTTGTACTCTTTTATAAAAGGCTTCTATTTCTGTTTTGCCTTTATTTTTTTTAGTATCTAAAAATTTCATCTGATGGGGAAGTAAACATATTGTAGGATCAATAGATGCATCTATACGATCACTTTCTATTAAATTTTCAAAACTTTTAATATAGTTAGTTACGTCACTATCCTCAAATAAAGCTTCTATATCATCTAAAGAATCATTTATAGATTCTGCTCCATCTCCATAATATTTTTCAAATTGTTTATTTCCTATTCCAAACCAACCATTAACTCTATCTTTAGATATAGCTAAGTTATAAAGTCTTTTAAATTCTTCTTTTAAATTTTGAGAAATAGTATTAGTACAATAAGCAAATGGTTCTATATGTTTTCCTTCTATTGAAATGGTTCCATCATCTTTCACTATAACTTCTCTATCTTCGTGTACTATAGTGTCTGTTTTTATATAAATTATAGGGCTATCTCCATTTTCATTTTTTTCAATTACATGTTGGTTCATTACATGACAAAACAAATCTAATCTGATATATGTGCCTTGTGATTGAATGTTTTCTGTTAGAGCTCCTTCTTCATTATATGTTGGTAATAAAGATTGATCTTTATAAAGTACAAAATTATCTAAAACTGTTTTTCTTGTATCCTTTGCTGTATCTTTATTTGAACTATAAGCATCTTCATAATTATTATATTCTTTTGGTATATTTTTATGATCTTTTAACCAATTAAGATTTAAGTAATCAAATACCTCTGTAGGGGATGAATAAATATTATATTCTTCTGCTTTTGAAAGAACTTTTTTCTTAAATCTATTCCATCTTTTTTGAAGATTTTGAACATTAAATAAACCACCTACAAGATTTGTAGCTTTTCTAGCTGCCTCCGCTTCATTAGCATCTATTGTAGTAAGATCAGCATATACACTATATATTAATATGTCTTTTAAAAATTCTTCTAATGCTGTGGTGAATTTGCCCTCTTCAGTATCGTATAAATCTGCTCTACCCTTTAATCCTTCTATTGTTTCTCCTACTCCTGTTAATTCAGTAGTACAATTAAAACCCCCATCTGGTCTAGCTGTGTAGTTGAAATTTTTTACCATCCCCACTAAACCATCATAATTTCCTCCTGTATCTATTTTTCTTTGTATAACTAATCTATTTATTTCTTCCATAGAGGAATTTTGGTCCCACCATTCTGAAACATAGGGAAAATCATTTCTTCGTTCGCCATCATTATCTATAAAAGGTGTCCACCCCCATTCTAATAAAACGGGATAACCAGGCCTCATATATAAAAGCTCTAATATTTCTAATTGTTTAAGGTTATGACAAACAAATTCAATTTTTGCTTCTCTTATACCTCCATAAGCAGACGCCGTTCTTACATTAGCGTTTTTAATTCCAGGCATAGGAACTATACCATAACCATCGTCTGAATTAGCTCTAATAGATGGATCCCCATATGTTTGACCAAATCTATTTTTACTAGCTCCTGTAAAGCCTGATCTTGCTGCTTGTCTTAGTCTGATTTTACTTTTAGTTGTTGTTTTATTACCTTCAGTTTCTGTATTTACCTGTTCTATAGATTTATCTATCATAGGGGTTCCACCTTCTAAAACATATCTAAGTGCTAATCCCTCATTTACTAAATCGTCTTTTCTTTCAAATGCATTACTATTATCTACTATAAGTTCATTATCTTCTCTTAAATCAACACCAGATGACATTCTAATAGTACATTGTCTATTAACTGTGTTTGTGTAAAATGCATGGGAGGGTAAGGATAGTTCTTTAGGTCCACCTAAATTAGATAAATCTACTTTGGGGGCATTAGTTCTAGCTGATTGAGAATCACTACCAAAACTATTACCATGAGAGATAATTGCTTCCCTAATTTTTATTTGTCTTCTAACAAAATTTTTAAAACTTTCCTTAAATATAGACATTATACTATGAATTTAATCTATTAAAATCATCTGTAATAGATTGGGTATCAGAGGGGATTCTTAATTGTACTCCACCAGGGACAAAAAATGAATCTCTTTTTACTAAACCAGGATTAGCAATAGATATTATCCACCATAATGATGTGTCTTTATAAAATTGTTCAGCTAATAAATCCAATCTATCTTCTATTTTTGTTATAATGTATATATCATTAAAAGATAGGGGAACCTCGGGATATTTAATATATTTGTAAAATTGTCCTCTAGCTCCTGCTTTTTTTATTATTGGCTTTAATCTATTCATATCTTATGTTCTAACATTGCTCATATTATTACGGGCTTGTCTTTGTTTTTCTAGGTCCCTTTTCCACTCTTCTTCTTGTTGTTTAATCCATGTTGGGCTACCTATTCCTGTGTCTATTTTAGGTTCTGCCTTAGGTGTAGGATTTGTTTGGTCTGCTTGGTTATTTAATGCAGCTTTAGCTTCTTGATCTTTATTATCTTGGTTTTGGGCTGCTATGGCTGTGTTATCATTCATTGCAAATGCAGATCCTTCTTCTAATTCTTCTTCTATTTCCATATCATCAAATTCATCATCATCTGGATATATATCTGAGAATCTAACTTCATCCTCTGGAACAACAGGTTCATTTGCAAGTGCTTCTGCATCTCTTTGTCGTTGTTCTTCTAATTCTTTTTCTTTTTTACGTAAATTATTTGCTACGGATTCTTCAGGAATAGCTTCTATATTTGTATTTTCCCATTTTTCAAAAGGAGTAGCTTCCTCTGAACCCGCATCCGGGTTTGGATCATTTATTCCTAATCCTCTTTTTCTTTGTCCTCTTACACTAGCTTCATCTAAGTTTTCAGCGGCTCCTCTTCTATACCATTTTCTAGCATCAGGAATTTTTCCATTTCTTTCATGCAAGAATATGAATGGTGAATCTGTTACTGATTTCTTAGGTAAGAAATTATGTACTGGTGTAAATGATACAGATACGTCTAAAACATGTGGTAATACTTGCATTTCGGTATCCCTTCCATTTTCAGGTGAATCTATAGCTATTTCAAAAGGATAATCTTTTTGCCATTTTAAATTTACACTATTTATTATACCTGGTGTTCTATCTAATAAAGAACCAATAGTAACTTTAACAAAATTACCTCTCATTCTTGTACCTTTATAGTCAGGTGCTGTTTGTGATACTAAGAAATTTAATTTTCTATATAAGGGTATCATTTCATGGCGTGATTGTGCTGCTATTTTGAATGAGAAACTTACGTCCCTTTTAAAACCTTGATAAGTATATAATTCTTCTCCTCTACCATTATAAGTAAAATTATTCCAAGTAGCATTAAAGTTATCACTATAATCATCTAAAAATGCTCTGAATACCATTACATCTGCTTCTGTAGGTTTATCTGCATCTACGGCTTCAATTCTAAATCTAATTAAATCTCTATATCTTTGGTCTGTAAATGCTCCATCTTTTACTCTAATTACATCTAGGGCATTTATTTTATCTACAGTTCTTTCATCATATACATTATAAGCAAAACCATGTTTTAGTTTTAGTTGACCAGGATTACCTAAGTTAACTCTTTGTTCTCTTATAAACTTTTTACCATTAGCCGTTGTTTTTTGGTAATTAAAACTAGGAACTCTATAAACTCCTTGTTTTCTTTTTCTTGATCTAAAATCTCTAATATTATTTGAATTGGGGTCGGATATACCTACTTTCATAATGGTATCATAGGTCATAAAACCTTGTGAGTTCCATATATTCGCTAAGTTACTAGACATTCTAGCTATATCACCATTTACCCTTGCAAATATACTAGGAGCAAAAGGATTATTAACATTTCCTGAATCGCCAAATGCATTTGTATACGAAGAGGGAAATCCTAATGATATTGTTTTAGGATTATTTGCAAATAATCTATTATAATAAATGTCTATAGAAGAAACAGCTCCTCTATATGTTGAAGGAATATAACCTGCTCTCATAGGAGTACCCTCTTCTATAATTTGAAAATCAAAGTCTGTATTAAGTGCTTCTGTTCTTGTATTTGTAGCCCTTAATATTCTTGTTTTTCCTATACCATAAAGGGATCCAGGACCACCATTATAAGCAAATAATTCTTCTCCTCCTCTTCCAGTTAATTCTTTTATTTTATTTCCGACATTTTGAACAAATTGTCCTAACTTACCTTTTTCGTCTTCAGGAGTACCTTCACCATTACCTAATATAGCAGAATCATATAATGTTAAAAGTCTATTACCACCTGTTATACCTTGTCTTCTATTTATCTCCCCTATACTATCAGTAGCTACTTCAGTTGAACTTAAATTTGTATAATATCTTTCATATTTGTCTTCTTCAGGAAAAATAGGTGTTACACCTGATCTATCAAAATGAATACCACTAAAATTAACTCCTGCCTGGGCTAATATATTTAAACCTAGGTTAAATGTTCTATTTCTATTAAATTCTAAACCAAAAACTGTGGTGCCTCCAACAGGTATTCTTGGGTTAGTAAGTTGTAAAGCCGTTTGTTTAGCTAAAAAACCTATACCTCTTGACGTTAAATAAAATTTAGTTAAACGAGCTACATCCTGAGCTGATCTTTCTATAGCAGTAACTATACCACCTCTTACAAATCCATCTGTTAAACTACCAATTAAATTTAAAAAACCACCCGCACCTGGTTGATCATTTGGGCCTGGGATATCTATATTTCTACCAATTAATGGTTCTTGACTAAACCCATTTCCAGGTCTATCAAATGCAGTACCCTCTCCAAATTTATAGCTACGTTGTCTAAAAGTTTTATTATCAAAAATACGAGTAGAACTTTGTCCATAATTAAAACCCCCTGAAGTAGAAGGTGTATTATGGTTAGGGTATGACTGTATACCCTCCTCGAGGTTTGTTAATAATTCTCTTAAAGCCATATCTTATCCAAAATTTGCTCCCGTTTCAGGGTTAACATATCCTGATGGAGTATTTCCATCTAAATCAAAAGTACCGTTATTTATATTTACTGTTGGTGTGTTATGCGAATATTGATAGTTTTGTGTTAGTAGAGCTTCATGTAAATCGACACCATTTAATTGTAGTCCAGCTCCTTCTTCACTAGCAAAACTAGGATTATTTGATGCCCCATTTAAATCTTGAAATGGTGAATTACTTGTAAATCCAGGTACTTGTTGTAGCGAGTCTATATGTTTTTGGGATGCTGCTTCCGTTGGTAGTTGTGATTGGGGGCCAGGTGAACCATTTAAGTCTTGAAATTGTGATTGATTAGGCGCCGGATCGTAAGTTTGTCCTGTATTTGTACTTACTGCATTCTGTGTAAGTAAATCTACCATATGATCACCTGTTGCACTTTGAAATGGTGAATTGCTTGTTCCATTTAAAGTATTAAAGTTAGGATCAGGTACACCGTTTAAATCTTGAAATGGTGAATTACTTGTAAATCCAGGTACTTCTTGTAATGAATCTATGTGCTTTTGAGAAGTATCTGTGATAGGTAATTGAAATTGTGGTCCTATTTGACCTTCCATATTACCTACTGGATCATTTCCTCCTACTAAGTCTAATGTTGAATTTAAATCTTTTAATCCCATAATCTTATTGTTTTATTATACATATAATTTAATTATACAGCTCTTCTATTTTTTATCATGTTTTGGTTTACTCCATCGGTTGACATTTGACTTCTAGAATTCCATGAATTAAATGGTGCGCTTGCTACTGTTACACTTGACATAGCTCGAGCATTAGCTGCAGCCATCTTATCATAGTCGATTTCAGGAGCCATGCTTACAGCACCTGCAGGTTTACTTATAACGTCATCTCCTCTATTTAAATTTGTACCTGCTACTATAGTATCCTTATTATTAAATAGAGTTATTGATCCTTCATCTAATAAAGCTCTTTTTCCATATCCTCCTCCTTCAAAAATACCATCATCTGCTTTTGATAACTTTTTTACTAAAGCTCCCATTCCTACAACAGCTGCTATTGCTAAAGGGATTCCAAGTCCAAAAGGTATTTTAGCAAATGTACCAAATATTTTAGCAGCTGCTAAAGCTACATTTTTTCCTAGACCCTTATTTAATGATAAAATATTTTTTGCAGATGCTTTTCCTGTTGCTATATCAAATCCTAAGCCTATAGCTTTAACCACATTAATAGCTGTTTGGATAGCCTTAATAGTCATCATAGTACCTTTAATAGCTATAAATGCTGCCGCTACACTTCCTAGTAATGATTCCATAAAAGTTAATTCACTACCTACTCCCCTAAATAAATCCATTATACCAGTTAAACCAGTAGCCATTAAATTTATGGGTACTAATGCTATTGTTAATAAGTCTAATAATGCTGCTAAGGGACCACCTACTATATCAGTAAATAATCCTTTTAATTTAGCTACTGCATCGTTAAATGATTCTTGTGCTGACCTAGATTCTAATTGTCTTGCTAAATCTTCGTCTCCACCAGCTCTTGCTTCTTGTGCTAGTTGTTCTAAATTAGCTTTAGCTAATAATTGATTAGATAATTCATCAGTAGTCATACCTATAGACTTTGCTAATGCATCTTGTTGTAGAACATTCATTTTAGAAAAATCAGCAAAAGTACCTACATTTTTATTTATTTCTTTAGTTAATGTTTCATAATCACCAGTTAAAGCCGCTAATCTAGCTCTTTCTAAGTTAAGATTTTTACCTGTAAGTAATTCTGCTTCTAATTCTGCATTTATAGATTCTTCAAAATTTAATAACTGTTTTCCCGCTGCTGCCACTTTTTCTAGTTCCATTCCAAACTGCTTAGCTGTAGCTGCTGCTTTAGCTATTTTAGCGGGGTTTCCACCTAGTTGGGCTGATATCTGACCAGTTACTTTACCTGCTTCTTCTAATGTTTTGTTTATATTAAGTCGTACTCCATTTTCTTGTTCAGCTGCTACTACCGCGGCTCTTGCCTCTTTAGTAATAGTTTGCATAGGTTTACCTGACATATTTGCAAACTTTGCAAAATTTGCTACAGATTCGGCTGATTGTCCTGTTAATTTCATTAACTCAGCTGACTCTATTACTATATCATCTCTTAAAGCAGTTGAAGCTGTTCCAAATTGTTCATTTAAAGATGCAAACGCCTCTCCTATTTCTTTAGAATTTATTGCTAGGTTACCTGAGTCAGCAGCTAATGTAGAAAAATCTGCTCTTAAACCCATAGCTTTTTCTCTACTAACTCCTAAGTTTTTTTCTACAGAAGTAACAGATTTATCAAAATCTAGACCAGCGCTAACTAATTGACCAATTATAGCTACAGGATCAAGTAAACCTGTTTTTAAATCACCCAAAGCAGAAGATAACGCAGAACCCATAACAGCTAGTTTACTGCCACCTTCTTCGGCCTTTTTTGTCATAGCATCTAAAGCTTTTTTACTATCTAAAAATTGACCTACTAGGGGTATTTCACTAATTCCTTTTACTAATTTACCTGATAGTCCAAGTTTTTTTTCTATTTCTATTCTTCTTTTTAACTCTTCATCTAGGGATTTTTGAATATCACCTTGGATATTCATTTGTGCTTGTAAACCTTGATTTATATCTGATAATAAGTTAGCTTCTTCTACTCTACCTGCTTTAACAGCAGCCATTTGTTTTTTCTGGATTTCAACTCTTTCTAGATTTAATCTATTTATGACATCGTCAGACTTAGATATATCTTTTTGTATAGTAGTAGATTTTCTTAAACCTTTTTCTCTTTCTACAATTTGTTTATTTATATCTGCATTAAGATTAGCTGAATCTCTATTAGCTTTATTTATTTTTATAGCCTGTTCATTGGTAATTCCGAATGCCCCACCTAAGTCTTTGGCAGCCGTGACACTATCTTTAATAGCGGACGCATTTTGTCTATTGATTTCTAAATTTTCGTTAAGTATTTGCTGTAGAGCTTGTGCTAAATTTACTACTTCTTTAGAGGGACCAGTATTTTCGGTATTTTCTTCTCCGTTTGCCATTTGTTATAAAGTTATACGTGTATAAATATGAAAAAAATAAAGGTATCTATGATACCTTTACTTAAAAATTATATGTTGAAGATGGACTTACATTAGGTCCTGTAACTTTACTAGAATTAGGACTGTTTTTGCTTTTAACTTTGTCTATTTCTTCATTTTGTTTTTCATGATATTCATTAATTTTTTGAATATGGTAACGTCTCATCCAAATAGGCATATTATAGACTTCTGAGTGTATAAATCCACCACCACCATGGTACACTAGGTCATGTATTTGGGTAAATAAGAGACTTCTATATTGAGGCGTCAGGCCAAAAAAAGTTAATACTGATAGGCAATGTAATATTTTCTACTACTGACCCATCTTCAAATTCAATATCATAAGTTAAATCAATGTCGGGCATTGATTTTGAGATATAATCTCTTAATGCTCTTGCATCACGTGCTAAAAAATTACCATCTACAAACTCTCTAATAGTTTTTTTCTCGTAATCACCATTAACAGAAGTAATTAAATATTTCATCCTTGTAGTTAATTCATTTGATGAACCTTTATTAATTTTTTTAAGACCTTTTAATTCGCTAGCAATTTTATTTTCATCATTTTGTGTTAAAAACTTAAAAGTAACGGGAATTTTAGATGTTGGTAAAGTAAATTCAAATTCATTTTTACCATTTACAATTAATGAATCATTTAATACTTTATCATTTGATTTAGTTAAATCAACAGTTACATTTTCTTCTTCGCCCGTATTAGGGTTTGTATATTTAAATGTATAGTCTTGTCCATATCCTAAAATACGTGCAGCTACTAATATAGCATTTTTATCACCTATAAGTAATTCATTATAATCACAAGGTGTTATTATTAATGATTGTAATAATTTATCAATTACTGTACCATTTTGGATTAAATTTTGATTAGTAAGGATATCCTCTTCTCGGGCAGTCATATACTTCATTTCAATAACTCCTTTATTTAATAGAGATTCCTCAGGATAAAGTAAACCTTTTGAGGGTAATGTGACTTCTTCAGTCGGAAATTGTTGTGTTTGTTCCATAACGTTATTTATTTAAAACTAGTTCGGATATACATATATGTAAGAATAAGAAAAGCGCCAAAAAGGCGCTTTTTCTTTATAAAAATTTTACTATTAGTAATTCAAGATGGCATAATCCATTACTATAGTCATTGAAATATTTGCTGGTGTATCTGAAGTCCAATCCATATCACCAAAATTTGCACTTTGACAATATGCTCCTTTTAATATCCATTCTTCAACAACATCACCTACAGGTCCTAACGTATTAATTCTAATGTCTTTTTTATAGAAATCAGAATAACCATCTCTACCTGTAACTGATTCGTGTGATAAACGAACCCACTCCATTACTGCTTGGGCTCCTGAAGGTGTTACTGGATCATATAGATCACATGTAATGTTTTCCCAATTTGCTTTACCTTTAATTTTTCTTTTCACGTTGATATGATCAAGAACTACTTCACCAAATGAAATACTTGGTCGTGCGATTTTCTTAATTAAGTATGCTGGGATACCGTCGATGAACATCAGGAACCTGTTTTGTAATTTAGGTTCAAATGCTGTGAACATCATTTCATTTGTGTTTAATATTGCCATCTTTTTATATTATTTTATTGTTCAGTTATAAATATAATGCTTTTAAGTTTTTTAGTAGCCTCCGCCACCTCCTCCACCAGTAGCTCCTCCACCACCAGCTCCTCCACCACCATCGAATGTAGCTCCTGTAGGTAATACATTGAAGTCTAATACGATAAATTCTGCTGTTCTAGCTGGTTGTAAGTAAATAGCTCCTACTAATTGGTTTCTATCAATTACATCTGGTGTATTATTACCTTCATCCATTTGTACTCTAAAGGCAAATAATCCTTGTCTTTGTTGTACTGATTCTAGATATGGGTTAACAATATTTAAGAATCTGTTTCTTGTAGCTTGTGTATTTTGTTCAAATACTAGGTATCTTGAAGAACTTGCAATGAATTTCTTAAGAGCAATCATTAATCTACGAACGTTAATTCTATCTAGTGCTGTTGATCTTTCTTGTAATGTTTTCTGACCCCATATACAAACTCCTGTTTGTGGGAATGTAGCAATTGGGTTGATTTTAGCATCATATAATGTATCTCTTTCAGCTTGGTTTAGTCTTATTTTAGCTTCAATTACATTTCCTAAAACACCCCTATTTAAACCTGCTGGTGCAAACCATTCTGCAGCAATTCTATCTGAAGCAGCTATAGCTCCGGGTACAATTACTGATGGTGGTACTAATACTGGTTTATTTCTTGCGGAATCAAGTACTTTAACCCATGGGTAATAAACTGCAGCATAGTTGGTGTCTATACCACTTACGTTGGTTACAGCCGTGTTTACTGACGCTCCTACTTCATTTAAATCCATTACAAAGAATGCATCTCCTCTTTCTTCCGCCATATCAATACCTGCATTTGTAACTAATGGGTGTAATGAGTGGATAACACCAGGCATAGCTAACATATTAATATCATATTCGTCTTGATTTTCAAGAATATCTAATGCTTTTTTATAAGCTGTATATCCTGCTGCTGATGTTGAACTTAAATCAAATCCATA
>VMHT01033698.1_pt1 | contig 14010 bp, 30 predicted proteins | sample 4693611 | NCBI WGS metagenome assembly VMHT01 (sample SAMN12280063, study PRJNA550983) | marine metagenome | isolation source: seawater sampled from same location over 5 years 0.02-0.2 micron viral filtrate | place: USA: collected off the coast of southern California halfway between the port... ... | reverse complement strand
CCTTTCTTTATTTACCTATTTTATAATTAATAGGCTTAGAAGTTTGTTTTTTAATGTTCTTCTCTATCTGCCTATCAATTTCTTTTAAAACAAATCTTAATACTCCATCACTTACTGGCTTTGATCTAGTAGTGACTGTTCTTCCCATTTCAGAGTTCCAGCCTATCTTTTGTGCTTCTGTACCAGACCACCCAATCACTACAGACTCATTTGTAAAGCCTCTAGTCTGTAGGTTATTCATCATATCTCCAGATAGTGTAAGATTAACCTTAGATCCAAAGTTTGTACCGCCTCTGGCTAGTTTAGGCTTTCTAGTTGGATAATCTTCTGCATATACTCTGACTGTTTTTCCATTTACTTTTTTAGTAAACCAAAAGGGAGCGTGAGTTTTGTAAGGCTTAAAGTTCTTATTAAATACATCCTTACCGCCCTTAGTAGTATGTACTCTAATTCTATCAGCAACCTCATCTCCGATTGCTTTCCAAAAAGATCTTTTAAATTCTGGTATCTTACCGAGATTAGCCATTCTGCTCTAATTGTTGTTGAGGTGTTAATGGTGTCTTTTTAAATCCGCCTTTCTTTTCAATTTGCTTAACTGCATCTTGTGGATCTGTTAGCTTCCTAGATACTGATGTTTCCTTAGCCCATCTATGTCTACATGAGAAACCACCGCCATCAATAAATGCTCCAGAATATCTTCTGTCTATTTCTGATCTAGTCAATGCTCCAGCAGATGCCATCTCTAGGCATATATCTCTAGTCTTATCATCTATAATTCCTTGATATACATAGGTCGCATCTTCTGTATCAAATCTAGCCATCTCACTCGTGACAGTTCTTTCAAATGTATTTAAAGCAGTATTCGCTAATGTCTTAGCTTGATCTTTTCTTAGCACTCCACCAGATCCACTTAGGATTGATTCTGTTATCTGGGCTGTAGTTTTATTCCCTACGACTCCCTTAATAGCTTCATCCACTACTTTCTCACCCATTGTATTAATCTGGCTTATAAAGGTCGCTCTATCTAATTTAACTAAGGCTAATAAAGTTTCTTCTGTAACTGCTCCAGTAAACTCCATGCCTAGCAATACGCTTTCATACTGCGACATTAATATGTCTATATCTTTCTGTAATCCTATTTGATTTAATACATAATCCCTTACATCTATACTAGACATCAAAGACATAAACTCATCCCTAAGCATAGAATCTTTAAGGGCTAGAATCTCATTAACCATAGCCAGTTGTGCTTTCTCTAGCGAGTCTGCGAATTGTTCTGCTATTTGATCTTTAGTCACTTCTTAAAGCCGATAGTAATGGTGAAGCTGGTGCTTCTGGTTCTGGAGTTTCTTCCTGTATTGTAGAAAGTTTTTCTTCTAATTCTTCATCTGTAATATCTGGATTGAAATGCCTTAATAAATCTTTCTGACTCATCAATCCATTATCCATCATAAAAGTAAGGCGATCTTTCTCTTTTGACCAGTCTTCTGGATATTGTGACTCACTAAAATCAACAGAATAAGACTCATCAAATACTTTACCAGTATGAACTTCAATAACTTTACGATCTATCGAATAACGACTATTCTCGAAGTCTACAAACATAGGTATGTCTGATTCTCTGTTCTCTAAGTTCTCCATGTTTAAAATCTTTAAGGCTTGACCGCTTGGGACTTGTCCTTGCTCACCCCATCTTACTGCAAGAGCGTGATTCTGCCCTGTGATGTTTAATAACTGCTTAACCGATTCAATCATACTAGGAATATTAGAAGGCGGTGAAACAAAATTCATAGATGCACCTTCTGGAAGTGAGATCAATCTATCTACTCCCCATTTTAAATTAGGAACAGCCTCATCTAATCCAGTAACTACAGGAGAACCCATCTGATAGCGAGTAGCTAACATAACCTCTGTAAATGCGATACTACAATGTAATGAAGCCATTGTGACATCTTGAGCATCATAGGGGAATTGTATTCTACTTATTGGGTTAAGAGAATAAGGATTAATCATTTCTGGATTCCCTTCTAGTGGATAGATCCTTCCATTAATATCAAATAAGAAGTGCATCCCCTGTTCGCCTTCTCTATCTTCTGACCAGAATACAAACTCCCTATCACCTTTAATATTTGTGCCTCGCTCATAGCTATAACCATAAGGCTCTAACTCACCCTCATAATAGTATTCTCTAACATTCGGCAATATATGATACTGTATTTTCTGTAGCTTGTTATTCCATACGCTCTTGACATGGATCGTTCCCAGTAACCAAGCTAACTCACTTGCTAATCTGCTTTGTGAATTAAGGTGATGTGTATAGGTTAGATATTCTTCTGCGAGTTCGCCACCTATAAATCTTTTAGCTGGGTTTTTGTATAGCATCATTCTGGCTCTAGCAAATCTTGATACTACTTTCCCTAATGGTAATGTAGGTATCTGACTTAATGATGCACCGCTAAAGTATTCCTGTACATAGCCATCTACGCCTTTATTATAATAAAAATCTAGTGACATTTGTCTTTGTTTATACTCTTGCTGGAATACAATATCTTCTGCATTTTTTATAGATTCAAATACTGCTTTCTTTCCTAAGTCTGGGATTGTAATCATGTCGTAATAATTCATTAGCTAACAGCCCTGTTCTGGTTAATCATCATATCTGCCATTGTTTTTCGCTTTCTATCTTTATGCTCTTTATCCAGATATAAACCATATAGATGCAGACCAATTAATGCTCCCAAAAATCCAACTAATACGCCCATTATAAACATTACCATTCGTAACTCACCGCTTCTCTTTTCACTACTGGGTACTTATACGATATATAATAAGAACAAGCATCCATCATGTGAGTGAGTTTTATATCGCTTTTATCAATCTTACCATCTCTGGTTCTTTGTACCTGTTCTAAATCTTTTATTAAATAAACACATTTAGGATCTACAGTCATTCTGACTTTACCATTAGCATCTTTTAACATTCTATTCAAAGCGTTTAACCTATCAATCACAGGTGGATTAGCTTTCTTAGCTATAATATGAAAGCCATGATCTCTTAGAATTTGATGATCAGAACGATTACTTGTAGTTGATCTGGCTCTACCAGCGGCATCTGGATAAACAGGAATATTTGGAGCAAGTTTCTTCATCTCCTTTGCTATTTCTTCTGTATTAGAATTGGTAAGCCTAATCTCATCAAGATAATGAATTGAATCAGAAAACTCCATAATAAGAACTGCACTCATAGCCGATACATTGAAGTCAATCCCATACGCTAATCTGCCAGTCCTTTGATCTGTTTGTTTTACATGGATCTGTCTATCAAAGTTATACGCTGCCCTATTGCCTGTTGTTTCAAACGAGGCTAAAAACTCTGTTCTAAAAGCCCTTTCATCCATCATTGATTTAGCTTTCTCTATTTCCTTTTCTGGTACAAAGCCACCATCTACAGTTGTAAACTGCCATGACTTCCAGTCAATGCTCTTGCCTTGTCCTAGCATATAAGCATCATATAGATGATCATAGCCATTAGGTGTACCTATAAACAAAGCATCCCCATCTGTTGTTGTAAGCATAGGATAGATAATTTCTTCCCAGACATGAGGTTTGATGTAGCTGTATTCTTCCATACATACCATGTCAATCCCAGCACCTCTAAGATTATTTTCTTGCTCTGATCCTTTAATTGCAATCTCTGCTCCATTAGGAAGTTTGACCAGTAATTCAGATTCATTAACTTGTGCATCATAATCTCTGAAAATAGTTCTTAATAGTTTCCATGTTGTCGTCTTGCCTTGCCTGTAAGTAGGTGTAATGATCCATCTTCTTTCATTAGGTTCTATCTTCCGAGATAGCAACCACATTAAACTTAAATAAGACTTCCCAAACCTTCGCCCAGCTACCAAGACTTTTCTTTTGGCTGGATGTTTGATAATCTCCCTTCGTTTGGTGTCTAAAGTCCAATCAGTCAATGTTCATAATTTGTATAGGTTCGTTCTTATGAGTGACTTCCCTAGTTTCTTTGCTCTTACCCTCTAACCTTTCTACTATAAACTTTATGCTATTTAGATCCCCTCGTTCTGCTAACTGAAATAATTTACTAACAATAATATTTCTTCTTTCTTTATCGCCTACCTTTGTAAAGCTAAAATCTTTGATTAAATCAGTATAAGCGTTTCGCCTTCCATTTGGGTTGCCAGACTCGCCTTTTTTCCATCTATTACCAAGCGTATTCCCTTTGGCAAAATCGCCATTTTCTTTATGATTAGAACGTTTGTTGGGCGTTTCTTTATTCATCTATAGGAACTAAAGCCATCATTAAAGGCTTATTAAGTTTATCCATTAAATGCTTTACTTCACTTGAATCAATTTCATAAACATCAAATTCTAATCTCCAGTTGTGGGTAGTCTTTAGGTTCTTAATACCTACTAACTCAACATTGAGCGTATTTCCCTCTGTGTCTGGAGTGTTTGTTTTCATAGTTATTTGGTTTGCCGACAAACCTATGATCTATTTCCATTCTATCGCCCTTCTCATCATTTAGTATCTTTTTTGAACGAGTGAGGGAAGATCGCCCCTCTATATATACAAAAAAACCACTACAAAATAGTGGCTTAATTGCTTATAAGTTAAAGTATTGTTAGACTTAGTACACTACATAATCCGTCTTAAAACAGATGTCTTTTACCTTACCATATCTAAATCTACCAATATTATTAAATAGTTTTTCACCTAAACAATAAATACTAGGATCAACAAAATCTAAAAACATTCTTGCTATCTTATCTTTAAATATTGGGAGTTTTACATATCTACTAGCCTCAACATCTATACAATCAGACACAATGTAATCTATGTATTCATCTTCCGCCCAAAAAGCTGGAGCAAGTTTAACCTTATATTTTTCTTCATATCCTTCTTTTTTATACATCTCATTATTTAACGAGTTAAGAATATCTTCAATAAGATCTATATCTTTTAACATATAAAGGCTCTCGTTAGTCCATTCTCCAAAAGTTAATTCATCTGGATGTAAATCAAACCCATGAGCCATTGTTTCTATTAAGTTGTAAAATTGTGTTTTAGTGTAATTCATTTTTATCATCTCCATGATTGTTATTTAATTAATAACTGATATTAATATAATCTTTCCAAAAAACCTAGAAAAACTTTTATAATCCGCAAAATCCTTCTTCGCACATAAACAACTCTTGCTGATCTGCAAATACCGCATGATCCGCTCTGAGTAATCTTCCCAAACTGCTCATCATATAAACAGCGGTTGATTGTACTCCTAAACCTAAACTAATTATTTTCATTTTTTTCTTCTTCTATCATACCATATAACATAGTTAAATAATTAATTGCATCTTGTATTCTACTTTTTATGCTTTCTGATCCTTCTCTGCCATATAAAACATAAGTTCTAAGGCTATCCATGTGCTTTAGTAAGTACACCATAAGGATTAATTTAGGATCTAGGTTTAATCTTGCGCCTATACTCTTAAAGTTGGCGAATTTGTCTACTGAATCTTTTCCATCATCGACAGTATATTCACGACCTTTTTCTATTTGTATCTCTTTGCAACCATCTAAAAGTTCATCACTTAATTTAAAAAAATTTTCTACTTTCATAATTCAAAATCCATATCCATAAGTTTATCCATAGCCCTATCATAATAAGTTTCTATCGCACTTGGTGAAACTTTTAATAATGTAGCTATCATTCTAAAATCGTTCATCCCTTTATTAAAAAAGCAATCAATTACTTGGTTTTCTCGCTTTGACAATATTTCTAAGGATTCCCTTCCAGCTATAAAGGCTCTAAGGTGTTTTTCTTGTTGTTCTTTTTCTTTAATTTTACTTTCCCAGCTATCTTCTTCCTTTCCGCATAAAGGACATGGCTCTGTTTTTTGTTCCATTATTACCTCATGTATTTAATACTTTGTTTAATGTGTATAGTACAAGGCTGATACTCGCTGATATACCTAGTGACCAGATCGCAACTCCCATACCTAAAAACATAAAATTTAAAATCCATTCATAAATATCTAATGTAAAGATCATTGTCTGCTCCCATTAAGTTTTTTCTCTATCCTATGTAATCTGATAATCATTGATAAATTCATTATTAATACACATAGAATAGTAAATTCCCAGTAAGGAAAATACTCTGTGCTGAATAATGCTTCAAAATAATATCTCATATTGCTCTCCTTGTTTAATACTTAGCCCTTTCCATCGGTAAGCCAACCAATTATAAGTAATTTTTTTTCTAAGTTATTTATATGAAAGGGCATTACTTTGGTACACTCCTGTAATTTGTGGATCGTGTACTTGAATTTTTCTTATGTCTAATATAAGGCGTATGGCAATCGCCACATCTAAGAACTGGAAATCTATTTGCTGATGTAAAATATTCCGAATCAGTTTCTAGTAAATTAGGTGATGCACAGTTAGGGCAAACATCTTCATCTAATAATACACCCAGATTAGGATGATTTTTAATATAAGGTCTTATCTTTAAATACATATCTTCTAAGCCTTTTACATCATGGATATTATAATCTAGCATTTTATCTATAGCTTCTTGATTGCCTTTTTGTACTTCTATCCAGAGATCTATTCCGCCAGTTTCTTTCTTTTCTTGTAGCTTAAATTTCTTTGTTAAAAAATCCTGTTTAAATGATTCAAAAGCAAATTCCCTTCTTGTCACTTTTAAAGTGTCTATAGTCCTAAAGCTAGTAGGTGGAAGAATACCATTAGATACAAATCTAGCATTTATCTTTCTTAGGTCAAATCTATCTCCATTATGAGCGATTACAATATCTGCTCTTTCTAGTAGCTTCCAAATGCTTTTTAATATTCTTTTATCATCCCTGTTTATTGCTTCTTCTGGTGTCACTATGTCGCTTATAATATTATCATCATAAAGCCATTTAGCTGCATAGGATAACATAAACCAAGTTTTGTAATTACCTTTGTTATCTTTAATAATATTATTGTGACTAATGAATTGCTTATATAATCCCCAGACATAAACTTCCATAAGGCTAGTTTCTATGTCAAAAATTAATATATTCGGCATCTGGTCTTTATAGTCTTTTGCCCTGTCGTGAAAGTATTCGTTAAATTGCTTTTCGCATCTCTTGCATTTGTATCTCTGGGAAATTGCTACTCCCTTATTATACTGAAAGCCTTTTTTAACGACATCCCCATTATGACACTTAGGGCAATTCATAAGCTACTCCTTACACCATTTGCAAATGGTTTTCTTTTTTCCATATTTAGGGAAATCTACATAGTATTTAATATAGCAATCTTTATCCTGTTTATGCTTATCATTCTTGGCAGCTATGTAACTAATCTCCCAGCACCTATTGCATTTTTTACAATAGTTGATATTTTCATCTGCCAGAACAGAGTCCATCTTATCTCTAGCTTTATATCTAGTCGTTCTTGTTTTTTGTTTAAATTCAAAAAAATCAAAATATTCCATTAATTTAATATCCTTGCTAAAATTTCTTTATCTTTGTTTGGCTGGTTGTATTTATCTGGCTCTGGTGGGTTAGGAACAAACTCAACTCCACAACAGCTTTGCTGTTTAAGTTGGTAATCATTGGGATAGTTTTTCTTACCGCATTTATTACAGTAAGCTATATATAAGCCTGTTTTAGTTTTCTTAAATTTATTCTCTACTACTGGCTTATCTATCTTCCATTCTTTTTTGTTGCTCATCCAATTAGCTAATCTTCTACTTATATCAAATGTTTGCTGCATCTCAAATTTCATCTTTGATCCAGATTTATTTTTTTCAGTCCAATAACTAACAAATTTATCTATTTCATTCTTATCATAGCCTTTAGAATCTACATAACTATTCGCACTTAAACTAAATTTTGACTCCCTTTCTTGTATTTTTTCTTTTACTTTTACTTTATCTTTATATTGTTCTTGTTCTTTAGCCTCTTGTAAGGGGCTAGTAAGCCCCATAAATTTTATTAAGTTATGTTTTGTTAGTTTACTAATTACAGACTTGTGCATCCTATTATTTTCTTTTAATTCACCATATTGAAAATCTATAAAATCTTTTATAAACCATCGTTTTTTGTTAGCAAATTCAATAAATTGTTTATTAAATACTTGCCTTATTTCTTGTTCATCAATCCCTTTACAAAAGTAATCAGCTAGGTCAAAATCTACCTCCCAGATCCCAGCGTGGTCACAATTATCTAGCAAGTAAAACCAGAATATTTTATGATCGTTGCTTAGAGTTCTAAACCAGTATTTTTTCCATTTTTCGGTATCTGTAAATCTTTTAGCCATTAGTATTTCTCCAGTTCTTTTTCTAATTTAGCTTTTATTTCTTTAAAATCCCATAGCGATTTATCTATAATATTAGAGCGTTTTTTTAATCGGTTAAGCCTTGCTCTACCTAGTGCTTTAATCGCCCATTCTTTAGCCTCTATCGGATGCTTATGCCACCAGTAAAGATGACATCCTACACATAAAGCCTTAACATTCTCTGGCTCAAATTGCATCTTTGGGAACTTGCCTCTGGGATAAATATGGCTAGTATGCAGAGCAGTAGTCTTTCCACATCTCAAGCAATACTTATCCCTTGCAAGAACTAACTCCCTAAGAAGTTTACTTAATTGATTTTTTTCGTTTTTTTTCAAACTGTTTTAATATCAATTGTTTTAATCGGTTATGTGCTGCCCCTTCTTCTTTAATCTTTCCTGTATTTAATAAATCTCTATAGAATGGAATTAAACTGACTTTTTGAGGCGGTTTTTCTTTAAAAGGGGAGATCATCTAATTTCTCCTGTACTTTCTGTTCTTCTTTTTGAGTTTCATCTAATGAGGTTTCCATTAAACAAGCTATTTTAAACATTTCTGGCATAATACTTGCGATTTTATTAACCTTTTTACTTAGGTCTATATCTAAGGTTGATACCAGTTTTGTAGCATTATTAAAAGCCATTCCCCATTTAATATCTAGTGATCTATTATTATTAACTGGGTTTGAATTTCCAACTGCCTTAGTATCAGCAGATGTTGGTTCTACTTTCCAGAACATTTTTTCACCATTGTTTACCATCTCAATAAGTATAGATTCATCTATTTGATAATCATTTATTTTATTGAATAGCTTTTCAGACATTACAAATTCAAATGATTGTCCTGTGTTTATTTCAAATGGATCTTTTTCTCCATAAGGTGCTGCAAAGTAGCTATCCCCTATGTTTACAGCTTGAATCCTAAACTCTAGCCATGTTTTATCATTGTAACTTTTAGCTAATCCATTTATCTTCTTAGGATCTTGCTCTAGTCTTATTTTTATTGGTTTATTACTATGATACTGTTTTTTAAGTTGTAAAAAAGCCATATACTGCTCCCTAGTTTAATGTAATTACAGGGCTAATTAATCTGCCTGTGATCTTACAGTTTCTTTTTTCTATTGTAGTAAGTAAGCCAACTTTTTTAAGATCATTGACTCTACCAGATACAGCGTTTATATCTATACTGGTTTTCTTACCGATTTCCCTTAAACTTAACCCATCTGGATAACCTAAACAAAGATTATAAATGAGTTCTTTTTGGTTTGTGCTGATCCCTTCATCGTGGATCTGCTTATATGCTATTCTGCTGGTTTCTTGCATTTTCCGCTCCTGTTTGTGATCCAATCGTTTACACAGTTTTGTGTAAATAGTTTTTTACCTTCGCTTCTAAGGGGAGTCAATAGACCAGCTTCTATTGCTCTTATTATAGTAGATTGAGATAACCCAGAATAGATTCTAATATCTTTCATTGACATCAGCTTATCTGGAATCCTGTTCTTAATCTCGATCTTTTTTAAGCGATCTAAGATTTGTGCCTGTTCTCTGCTTATGATTCTAAGGCATCTAATAATCTCATTGTATTCTGCTTTATACATTAAGCATCATTCTTACTAGTTGAAACATAAGATTTAATAACACCGCTGCTAAAAAATAAGGTGCTATCTTGTTTAAATAGTATGTAAAAGTTCCTATCCATAGTTCTAGTTTATCCATTATCTCCCCTCGATTAGTGATTTGATTTTCCATGTTATATCTACTTTTTTTGTATTAGGATTTAAATACGCTGCTTCTAGTTCTGGTTGTCTATGCTCGTTTAATTTCATCTCCATTTCTATATCTTCAACCAGTTCAATAATAGACTCACCAACAGCAGTAACATAATTAAATGCTCGTTCTGTTTCTATTCTTATTTCCGCATGATACTTACAGTTATGAGGAACTCTATTCTGATTTTTCAACCTTAACTCCTAGTTCCTCTAAATCTTTGACAATCCTTTCAGTGATAATCTGAAATCTGATTGTACTCATTCCCTCTGGTTTTTCTAGCTTTATTTTTTGTGGTAGTGTCATTATCTCCTCATCTGTTTAGCGAAGTTGTTATCATCGCATGATTTACAAAATTGTATTAAACTATCTGCATTACAATTTTCGCAAATAGATCCATCTCCCTTTTTAAAAGCGTTTATGATAGCACTTACTTTTTTTCTATCTAAAAACTCTAATATTGTTTCTACTTTAATAGATATTAATTTAAGGTTATCTATCAATTCATGGTGCATAAGCATATCATATTCTAATTCTGTATTTTCATAAATCCCATAAACCATAGAGTGGATTTTCTCTATGGTTTTCTGTTCATCAGACTTTGGTCTATTTGGCATTTTGCTTTTCCTTCTTCATTAGCTTTGCTAGTTTGACTAAAGTCTTTTTATCTTTTCTGATCTGGTTTAAATACCTCTCTGCTCCATCCCATCCCAGTTCTGTAACTAGTGATTTCATTTTACTCATTATTTGCTCCCTTTTAAAATATCCACTTTTGTATTTTCATATCTATCTTCTGCTGTTTGCTTCCCAACTAAATTAAAAGGAGCGACAGTATATAATCCAAAAAAACAATATTTTCCCCTACCGCTTTTAGTTTTTGTTATTTTAATACGATCAACAACCATCACACGCCCCCAGTTTGTTTTGATAGAATCTCCTACTTTAATATCTTTTGCTTTAGTCATTACTTACCCCCTTCCGCTAATAACATAGCTTTTTTAAATGTAGATCGAGATCCTAAATATTGTTCATTGTAAATAACTTGATAGCGAAAACAATAGTCATTTTTTACTTTACTAAACCACCATTTTTTATATATCTCGGCTCGTTTATTATTGATTTTTTTTATGTAAAGACCAGTAGTTGTTTTTAACCAATCTGTGCCTTTTAAAAATCTCACTCTACTTACCCCCTTGAAAAGATAAGTATTTAGTAATACATTTTTTACATTTTCTTGATACTGGAAGTTTTTCAAACATTTCTGCTGGATATGTAAGAACTGTTACTGATCCGCAGTAAACAGAGGCATCTCCATAAAAATTAGATTTGGTAGTGTTAACTTTTTTAGTTTGCAAGTGTAGTTTTTTCATAATCATCTCCATAATTATAACAACCCTCTAACTGGAGATGATAAACGAGGTATGAATATCGCTAGAGGGCTGTTTGAATTCTTGTTTAAGTAGTCTATCATCTCTTAACAGTATAAAAACAAATAATGAAAAAACCTAGATTTATTTTAAATTATTTTTTCTCATTATATTATATATTAAAAAACAAATAGTATTGTATTTGTTCTTTAGCTTGTTACAAGGGGCATACTAGCCCCTTAAAACTCCTCAACTATTTTTAGATTCATGTTAAAAGTATCTAAAGCAACTTGTTGCATTTCTAGAGAATTTTGATCGAATCTAGCAAAGATGTGTTCTGATTCTGCTCCATCTCCAGCACTTGCATTATCAACGCTAAATATAAAAGGAATATGATTTCCATTTGTTCTGTTCCAAATATCTTCAATAACCGCATCATCAGTTGTATCATGTGTGTGATATTCATCTGGCATTAGATCGGTAGATGCTAAATAACTAAAATTCATATCAAAGGCTAACCTACCACCATAGACAGATCTATTAGAATTGGGTAAGCTAAAAGGTGCTTTACTTGTACCAGATACATTTCTACCATGATTAATCATTGTGCTATACTTTTGACCGCCTAGACTTTGTTGTTGAGTAATCGCATCAAATGTAACTCTTCTGGTTAGAGATAAATCTGGTGTTTTAAAATCAAAATACTCTCCTACTAAAATACAACCTATAGTAAGATCTGTACTAGCATTAAATAGTCCATCTGTTGTTACTAAGGTAGTTTCATTCTCAATGCCTTCAAATTGTATGCCGATATACCTATTTGTAACTTCTGTAAAAGTAAATAGAGTTGATCCATCTGCCGCTGGTTTAACTACAGAACTAGAATTATCCGAAGTGCTCCCACGATCATCTGAATTTACTATTTCTGTTGCTGCCATTCTACTGCCATCTGCAAAATTAACTGTTTGCATATCTGACTTTGTATCAGACCTAGAAATTCTTACTTTAGCACTAGCACTCGCCATATTATGATTTAAAATAGCAATAAAACTTTTAGCGTATGCACCTTGTGTATCTAATGTGATTACTACTTGACTATCTCTATCTCCAGAAGTGTCAAAACTTACTAATGTGCTTGGTCGCATATCAAATAGCTGTGCCTCTACGCCTGTTTGTATTCCCCTAGTTGCTGTAACTCCAGAACCTCCAGTATCAGCTACATCAAAATTACCATTTTGAGCAATTCCCCTAGCCAGTAAATGGCTTAATATATCTACATAAAATCGTGGTGTTCTTATATTTTGGTTAGCCATATTATATTTCTCTTAATGTTAAAGATAATTTTCCAAGTGTTCTTTTTGTTTCAATTATCATAAATTGTAAATTATTCCATGTTGCAGAGTTATGCCCTAGTGGAGTAGTTGGGAACATATTATTTTCATCAAATTCTATAACATCACCCACCTCTACAGGATCATTATTAGAATCAATCCACTTAGCTGGGTTAAGGACATCACATTGTACTATAATTTTTATATCTCCAAAGATATGATTATAATATGCAGCAAAGCTATCATTTGGATCATTATTTGTTGGATCTGTATCACCTATATTAGCCACCAACATATCTAGGTTGACATTAGCCTTATTTTCTTTAGTTTGAATGTTCCATTTTCCCCTAGCTGTGCTGTTTGCAGCTACTACGCTTGATTGATAGCGATTTAAAGCTGGATGCTTATCATAGTTAATAGTTTGATTTGTTATAATATCTGAAAAAGGTGTAATCCCTATATTAATATTACTTATATCATTTTTAGATAATACTTTTGTAGTGCTAGGGCTATCTGCTATGTGTATATATTGTGGCTTGGTAAAATCACCCTGTTTAAATCTAAAAATAAATGCTCCTTCATATTGCATTTGTTCTAGTACGTTTTTTAATGGTTCTTCTTCTAGTAACCAGTAACGAATAGACCAGCCATTTCTATCTGTATTTAATGCACTATAACCATCTATATTTGTTGCTGGATTTGTAGCAACATCTAGCCCAGTAAATCTATTTAACAAATCTAAGTGTGCCTCATGTATATCTGTAATAGTTCCGCTTAATCCTGTAATTCCATTTGACATCCCATTACCGCCAGAATATAGAAAATCTATAGAGTCTAATTTATTATAAGAACTTTGAGCCTCATCGGCACTAAAAGGTAACTTGACTCTAACATCTAGGATAATATCACTATTATGACCACTTATATAATTTCCAAACTTTCCATCATTTAAATCTCCATAATCCCATAGGGCTGTATGTCTTACATTTATATGATCTGGAAGTTTACCGCCTGTTATTTGTCCTACTAAATCTGCTGTGGTATGTGTAGCAACTCCACTAGTAGATCCATCATAACCTAGATTTTGTTGAGATGTTCCTGTTGTTGTATTACTAGCCATGTCTGTATAAGAACCACCACCAAGCTGTAAGTATTTCATATTACTGGTTAATGTCCCATTACTGGCGTTACCATCTATAATTGAAT
>VMHT01123496.1_pt1 | contig 14015 bp, 11 predicted proteins | sample 4693611 | NCBI WGS metagenome assembly VMHT01 (sample SAMN12280063, study PRJNA550983) | marine metagenome | isolation source: seawater sampled from same location over 5 years 0.02-0.2 micron viral filtrate | place: USA: collected off the coast of southern California halfway between the port... ... | reverse complement strand
GTCTAGGGGTTATGACGTCGCCTTCACATGGCGAAGATCGCCGGTTCAATTCCGGCCGAGCCCACCAATGTAAATCGGGGCGGAATTGTTCCAGTCAAGAACAGCAAGAGTTGGCAAATGTTCTTTGGCGCCGGTTCAATTCCGGCCGTGCCCAACAGCCCGAATGGTGCTTTTTTGAATTTATTTTGAATTTCTTATTCCTGGTCACCACCCCGCTAGGTTGAAGAGCCAATGTGGGTTCATGGGGGTATGAGCGCCGTGTCTTCCGCACTTGGTTGGCTCAAAGGCGTACCCGGCGGAATTGTTGGCACGCTGAAACAAGCGGATGTTGGGGTCTTCAAACAGGGCGAAACCTGGAAGGCGTTTGGAATTGCAGCCCTGATGTTTGTGACCATTTCTTTTGCTGCCCTTTCCATGTTCGATAGCATGGATGAGGTGTTTGCTTCTGATGCAGATCCAGCACCAATTCCCAACATGGTGTTTGAATCACTGAACCGCACTGGTATTGAGTCGACCATGGCCAACGATACCGGTTGGATCAGTCTTGATGATCACCGTGGGTCAATCATCATCCTTGATTTCATGGCCCATGATTGTAGTAATTGTCATGCCGTTCAAGAGCATATTGAGAAAGAAATGGACGCTTGGCAAGCTCAAGCAAATGCTTCTGGTAAAACACTGAAGATTTTTGGTTATGGTGCATGGTACAGTGAAACCCTTGATTATCTCAACGAGACCTCAGGCGCTTACCACGTGCCGGCTTATCCGACGGGTCTCGGTTCTACAACTTCTGCCATCCTCGAGGACGGTTCTACAACCGATCCTGTGCGTTTATTCACCACTGGTGGGAGTGGTCAAATCCCTGTTGTCATGGTTCTTGATGAGGAGGGCTACATCATTGCACGGGAAGCCACCGGCACCCCCTCTGATGGATGGAGAAAATTCGATGGCATGCTCCAGAATGCCTTACAGGGTGACGTTCAAGACACAATGTCAAGCCGAATTGCTTGGGAAGAGCCGGACACCTCATACGTAGCAGTCTTCGTCCTAGGCATGGTTTTGTCAATCCTGGTTTATTTCTCACCTTGTGCGTTCCCTGTCCTCCCTGGATTCATCTCGTACTACCTTTCACTCGGTGCTCGAGAGGACGAAATGATTGCCGCTGGCAAATTGAAAAATGGAATGCCAAATTCATGGGTTATTGGCTTATTATCAGGTGTCGGGATGTGGACGTTCTTCGGAGTAATTGGAATCGTCGCTATTGTCATGGGTGAAGCATTCACGGCATCAGGTGCAGTTCACTACATTGCCATCTTCATCGCTCTTTTACTGATTGTGCTTGGCTCGATGATGCTGCTCGGGGTCACATCCCATGTGATGGGCTTTGTGGATAAATTTGTGCGCAAGTACAGCACAACGGAGGCAGATGAGACCTTCACCCCTCGTCGAAACATGTACCTCTACGGTATCGGCTATGCTGCAGCCTCCATCGATTGTACAGCAGCGGCAGTTCTCCCCTTTGTTCTGTATTTGAGCACGCTAGGTAAGGTCGCTACAGGTGTTGGTATCGGCGGATTAATGATCGGTCTGCTTTTCTTGATGGTGTTTGTCACAGTGATGGTCGGTATGGGTCGCCAAGTCATGATTAATTTCCTTCGTCGTTCCACAGGTATGATCAAGATGATTGGGTCTTGGATGATGATCATGGCTGGAATCAGCCTGACCCTCTACCTGACAAATCCAGCCCTCGTAAGTACCGTGTTTGGATGATTAAGCAGCCATCGATTGGTCAAAGGCTTCGATGTATTCTTCGGTTGCAGCCTTGTCGAGAGCAGGCTTCATCCAATATTGCCACGTGACCCAAGTAAAAATAAGTGCAGTTACTGCATCCCAAGCGTAATGTTGTTTGATACTTAATGTTGAAATGACCAAGAGAGCCCAACAAATGATTAGCGTTGCTTGAAGCAACCACACCTTTCGAGTGTCCGATGGGTACCAATACCTCAAGACTAGGACGATTTGAGTTGATTGAACAACGTGAAGTGACGGCCAAGCGTTCCATGGTTTGTCGACACCATGAACCAATGCAAACCAACCTTCCCAGCCTGTGCCTTCCAAGTCCGGTATGAGGTGCCGTAAGTCAATTTCTACCGGGAACGCAATGAAGATGGCAAAGGCCATCCAACTGGTAATAATCATAATCTGTGTAAAGATGATGTTCTGCCGCCACATGGTATCGCTTTTGTTCCCCAACAAAGCCACTGCTGGGTAATAGAGGTAGAGGGAGATATATGGGATTACCAACCATGCTACAAATGGTAGGTTCAGATCAAACGCAGTCTCTGGACTGAATGCTCGCCGATCAACGAGGTCGGACAATCGGTTTGTTGCGAAATACGGTACTGCTGCAAGGAAAGTAAACATGACCATGATGGCCAAACTGAGCCTTCTGTTCCCAAAACTTGTACGGTTATTCCAATGGGATTTCCAAACTCTCCAAGGTTGTCGACCCCAATTGCCCATGATGACCATGCTTTTTTGGTTCATGTGTAAAGTTAATCCAATCAGAACCTATCATCGCCTTGATTTGAGCAGCGTCACTCTTCTTCGTATGTCCCAACTAAATCGTCCCAAGAGACAACTCGGTCAGCAATCAAAGAGGCTTCCTCAGGATCATGCGTGACATGAATGGCTGCGGTCTTTTTTTGCTTTAGCCACGCTCTTGTGTGGATTGAAATGGCCCTTCGAGTTTTCAAATCAAGAGCGGAAAATGGTTCATCGAGAAGCAAAAGTTCTGGTTGGCCCAACATAGCTCGGACCAAGGCGACGCGTTGCGCTTCTCCTCCGGAAAGAGCTTCCACCCTTCTTCGTCCAAATCCACCCATGTTCACCGAATCAAGTTCTGCAGAAATAATCCTGCGTCGTTCACTTCGGTTGTGCTTCTTCTTGAACCCTAGAGCGATGTTCGCTTCGACATTCAAGTGTGGATAGAGAATTGGTTGCTGAAAGAGGTAGCCAACGTGCTCCCTACCCCTTTCATGGGCAAAAAGAAGTTCACCTCTATCGAACTCTTCAAGTCCGACAATGCACCTGAGCAGCGTCGACTTTCCACAGCCACTCGGTCCGAGAATAGCAACGATTTCATTTGCCCCAATTTCAAGATTTAAACCCTCGAAAATCACTGCATTATCGAATGATTTTTTCAGTTCGTTGATGTTGACAATCACTTTATTTTTCATCTAAAATCCTCCTCCATCGCCTTCCGGTCTGAATCGCTCTGCAATAAAGAAAAGGACGAAAGTGAGCAGCATCAACACTGTGGCAGCAGCCATTGCAGTCGGTTGTACGAGTGGATCGAATTTAGGTCTTGACATCAACGTATCAACCAGGACTGACAGCGTGTCCCAAGAACCAGCCCGAACCAAAAGCCAGGATGCACCAAATTCTCCAAGGGAAAATGCCATGGTGAGTGATGATGCAACAACCGCTGGCCCACGTACAAAGGAGAAATACCCATGGTACCAGGTTCTCATCGGGTTCAATCCCAAGATTTGAGCCTGTTCTTTCCACTTTGGTTCAACTGAGCGCATAGCCGGCAACATGATCCTCACTACAAATGGTACTGTCAGTATCACATGGGGGACGACTGGAAGGTAATCCCATTGGAAGAGCGAAGGCATTGTTTTCAAAACACCTAGCAGGATGCCCAATCCAACCATCACAGCAGAAATGGCAAGCGGGAGAAGTGTAGCAACATCCAACGCTCTGGCGTAATGCGGATGATCGTTAATTTCCAGCGCTCGAATGGTTGAGGCCAACAACCACCCTACGGGCAGGGCTATGGCTAGAGTCGCAAATGCAAACAGAAGGGAATTCGTCAAGGCGTCAACGATGCTCAGGGTTGAAAGATCCCCCGACCATGCTGAACTCCAACCTGCCATGCTCCACCCGTATGAGGTGCCATCCGAAGTGGATTCACGGACTCTGAACGATGCACTCAGCGCTGCCAACATTGGTGAAATGGCGAACACAAGTCCGGCATAGACCGTTATCCTCGCCTTGATTGGCGGAGGCCCACGGCTTGTCCTTGACATGTGTTCAGAAACCAATGCAAATCTGGACGAGTGTCGGCGTTGCAGGGTAGAAGTAAGGTACAATGCTCCAAGGAGAATGATGAATTGCACGATCGAAGATGAAAGCACAATTTCGCTTGTATCTACCCGGTAGTCATGAATTCCCGCTGATCCACCGTATGAAGCCATCAAGGATTCAAGAGTGTTATTGAATGGCGTTAACCATTTCACCAAGGCAAAGGATGTGAAGGAGAAAAGAAAACTCAAGGATGCTGCACAGAGTACAGCAGGTCCAATCACGGGCCACCACAAGTGACGAACTCGTCCCCATCTTGTACGACCTTGTCCAAGTAAACTCATTTGCTCCTCCCACGCAGGGTCCAACCGTGCTAATGTAGGTTCAACAAATCGAATTATGAGTGAGAGATTGAACCACGCGTGAGCAACCACAAGAACGAGGAAGTGTCCTGGATGCGCCCATCCTGTCCTTTCTGCAAATGAACCCACAAAACCAGTTTCAGTTCTTAGATCAAGACCTCGAGCAAAAAGGAAACTTTGTTGGTCGATGAGCAGGAGAAAACCCATGGCTACGACAATTGCAGGCATGACAAAGGGAACAGAAAATATGGCTCGTAGCATCGAAGCACGTCGCCATTTGTATCGGCCTAAGTTCCAAGCAATTGGTAATCCGATGAGGACAGTGAGTGCAGCAGAAACACTTGCCTCTAGAACAGTAAACTTGAGCGCATCAACAGCTCCATAGGCGTGAGGAAAGTGAACAATTGCGTCGATTGGGTTCTGCCCGGTTACCGATTGCAATCGCCCAAGAGCGTAGACAAAGGGCAGCCCTGAGAGCGTAATGTAGCCAAGGACAAGGAAGGCCCTGGCAACAGTTTCGCTTGTTCGGGCCATCTCAGGGTTTCCCCTCAAGCCTGTTGAGTCGTGGATTTCCAGTCTTCAAGCCACTTTTCCATATTTGATTGGATTTCTTCATATGTCATTGTGGTCACAGTGTCAGGGACATCTGCATGGTAGCGGTATCCGTCAGTTTCAGGCAGGTCATACCCTTCAAGAACGGAATACATGAGGTTGTTTTCTGGCATGTTGGCATTAACTTCTGGCGACAATAAGTACTCGATGAAGAGTTCAGCACCTTCTACTTGAGCAGCACCGTTGATGATGCCAGTGTACTCGATTTGGTGGAAGTTTGCGTGTTCGATCATCAGTGATGTTGAATGCGTGTAATTGCCTGAATAATAGGCTTCAACGCCTGGAGAATGGCAATACGAAACGGTCATCCAAGCATCACCGATGTGGCCTTCAGTGTATTCACCATACCCTCCAGTGTAATGTGTTTCATAGGCTTCAGTCCAACCTGAAGTGATGATTGCATCGTTATCCATCATCGACGACCACCACCCCATAGCATCACCATTTGTTTCAGGTTCAAAGTATTCCATAGTGGCTACCAAGAACGCTCTTCCTGGGGATGAAGTGACGGGTGAGGGGAAGGCGATTTTGCCTTTCCACTCTTCTTCGGTGAGGTTAGCAAGGTGCGTGGGCACCGTCATGTTTGCCTCACTTATCGCATCTTCATCATAGTTCAAACACACATCTCCTTGGTCAAAGGGAACGGCGAGAGGTCCATCATAAAATCCTGAGGCCTTCGCAGAGATATTGTCTATGCTGGCCGTATGCGGCTGAAGGAGACAGTTGTCAATGGCTGTTGGGAGGTAGGTGTTGTCAAGTCCGATCATCAAATCGGTTTGCTGTGCTTGTTTTGTTAGCATCATTTGGTCAAGGATTCCACCAGCATCGTCAACTTTGGTCATTTCGACAGGGATTCCAGTTTGATTTGTAAATTCGTCAAGAACCTCATCCGACAGAGCGGTAATATCGTAAGTGAGGATTCGTAGAGTTCCGTCGTCCTCATGGCCTGCAGCAAGGACAACACATTCGCCCTCTTCTGACGTAGATTCAATACAGCCGCTCAGTGGCGCTGCTATGACGATTATCATGAGGAGCATTGTTTTCAGATTCATGCGCTCGCCCCCGCAAGAACTGCTGCAATTTGGTGAGTGCGATCGATCAATTCCAATGGATTGTGCGCAAGAATATACAAGGCTGGCTCCCAACCGAAGGCACCCTCGTCCAGAAGAACGTCGTGCTTCGAACTTTTTGCTTCAAGTTTCCCCTTTGGGGCTTTGCCGAATGAGTACCCGAGTTGCGCACACGCTTCTTCAATTCGCTGAACATCAACCCCGTTTTCTAGCAAAGGCGGTAAGATGTTCATTGCTGCGACCTTTGACTCATCTTGTGCATGGGCCGCTAGCAGGAATTCAGCGAGATGCTTCGAGGTGCCAAAAGCCGGCGTTTCATGGTGGCGAAGGGAACCATCAACAAGGGTGATGCGTCCAGGAAATGCAGCGACTTCCTCCGTTTGGAAAGCTCCTTTGATGCAGGAGGCTATGTTCAATCCAACAGCGGGAATGACGTGCCCAATCCGCTTCGCATCGAGGCGGCTTGCCGCCCATTCGAGCCGTCTCAAGAGGGCGCGTTGTTCTTGTCCAGCATCGAGATCAAGCCCAGTAAGGGTTTTGTCAAAACGGAGTGTGTGATTACCTGTAAACTGAAATTCCACGATGAACCTTTGGCGAACAACTTGTGTACCAGGTCCCATAGAGGACAGGGCTTGTGAGAGTTCATTACCCCAACTGTCGATTGTGGCTTCATCCGCAGTAGCTCCAAGTTCCCGAATGGTTTTCTGCATTTGTCGTGAAATCGTGCTCTGTGTCGAGCCAAGTAAATCTGCAATCTCGTTCTGAGACCAACCTTTCGTTCGCAAATCTTTCGCTACGTGTTGATGCAGTCTCTCGAGCCATTTGTCGCCTACCATGCCAAGCATGACAAGCGCTCCTATCGCTCATTATTCAATATTACTCGCGAAATATGCAAGTTGCATGGTATTCAAAGACCTCAAAGCCACTCCAGGAATTGCCTCAAAAAACATCGATCTCGGAAGCTAAATCATGATACGGAGCGGCTCTTTCCTCGTTTGACAGTGCGGCCCGTCCCGAGGGGGAGGGCAAAATCCACACATCGACACCAATGAGGCTAACTGGCCATTTTCGTGGCCTATGTTCAGTTGATTGTTTGCCATGGTCGCAACGTGCAAGAATCGGCGTAAAGAGTTGTTTCCATTGACGCTTTCCGACAAAACAAATACGCTTGAGTGAGCCATTCATGCTAAACGCATAATTCTCTATTCGTTTTAGGAATAAGGCAGAATTTTCTTTGAATTCCTGCCGAGAAATCTTATTGGCATCATTTCCAGGGGTTTCAATCACATCACAAAACCCAAACCCAAAATTTTCGACCAAGATATCGTCCAATTTTGGATCCTCGCCATCTGTTATTCCACTCTCACCAAGTAATTTCCAAAATCTATTCGATGGATTTGCAAAATAATGACCGGTTTCCCAAGTATGCAAGGACGGATTGTGGCCAACAAATATGCTGTGACATGGTGGCGAGTCCGGACCGGGCATCTTGGCTCGGTACTTGCCCATGTTCAACATTAATCCCGTGGAGTGGATGAACTTTGCAGTCCTTTGTCAATGAATTCACACCACAGGCTTCTAAGAGCCGCCGCGATGCCAACATTGCAGGGGCGTTGTCATGGAACTCAATGAATTCGTGGACCGCCTCTGTCAACGCATCCTCCAATACATCGAAAGCGGACAGAAACAAGGGAAATTAGTTGAATACGTCCCTGCAGATTCACTCTCCAAAACCTCCGATATTCATCTTCCTCTCGAAGGCCGTGGGACGGAAGCGGTATTCGACGATATTGATGAATTTCTACGCAAGAGTGTCAAAACTAATCGAGCAGAATTCATGAATCCGCTTTGGGGTGGCCTCAATATTACTGGGTTTGCGGGTGAAGTCATCACCGCACTGACCAACACCTCGATGTACACATACGAACTTGCTCCATTCGCGACACTGATCGAACAGACAATCCTCAAGCGAATGGGAGAACTCGTAGGTTTCTCTGATGGTGGAGGCACGATGGCAACGGGTGGTTCAAATGGCAACATGCTAGGCATGTTGTGCGCTCGTGAGGTGGCGTTTCCCTCCTCGACCCACAAAGGAATTGACGGCACCAAAATGGCTGCCTTTGTCTCAGCAGAATCTCATTACTCAGTTCTTATGTCTGCAAACGTGATTGGTATCGGCCATCAAAATTTGTTCAAAATTCCAGTGGATCAAGACGGACGTATGCGACCCGATGCATTACGGGAAGAAATTCGACGAGCAAAAGAGGAAGGGCTGACTCCATTCTGTGTTGTATCTACCTCGGGAACAACCGTCCGTGGCGCCTTTGATCCCTTGATTGAGATTGGCCAAATCGCTCATGATGAAGGCATTTGGCATCACGTTGATGCCGCATGGGGTGGCTCAGCTCTCTTTTCCAATCAACTTTCAAGTCTCATGAAAGGCGTAGAATTAGCAGACAGTGTTTGTTGGGACCCACACAAAATGATGGGCCTTCCTTTGATTTGCAGCGCGTTTTTAGTGAAGCAACCAGAGGTCCTTGCGAAGGTTTGCGCTCATGGAAATGTGGCCCATTATCTGTTTCATGAAAGCAGCAGAGACTACGATCTTGGTCGTTATTCCCTTCAATGTGGCCGTCGTAATGATGCTTTGAAATTGTGGCTGGCCTGGCGGGAATGCGGCGATGCTGGTTGGGCTTCACTCGTTGAAAATTACATCTCGCTTGCAGAACACCTACAGACGCGAATTCAAGATCATCCACAATTAGAAATGATGTCGAGTCGAGAGTGGACGAATGTATGCTTCCGATATGTACCTCGAAAGGATATTGACTTCAATGAAATGAATTCTGAACTCCGATTGCGAATTATGCAAAACGCTGACTTCATGGTAAGCCGTTCTAACATAGGCGAGGATGTTGTTATTCGATCCGTGATTTCGAATCCAGGTATCACCGTATCGACACTCGATGCCTTCATCGAGGAAGTTCTACGAATTGGAAATGATATCGAACAAGGTCTTCCCAGAGAAACACCCTACTGAACCAAACTTGTCATGTGGGAGGTGTGGGAGCACATACGACCTTTTTTGAAGAGATGAGTGTTTCTTTGGCTTATGGAGGAAGGCTTGGATTCTGGTCAGACGCCTAGAGTTTCTCACCGAACTACAAGTCTGACTCTTTTTGGCTTAGGCTTCCTTCTTTCTGTTCTCCAACCGCTTTTTTTGCTGCTCACCGGAAAAGACGTTAACGATGCTATTTGGCCCCACGCTTACAGAGCGCTTCAAGCAACGATGTTGTTGCGGGAGCAAGTTACCATGATGTTGTTTTTTGCATTGCTGTTATTCTTTGCCTCGCTGGTGTCCCTGAAGTCGCAAGTTCGAGGCAAGCCACAAAATAAAACCCTCAATTACGCTCTTGTTTTTGTTGGAGGATTATTTTCCGGATTCACAATGCTGTATTTCCTTCTGGACGTGTTTTATCTTCGAGGAGCTTTCCTCTTGCTTCCAACCTCGTACGGAATCATTCTGCTCAGTATTCTCTTCATCGCTGGCGGACTTCCAAGGTTGCCAGAACGAGAATCAAGAGCAAAGATGCTCACAAGCCTAACACACCTCATGGCTGTTTTCTTTGCAGCATGGTTAGTGATGCCTGGAATCCCTGCCATGATTGGACTTGCCCCTTCACCACCGGACGCACCACGGATTGGGTATGGTGCCGAGCCTGGACCGTTCGATACGACAATGACCATCCATTCGTATGACATGCCAATAAAAGTGGATGAAGTTATCTTGAAGGAAGAACAGGACATCGACTTTTCAGTCTACTTGACCTTGCCAGAGTTGTACCCCGACTTACCATTGGATCGAATACCGTTGGCTCTATTGAGCCACGGGTGGGGCTACCCTGTATATGATGAGTACACCGATTGGATTGAACACCTTTCCGCACGTGGTATCGCCGTAGCCTTTGTCCAATACCCATCTCATATCGACCCAATCATACCCGAAGGGCTAACCGGCATCGATGTTGAAGGGGCCTCAAATTACCCACACCATGAATATCGGGCCATGGCAATAGCGGCGGCACTCGATATGGTGCAACATGTCGCTCTTAACGAGACACGTCATGCATCCGTGGATGCAGCTCTTGGCAATGTCACTATTGATTCAAGCCATTTGTGGATTGGTGGGCACAGCCTTGGTGGGGCTTACACGTTCATTCAACTCTACGAGGCGATGGAACGTGGATGGGGCAATGAAACACTGTTTGTCGATATTGAATCAGGTTGGACTCGGCCAGATCAGGTCATGCTTCAACCAAACTTTTCGAGAATGCCCGAAGACGCTATGGTCCATCTCGCTCGAGGTGTTGACGATATGACTGTTGATGCATGCTACAGCGTACATCATCAACAGGTCTACGATATGCTGCCCGACGAGCACGTGCTCTACATCGAATTGCAAAGCGACTTGTACGGTTTCCCACGTTTGGTTGGCTCCCACTATCTGCCAACAGATTCAGTTCACGATCGCCTTGCCGATTATGGTGTGTATCGGCGTATTGACGCCCAAGCAGATTGGGTCTTCGCACGAACCCAAGGCGATAACATCACTGAGAGTTGGGCTTACGACCATTTGGTCGATGGCGACCTTCTTCGTTCGATGGGCGAATGGTCAGATGGAACGCCGGTGTTACCTCTGCTTGTCTATCAGGATGCCTTGCATTCTGAACCTAAATTCGCATATTGTGAAACTTTTGAAGGCGTACTCTGACTGTGTGTCTGAAGCAGGGTTTTTGATTGAGTTTATGGGGCTGGTTGCACTGCCAATGCCATGAGCGAAGGCGCACCAGTGAGGACCGCATTGTATGATGAGCATGTTGCCCTTGAAGCCAATCTTGTCGATTTTCATGGATTCGAATTGCCCATCTGGTATTCCAACATCAAGCAAGAACACCTCGCGACCAGAGCAACTGCAGGTTTGTTCGATGTTTCGCACATGGGTTCATTCCGATTCAGTGGCCAGAACGTCAAAACTTGGCTAGAAAGCCTCGCTACGCAAAAGGTCACAGCGGTCAATGCTCCACGTTGTGCGTACACTCACTTTCTCGATCATGATGGTTTTCTGATTGATGACATGATTTTTGCAGTCGTTTCGGATGATGAAATCCTTGGCGTTCCCAATGCTTCGATGATCGAGGTCATGTGGAAATGGTTCACCGAACACCTTCCCACAGATGGCTCGATTCATCTGGAGAATCTTTCCGATGATACATCCATCATGGCTTTGCAAGGGCCCCATGCCAAAGCATTGTTGAGCAGTGTACTCGGGGAATCGAATCATGTTGCCCGATTCAAGTGGCAAGCAATTACAGAAAATCAACTCGGCGTCTCTGGGTGGCTCCAAGGTACAGGGTATACCGGAGAAGCAGGGTACGAAATTTTCGTTCCAAATGGAGAAGCGCCACGCCTATGGCGAGCGTTGATTGAGGCTGGAGCTGTACCTGTTGGCCTAGGTGCCCGTGACACCTTGCGTCTCGAGAAAGGGTTCTTGCTTTCTGGCGTCGACTTCTGCTGGCCTCCGCTCGCAGAAGCTGATGATGCCTCCTTCTTGTCGCGTGATTCGTGGGAAACAAACGTTCCGTTTGGCCTTGACATCAATCATGATTTTATCGGCAAGCACCGAGTCATCAGCCATGACGAGAGCGACGCCCGATGGTGGGGCATTCGCTACACTGAGAAAGGACCACTTCCTCGACCAGGTAAAGCAGTCACCCTCCTTGATGGAACCAGCATTGGTGCTTTGACTTCCGGCGCGCCAGCTCCAAGTTTGGAAAATCTCGGCATCGGCATAGGCTACCTCGCCGATGTGAGTGAGGGTGATGAGGTGCTTGTTGTTGCGAGCCCACGAAAATCGGTCAAGGCAGTTGTCGTGCGGCCTCCTTTCGTTTGATGTTTGAATCCGTCTAACGTTTCAGTATCAGCCAACGAGTGATTATTCGAGGTCCACTTCGCCGGAAAATCAATCGAAATCGGCGTGATTGTTCCAGCGGGGTAAAGGGCGATTATTATCACCGTTCCGCGCTCGGTTTATACTACACCCGCGAGGGGAGTTGCACTGTTATGGTCGATCAACTGCCGAATCTGGGCCGCGAGGCCGAAATGCTTGCTAGTATGGGGATGTCTTCAATGGACGATCTCTTTGCCGATATTCCCGATGATGTTCGTATGAAAGGGCCATTGCCGCTCCCAGATGCACAATCTGAAGAAGAAATCATTGCAGACGCCCGACGTTTGCTCGGCTCCAACGTAGCTCTTGGTGAGCGGGTTTCCTTCCTTGGTGCTGGGCTGTACAGAAATTATGTACCCGCCGCAGTGTTCCAGTTGATTACACGTGGTGAATTCCTTACCTCGTACACACCTTACCAGCCGGAGGTCAGTCAAGGCATGCTTCAAGCCATGTGGGAATTCCAAACCTTGATCTCAGAACTAGTCGGCCTACCTATTGCCAATCTTTCGCTGTATGACGGTTCCACAGCCGCTGCCGAAGCGATCACTTGCAGCGTACGTGTCCACACAAGAAAAGCAACGCAGAAAAACACCGTCTATGTCTCGGAATTGACCCCTCCCGACCGAATGTCGGTCATGGAGAATTACTGCCAAGGTGCAGAAATCGAAATCAAATTGCTCCGTCATAATGCCGATGGAACAGTAAACCTCTCATCCGCAAAAGAAGCAGCAGGATCCTGTGGCGTTTATGTCGAACAGCCAAACCCACTCGGCGTGCTCGATGGTGGTCTGCCATTGCTGAAAGAAATTATTGGCGAACATACGGCGTTGATTGTGGCGGTTCAGCCGGTTTCGCTCGGTTTGGTTGAGGCCCCGGGTGCTTACGGCGCAGACATCGTCGTAGGCGAAGGTCAGCCGCTTGGAAGCCCAATTACCGGTGGTGGTCCAATTTACGGGATTTTCGCCTGCAGTAAACCCTACCTTCGATTGATGCCCGGTCGGATTGTCGGTCGCAGCATTGATGTCGATGGTAAGGAAGCATACTGCCTCACCCTGTCCACTCGTGAACAACATATTCGTCGCCATCGGGCAACGTCTAACATTTGCACTAATGAAACCCTCATCGCTCTGATGGGAGCCATGCATATGTCGCTACTCGGCCCTGAGGGTCTTCACGACTTGGCCGTGCGTAATATGGCAGCCTGCGCACTTGGCAAGCAAAAATTATCTTCCATTAACGGCGTTCGCATGCCTCACGCCTCAAGCCACCATTTCCAAGAATTTGTCATTGAATTGCCAGGCACCGCACGTGACTGTCTAGCTTATCTCGACAGCGTCGGGATCGTTGGTGGTTTCGACTTAGCACGCTGGTACCCAAATCAGCCAAATTGGATGCTTGTATCGTTCACTGACCAAACCAAAGCCAATGAGATTGAACTTCTCGCTGAGCACATCGAAGTGTGGGCTGCAAGCAAGGGGGTGACTGCATGAGTCACCTGTTTGGCCATAATGGTGCTCCCGGCAAGGGTTACTCACAGCCCGCACCGGTTGTTCCTGCATCAGAAATTTCTGTTCCTGATACGCTTCTTCGAAAGCAAGCTCCACGTTGGCCACGTATCTCTGAACCTGAGATGGTACGTCATTATACCTGGCTGTCAAAGCGAAACTTTGGCATTGATACAGGATTTTACCCGCTTGGTTCTTGCACAATGAAACACAACCCAAGAGTCAACGAAGTCATCGCCCAATTACCTGGAATCGCTGATATTCACCCCCACCAGCCAGAACACCATCTACAAGGCTTGCTTTCAATTTATCACGAAATGCAACACATGTTGGAAATCTGTTCGGGTATGGACCAAGTCACCCTCCAACC
>VMHT01131959.1_pt1 | contig 14018 bp, 12 predicted proteins | sample 4693611 | NCBI WGS metagenome assembly VMHT01 (sample SAMN12280063, study PRJNA550983) | marine metagenome | isolation source: seawater sampled from same location over 5 years 0.02-0.2 micron viral filtrate | place: USA: collected off the coast of southern California halfway between the port... ... | reverse complement strand
TTCTAAAAACATTATGATGTACAATTACTTCATCCCCAACTTTAATTTCAGTTGTTTCAGACTTAGGTATTGCTGTCACTATACCAATACGACTAACATATTGATGATCGGATATTTCTGTATTTAACAGCAACTCCGAACCATCAATATATTTTTTATTATCGTATCTTCCGTTTTTAGGTTTAACTATAAAGTTAAATAAACTTTGCATTAATATTCTAAGTTATATTCAACGGCTATAGCCATATTTTTATTAAAATCTTTCCACGGTAATACTTCATTTTTCTTTTTAATATAAATAGAAAACTTATCGTCTTGTTCTAATATATCAACGATAGTGTGCCCTCCATAAACTTCTTGGCCTACGGAATAATGCATAGCGTCGTTTTTATAGTCTCTACCTATACTAATTTTTCTTACCAGTGACATGATTTTATTTTATTAATTCTGGTTTTTCTTCTTCTTCAGGAATTGGAACGTAAGTACCGTCTTGTATGTTTACACTAACTTTACCGTATTCTTTTTCTAAATTATTTTGCAATTCATTAAGATTACTCTGAAAAGTTTGTGAAGCATGTAAAAGCTGATGTTTTTGCATTTCAATATTACCTAATTGACTTGAAGCATTATTAAGCTTTCCAACTAAGTCCTGTAAATTTTTTAATTGTTCTTCGGTTATTTTGTTTTCACTCATGGTTTTAATTTTTAAATTATTTAATTATATTACACTATTATTTATTAATTACTTGTTTTGGTTGTTTTCTAAATATATTATTCTTCCGCAAATGGAGAAGAATAAGTTTTTGATGTTGGTATTTTTAATTCTGCTATTTGAGAAATTAAACTTTCTTTCATAGAATCAATGTCTAAGTTAGCCTCTAGCCAACCCACTACATCACTTTTTTTCAAATCTTTATATTCAATAAAGCTATTTTCATCAAAAGATACAGAATAAGTCCCTATATTAGATGCACTAAATTCCCCCTCGGTACAGTTGTATGTCCAATGAATAGTATATACAACATCTTCTTTTCCTTCTTTGCTAGGATATGTATCTAAAGCGTTTATATTCCAAGAATATATTTTATCAATTTTTGCCATTTTTTTATTTTTTACAATTACAATTACACTTTTTTAATTCTTCTATTTCTATTTTTAGTTCTTTAACTGCTTCAATTAAATATCCAGTTAAGTTTCCATAAGCAACACTTAATGTTCCATCATTGTCAGTTACTAATTCTGGTGCTATTTTTTGTATTTCTTGTGCTATAACACCGCTGCTATCTTTACCAGTATCTTTTCTAGTAAAGCTAACACCGCGCATATCGTATACTTTAGAGCCATCTAAAGTTTTAATATTTTCTTTTAATTTTTTATCTGAAAAAGCTACAACATCACTAGACGCTAATATAGATCCTGTAACGTGTAATTTTTGCGATGGGCTTGTATTTCCAATTCCTACATTACCTCCGTTAAAATATGAATTGCCTGAGGTATTAATTCTAACCGTATTACTATTAGATGAATTTCTTAAATATATAACACCATTAGTGCTTTCAGAACCTAATAAATGTGTACGCACACTACCATTAAAAATATGAAAAGTATCATCATTTGCAGAGCTTACGGCTAAATGTAATTTTGCACTAGGCGAAGCTGTTCCAATTCCGACGTTTCCTGAGGTTAAAAAAGTCGTGGATGTTGATGGTGAATTCCAAGTGCCTATGCTCACACCATTGTGACCCTCAATATTTACCATACCAACAGATGAGCCACCACCCCAAGAACGCCCAAAAAAGTGAATCACACCTGTTGCATCAGTACTTTGAAATGCTCTTATAACGCCATAGGAAGTAGCAGCATTATTGAGTTCAATACTTGCGTTAGAATCAACTCCAAAATTATGCAATCCATTTATTAATAGTCCTTTTGAATTAGTAGCTCCATTAACATCTAATTTTTGACTAGGCGAATTTGTTCCGATTCCTACTTTTCCATTGTGGGTAAATCTTGTGTTTAAACTATTAGATGCTGTATTTATATCTATATGCCTTTCAAAACTTGCATCTGTTACAAAATCAATACTTGACATTAATGTAGTATCTACTCTTGTTTGAAGTCTAAAAGTTGTGCTATTCCAATCACTAGATGCGCTAGTTCTTATTTGTTTAAATATTAAATCGTGTCTATCTCCTTCAAAAATAACACCATCAACTTCATCATTTGCATTGCTTCCAATACCACCTATTCTTACTTGTAATTTAGATGCTGGCGATGTCGTTCCAATTCCTACGTTGCCGCCGTTAGCAATAAATATTCTACCATCTGCCGCTCCTAGTTCACCTAAATTTAATCCTGTTGTTCTTGCTGCCCAATACCAATTACTTCCTCCACCACTATTTGCCAACCTAATTTGCCCACCGTCCGTTCCGCTATTTACAGAATATATATTACCTATAACGTGAAGTTTTTGCGCAGGCGTAATCGTTCCAATTCCGACATTTCCGTTAGCCGCAATTCTCATTTGCTCACCACCTCCAGCAATAAGCCTTATATAACCCCAAGTACTTGTAGTTCTATTGTATGATTGCCAAGCTGTACCGCTTGCTTCAGAAAATAATTCTAAATCAAAATTAGAACCCGATTTTATAGCAAGTTCAGCGTTTTGTGAATTTTGAGTTCCAATCCCAACTTTACCTCCAGAAGTAATACGCATACGCTCATTAGAATTTGTAGTAAATAAAATTGGATGTGTACTTTTTTTGTTTTCTATATAAGCATTACCTCCACCATCTACACCAAAAACTGCTGTATCTGTATTACTGCTTGATTTGAATGCTAATGTTGAAATCGCTTGTGTTGACTATATCAATGTTAGATCTGCTGCTGCTGTATTATAGTCGTGTAATTTTTTTGAAGGCGAAGTTGTACCGATTCCTACGTTGCCGCCTTGTTCAAATCTTACTATTTCACTTTGTGAAGCACCCATACCTGAGCCTTTAGATCTGAAAGTAATATGTCCCCCGTGAGCACCGTTGTCAATAACTCTTATACTTGCTGCGGCATCGGGGTTTGTGCCTGTTAAACCATAGGTTGTAAAATCTAAATCAACAAAAGCCCCAGCCCCACCTGTTGTATTATTTAAATGTAGAGCAGTACCATTTGAAGTTATAACATTATGTTGTAAATCACTAGGCGTAATCGTTCCAATTCCTACTTGACCTGTACTAAGAACAGTTACTCTATCTTGTGTTCCTAAATTTGAAGAACTAGCAATTTTAAATTTTCTACTATCATCATAATCAACACCTACAGTATAACTTTGACCTGACACATTAAATTTTATAACAGAATCTGTTGTGCCTTTTGTAATGTTTACGTCACCTGCAAAAGTTGCATTTGCAGTAACACCGTCTATTTTAAGTGCAGTTATGTTCGCGGTCTCATCTTTAAAATATAAATGACCATTTGAAACAAATTGACCCCATTTACGGTTTGGATCTTCTAAATATATTACAGGAGCACCTCCACCAGAAGAATTTATATACAACTGGTTGTTACCAGAGGATTTTGTCATTGTAATGTTATCTTGAACAGTAACACCTCCTGCAAAAGTTGCATTTTGTGAAGTATCTAAAGTTAAAGCTACATTACCAGTATTTGTTGTTAATAATAAAGCAGCCTCACTTCTTAAAACCATATCGTGATCAGAAGCAGATTGTGTAATTGTTGAACCGTTACTAAAACCTAATATACCTCTTATTGTACCATTATCTTCAAAATGTATTGCACCAGTATCTGAACTTGTATCTAATTCTAAAACTTTTTCCTGAGTACCAGTTATTTTTACATTTCCTGCAAAAGTTGTGTTTCCTGTTTTACCTACACTTACTAAAGCAGTATCTACATTAGCGCCACCTATAACAAAATTATCAGTAGCATCATCGTGTCCTATTGTATATTGTGCAACACCATCATTAAAAAACTTAATTTCTGTATCAGAACTCGCAGGTGCATCTAGTCTAATCCGACAGTCTCCACTTGCAGTTTTTAAATCTAAAACTTCTACTGGTGTTATTCCTGAGCCAATTTTACCTGCAAAAGTTGCATTATTATTATGTGCTAATATTAAAGCTGGACTATCAACACCAGCTCCAGCACCAGAAGGTTTGGTAAAAAATCTTAAATCAGCGCCATTTAAACTAGTTGTTCCATGTGCTTCAAATATCGCATCTATACCCGCAACTTGCTTGTGCGCATCTGCTTGACCACCTGTGGCTGTAAAATAAACTCCACCTATTTGATCATTGTCTGTAGTGGAGCTACTTTCTAACATTATAAATGAGCCATTAGCACCACCATTTAATGTTAAAAATTTACCATTTGAATCAGGTTTGAAAAAGCTGCCAGAATTTATATGTGTTGTCGGACCTGTTTGACCAATTCCAACATTACCTGCAAAAGTTGCGTCTGTGCCGTTTGTAGTTCCATCTAATGTTAAAGCGGTTAAAACATTTCCAGTTGTGGATTTAACATTAAATCTTAATTGTGTTCTTATAGCACTACTTGTTGTTCTATGTTCTATACCACCCCAATCTTGATGTGCTCCATCGTAATCTACTTGAAAATTTAAATAATGTAGCAAAGTATTAGCCCCTGGATTAGTGCTGTCTCTAAGAAAATTAATAGTTGGAGAGCCATTTTGTTTTATTAAATTAAAATCTCCTCCATCTACTGTTATATCACCTGCAAAAGTTGCATTTTGTGATACATCAATAGTTAAACCAGTTGTGCCGGCGGTTTGTAATTGTATTGAATCATTACCACCTGATGATACTGCATTTATTAAGTTGTGTTTTATGTCTAAATAGTTTGTTGCATTATACGCGGCTCTTATTTGTGGTGCGTCTGAAGCATTTGAATTTACTTCTAATAACCTGTTAGGAGTTGTTATTCCTATGCCTATATTGCCTGATGATGTTATACGTAATCTTTCATTACTATTTGTGTTAAATTGTATAGTGTCTGCACCGCTAAAGCCAAAATATGTATTAGAATCACCGTTATGTCTTATAAATCTATCAGTTCCAATATCTCCAGCAACATCTAAATTAAATACAGGGGTTGCTGTTCCTATTCCTACGGCTCCATCATTTGCAAAAAACATAAACCCGCTAAAATCATCATTACCTAGTTTTAAACCAGAACTTGATATTGCTTGTACGTTTGTACCATAATAAGTACCGCCTGAGTCAAGTCTTATATTTCCTGAACCACCACCAGATATATGTAATTTTTCAGTAGGAGAAGTAGTATTAATACCTAGATTCCCATTAGACAACCATCTTCCTGCTTCATAAGCCGAACCATTGTTTAACCAAAAACCTATTCCTTGTGTTGCGCCACTAGCTGAACTGTAAATCCCTAATCCAACAGTATTATAATGAAATAAACCATAACTTATGTTGGGTGTACTTGATGCGTTACCTAAACCTATTAACCCGCCATTTAAAGAAACGTTTCCTGTAACGCTAACACCTGTACTTGCAGTCGATAATTTAGTAAAAGAATTATGCATTAAATTAACTGCGCCATCTTCAAAGGCAGTAATCATTGATTCAGCACCATTTGCGCTTCTTAATCTAAAAGCATTTGTATCAATTATTAAATCGCCTGTTCCAGTATCTTGTATGTAAGAATTTGATCCATCGTGATATATTTTTAAATCACTTGTACCAGAAATATTACCAAACATTGCTTTTACACTATCGGCAAAATGTATGTCTTTGGAAGCAACCATTTTAGTATCGCCACCATCTAACCTAAAATATTCAGTAACACCTCCAGAACCATCATCAGTTTGAAATATTATGTCTTTATCATTTGATTTATTTATAATATTTAGATGTCCTGTAATATTTTGGATAGTTGTGTCTGTTCCATTATGAGACATATTAAAATCATCAGATGCGCCAAGTGATACTTTTTTACTATCTGCTAAACTTATATTACCTGCAAAGGTTGCGTTTTGTGAACCATCCAATAATAATGCTTGTGTCCAAGCTGAACCATAAGTTAAGAAAGCTAGTTGATTAATACCTGCTATTACACCAACACCATTAGCGGTATCGTTATGACCTAATATAATACCACAATTATCAGCAACATCTTTAAACGTAGAGTTTACATAGTAACCAGTGCTACCAAATTGACCACCTTTTGCTAAAGCTGTAATAGATGTGCTATTTATAGATGTACTATTTATAGATGTGCTATTTATTGCTCTTGTTGCAGATATAACTTCTGTTCCAGCAATTTTAAGCACGCCATTGTTTTGTATGTTTAAATTATGGTCTACTGTTACAAGCCCATCTAAAAATGTAGCACCTGCTATTTTTAAATTATTTGTTAAATCCCATGTGTCATCTGCATCATCAAATATAAAGCTTGCTTGTGTAACACCATCGCCTCTATATACAGATATACCAGATGTAGTCGCTGTAGCTGTATCTGGTGATCCTTGAGTTGTGTTTAATTGTAATATATTATCTTCAACTTCTACTGTTTGCGTATTAATAGTTGTGGTAGTTCCATTAAGTACTAAATTACCGGTTATAGTTACATCACCTGCAAAAGTTGCATTTTGTGATGAATCTAACGTTAAAGCAGTTGTGCTATTTGTGTAAAAAATTAAAGGATGATTTGAAAAATTACCAAAACCTGCATTTGTATCTTGTGCAAATGCTAATAATGTTACACTATTTGTTGTGTCGACTAATCTTAAAGTTGGACTAGATGCACTTTCCAAATGCAACAAACTTGATGGACTTGCAGTTCCTATACCTAAATTACCAGATTGATTAAGTCGCATTGCTTCGGAGCCACCAGCATTAAACTGTATACCGTTAGCAGTTGAACCATAAATTTTAGCGTTACTATTGCCAAAATTAATACCATTGCCATCATTAAAAAGAACAACACCAGATGGGCTAATATTACCTGTTACAGAAATACCTGAGCTTGTAGTTTCAAACTTTTTACTGTTGTCGTAATAAAGATCAACACTACCGTTTGTGTCAAACAAAGCTTTTGTTTCTGTGCCATCACCAGATTTAATTATAACAGCACCGTCTGCCCACATTTCTAGATTTCCTGTTCCAGCATCTTTTATAAACGAAGTGCTACCATTGTGGTAAATTTGCAGATCTCCTGAGTTTCCAAAACTCGCTTTTACACTATCATTAAAACTAAAATTTTTACTGATTGATACATTTGCATTACCACCGTCTAGCCTAAAATATTCATTAGTTCCACCTGAACCATCATCTGACTGGAATATAATGTCTTTATCATTTGCATTATTTCTTATTGTTAAATTACCAGTGTCATTAGATAAAAAACTATCAGTACCGTCGTGAAAAGCAATAAAATCTCCGCCATTACCAAATCTAGCTGCAACGCCATCATTAAAATACATACCAAGACTAGCCGATACAATTATGGATGTTGTGCCACCATCAAGTCTCATGTATTCTGTTGTCCCCCCAGATCCATTGTCTGACTGAAATGATACGTCTCCATCAGTAGCATTATTATAAATATACATATTGCCACTGTCTGTAAATATATTTAAATCACCTGTTATGTTTTGTATAGATGAGTTATTTCCGTCGTGAAAAATTTGTAGGTCAGCTGAAGAACCGACTTGTAGCGAAACACTATCATTTAATCTTATAGGTTTATTAAATAATGTTCTACCTTCGCTTCCATCAATTTGTATATAATTTTCTGTACCACCCGAGCCATTATCAGATTTAAATACAATATCCCCATCGTCTAAATTTTGTATTATCTGTAAAGTGCCATTAAAATTTTCTATATTAGAATTTGTACCACTATGATATATTCTTAAATCTTCTGCATTACCAAAACTAGCTTTAACAGTATCCGAATATAAAATAGTTTTTGATGCAACCATATTTGTATTGCTACCATCTAATCTAAAGTATTCAGTCGTACCGCCAGAACCGTTATCGCTTGAAAATATTATATCTTTATCATCATCTTTGTTAAATATTTGCAAATTACCAACTTCATTTTGTATATAACTATTACTTCCATCGTGATAAATTTGTAAATCTTGTGCATTACCAAACGTAGCTGGTACACTATCAGTAAAGTTTATTGTTTTATTTACAACAGTATAACCTAAACCTCCGTCTAATCTTATATATTCTGTCGTGCCACCAGAACCATTATCAGATTTGAATATAATATCCGAATCATCTGCTTGGTTTTCTATTATAAGATGACTTGTTACATTTTGCACATAAGTTGCAGAGCCATCGTGGCTTATCTTAAAATCATCAGCAGTTCCAAAAGTAGCTTGGACATTGTCTAAAAATCGTGCTTTTCTTGAAAATACATTTATTGCTTCCCCACCATCAAGCCTAAAATATTCGGTAGTTCCTCCAGAATTATCATCAGAAAAGAATGCAATATCTTTATCATCTGCAAAATTTGTTATATAAAAATGTCCAGCACTAATTTCTATATAATTATTTGTACCATTGTGAAATATTTGATAATCTTGGCCAGTACCTAGTTTTATTCTAGCACTATCAGGAAATAATAAATTAGATGTAAATGTACTTTCGCTTGTTGCTCTTAAACTACCTGATATGTCAATTTTATATGCAGGCGATGCTGTACCAATACCCACATTACCTGCAAATGTTGCATCACCTGTTACCGTTGTATTACCAGTTAATGTTGGGTTGGTTACAATACCTATTTGTACTTGATTGTTTGTTACTGCAGTTTCTATTTCATTTGCAGTTCCTATAAAAGATAATGTTTCACTAGTATTAACTAAATCAGTACTTGAACCATCTGATATTGTAAATGATGTAGATATAGACGCAGTACCAGCGGCTGTTAATCTACCTTGTGCATCTACAGTAAATGTTGGTATCGCTGTTGCGCTACCGTATGATCCAGCTGTTACAGAAGTATTAGCTAAATTAAATGTTCTATTAGCTGTTATATCGCCACCACCTGATAAACCTGTTCCTGCAGTTAATGTTACTGCACTATGATCAATATGTTCATTAGCTACAAACCCACTTAAATTATCATGAACTATTTCACTATCATTAGTAGATATTGTGTCTGCACTAACAGTTATACCAGTTCCTTCGCCTACATTTATTGTTCTTGTAGTAGCTATAGTTCCGCCACCTGTTAAACCATTACCAGCTATTATAGATACTGCTGTGTGGTCAATATGTTCGTTAGCTACAAAATTAGTTATCGCATCGTGATCTACATTAATAGTAATAGTATTACCGCTACCAGCTGTAGATACACCACTGCCACCAGTAATAGTTAAAGTTTCTGAATCTAAATCTATATTTAATGCGCCACCGGAGTCGCCTTGAAAATCTAAATCTTGTGCTGTTATTTGTGAATCAACATAGGTTTTTATTTGGGCTTGTGTAGAAAGACCCGTGCCGTTATTGGCAACTGTTCCTGTAACTATAGCTAGTGATGGAACAGGGCCTTGACCATTTGTAATGGTTAATTGATTTGATGTAGATGTTTGTATTTCTGTTAAATCTCCAGAACCTCCACCAGCTCCGCCAGAAATAGCATAAGCTTTACCGCTTATGAAGCTACCCTTACCAGCTATAGGTGCTGAAAGAGTAAGTGTTTTAAAATTACCATCTGTAGATATATTTGTAACTGTAAACGAACCAAAATTATTTGGATCATGTGTATTCGTTATTAATATCTCTTTATTTAAAAGTGTATCTATAAAATCTGCTCTTGTATCTGATGTATTACCAAAGGTAAATACGCTAATAGTGAATGTACGAGTACTAGCAGTTTCAAAACTTGCAACACTTGGGCTATCTAAATATCCTGAAGCCTGTCCCACAGTTGTATCATAAACATATACTAACTGTCCAGCAACCCCAGCGGCATTTGTATTTTTAAAAAAACTAGAAATACTTTCTAATGAAAAATTCTTAGTTTCCCCTCCAGAGTCCGAACCTATAAGCTTATCTTCCTTAATAACGTTAGAATCCTGAGAATACGTAGATATTCTAGCCATTTATTTATTTTTTTCTAATTGATTGAAATTTTTCTGCCCCTCTAGAACCGAAATAGGCTACATAGACTGTAACCAAAAGTGTTTGAAGTAAATCTACCCAACCGGTAGAAACACTAAAGCTCCAGTCAAAACTATCTAATAATATTAATAACACCATAGATATAGTTAAAAATATTAAACTCATAGGCCTTGTATTTTTTGAAAGCCATGAGTCTGATTTCATATCTGATTCCCATCTTTTAGATACTTCTTGCATTTCAACCATATCCATTTCTAATAACTTCAATGCTTTTTCTTTATCTTCCGGTGGTAATACTATATCTGGTTCTTTTGTTATAAGATTTTTTACAACTCCCAATAATCCTTGGTCAGGTAATACATCTCCTACCGTGCCTAATATACCGGGAGCAGCGCCTTTTAAGAATTGACCAACTTTAGTTTCTGAAAATTTTTTTTTCGGCTTTGACATAATTTTATTTAAAAACTACTTTTTTACCTTTATTTTTTGTTTTATACTTAAATGGTTTAAGTTTTTTACCAGTTTGACTTTTAAATTTTTTCTTTTTTACTGGCTTAACTTTTGCTTGGCTAGGCTTAGACTTAGGTATTCCTGCTGGTAAAGAAGTTAATCCTTCTGCTTTTATATTTTTAAAAGTACCTTCTTTTTTTACTGTTTGTATTGGTTTAGTAGCAGAGCTAATAGCTTTAGATAATTGAACATCAAATGTTTTTTCATTTTTTTTATTTATTTTTCCACCTGGTTTAATACCTGCAAACTTTTTAGCTTTACTTATTATACTACTTTGAGCCGCAACATTTTTTATACTTGGAGCTTTTGTTTGTAATTTTGATACACTTTTTGCGCCAGGATTTATTTTTGGGTTATCAATTCCTGTTAATCCCTTATCATCATATATTAAATAACTTTCTTTACCTCCAGGATTAATTTTTTTACTTCTAAATCTAGCTATATCTCTCGCACCACTAACTCCTGGATATTTTTTATCAAATTCTGTTCTTGCTTTTGCTCCTTTTGTAGGATCAGGGTCCATATTATATACAGTATCTCCAAACTTATCTGCCATATACATTGCAGGTTTCATTTTAAATGAATGTGATGAATCCATTTCCATTGATGACTTTTTAGCAGGCTTTGTATTTACATAAGGATTTCCAAGCAAACCAGTTTTAGGTTTTCTAGGTTTTTGAGCACCACGGCCTATATCCATTGGCTTATTCATATTATATGGGCTAGGCTTCATTTCAAATCCCATGTTGTTTCTTACCTTGGTTGGTAATTTTTTTAATCCTTTTCCCTTATTCCCCTCTGGTATAGGTTTTAGATTATAAACTGTTTTATTAATTTTTTCTGGCATGATGTTTAATTTTTATATTTATATGGGAATAAAACGTTCATAGCTTTGCGTCTACCCTCGCAGCCGCACGGTATATTTAAACCTTTAGATACCGTATCTACTATACTTTTTATTCCTGTTTTAGTTGTAAAATTTTCGATTGAGTCGCCTAGACCCTTTGGTTTATTTCTAATCATATTAACAATTCCATTTTCTTCTTGCAGCTTTGCCTCTTTCGCTTGTCCAGCTACGTGATCTAGCGCAAAATGATTTTCTTCTTTTATAAGCCTTGCTACCTTTTTTTAGTTTTGAGGGCGGTGTTGTAACTGCAGTTTTAAGTTTACTCCCCGGGTTATCTTTTCTATATTTAGCAACGCCTTTAGCAGTCATACCACCACCGGCTTTTTTTCCAGTTCCGGCGCCTTTCTTTACTTTAGCGTAATAACCTTTAGATTTTTTTCTTGATGGTGCGTTTTTACTTGCCATATCTAATATTATATGGAGATTTTATTTTATAAGCCATAATTATTTTCTTTTTATAGGTTTTGCATAAACGCCTGTTTGTTTATATATTTCTTTTTCAATAGGATTTTTAGGGTCGCCTACGTCCATAGGTTTTCCACCAACGAGCATTTTATCGCCAACTCTTTTATATTTTAATATAGGCGAACCTAATGTTGGTTTATGATAAACGTTATTATTATCATACCATGTTTTACCTTGTCGCATTTGCATCACGTGAAGTTTTTCATGTTCAACTGCATCTGCTTTTTGTTTTTCATTAAGCTTACTATTTACAGTAACTGTTCTATTGATATCTGCTTGTCCCCAGGTATTACCTAAATTTTTTTCAAATACTGGAATGTCAGGCGTTGAATGTTTTTCGTTTATACCTAATAATTTAGGTACAGAACTTTTCATTTTATAACCCATTATCTTTCTTTATCTTTTATCATATCGTCTATAGCTTTATTATAAACTTTATCTGTATATGATTTATTTTTATAAAATTTACTTCTTTCACTGGTAGGTAAGTCTTCTTCCGCAAGCATTATTCTATATATTCTAGAAACTAACTGACTACATTTAAAAGATGTTTTATATATACTATATTTAATAGTAGTGCGATTGCGATGTCGCCAAACATCAATCCAACCGCTTTTTCTTAATCTTTCCCATCTATTTTTATCCCAGCTATAAGTATAAGCGCCATCTATAAAATCATTACGTGTAAATCTTTTTTTACAATCTAAATATATTAAAAGTTCAAGATCAGCATCATTTAGCCCATAAGTTTTACAGGCCCATTTTCTAATGAGCCTATAATATTTTAATAAATTTAATTCGCGTATGTCATTTGGACTTAATTTCATTCAACTAAAACTATATCTCCAAGCTTTAATACGTAATATAGTTTTTCTTCCCATTCAATGCCATGACCAGCATGCTTGTCATAATAAACTACATCCCCTTTATTAAGCATATCTGCTAGTGGCCCAGCGGATACGACTTTTCCTTTTAAATATCTTACGTCTTTATTTTGATCTTCCGTAAGCTCTAAGCCACCAACTTTTTTCGGCGCTTCTTTTATTTTATCAACTACTACGTAATAATTAACCGCCTGCATTTATCCTAATATTATTAATTACACAATCTGCGGAAAATATTGTAGTCGCTACACTAACTGCATTTTTTAAAGCTGTTTTAGTTACAAGCACTGGGTCTATAATACCAGCTTTTAACATATCTGTTTGTTTACCTGTTGTAACATCAATACCTTGACCTTTTTCAGAATACTCTATATAGGGTAGTGCTGCATTAGCAATTATTATAGAATAAGGCCATTTTATAGCTTCTAATAATATTTCTTCACCTTTATTTTCAGGAGCTATTGAGCACGCTGCATCTAATAATGCTACACCACCGCCCGGAACTATTCCCTCTTGTAATGCTGCTTTAGTTGCATATATTGCATCTTCGACTCTATCTTTCTTTTCTTTCATTTCAATTTTAGAGTCCGCTCCGACTTTAATCATCGCTACTTGACCGTTTAGCATAGCTAATCGTTCTTGTAGCTTCTTCTTAAAGAACGGATTTTTTTCTTCTTTTATTTTTTCATCAACGATTTCAATTCGTTCATTTAAAACAACACCTTGATCTATTGTTTGTAATACCGTATGTTTATCATCGGTTATTGCTTGTAATGCTTCACCTAAAACATCTGGCTGTATTAAATCTAAATCATCACCCAGTTCTTCATTTATAACTGTAGCCCCGGTAAGTATCGCAAGATCTTCAATAGTATCTTGTTTTGTTGGACCAAATCCAGGTAGATCTACAACATTTACTTTTATGTTACCTTTAACTTTATTTGCTAGCAATGCAGCCATAGGTTGTTGTTCTACACCTGCAACAATCAACAAACTCCTTTTCTTTTTAATAACAAATTCTAATACACTTTGTATTTTTCTTATATTAGGTATTTGTGATGATACTATTAATACATATGGATTTTCTAGCTCGCATTTATGCTTTTCTGTATTTGT
>VMHT01180556.1_pt1 | contig 14019 bp, 15 predicted proteins | sample 4693611 | NCBI WGS metagenome assembly VMHT01 (sample SAMN12280063, study PRJNA550983) | marine metagenome | isolation source: seawater sampled from same location over 5 years 0.02-0.2 micron viral filtrate | place: USA: collected off the coast of southern California halfway between the port... ... | reverse complement strand
GTATTGCCTCTATATATTTGATTAATGTAAAGCGATCATATCACATATTTAGAGAAAGTAAAACTTTTATTTAACTATTAGGCAAAAAAAAGCCCCAATTAAGGGGCTGTCGGCTTCGGATGTATGATCCGCTACCGCTAATAACTCCAGATCGCTATCTCTGGAAAGTTCTCCCTATCAGGGAAATCGGATTGGGTGCAAGCATCTAAGTGTATAAATCTACCTGTACCTTTCTGCTGTACGCCAATGCGCTGAATACCGTTCTTCATAGCTACAGAAATCACTTTTAAGGCATCTTCTCCGCGACATAGTATATCGACAGCCTTGCCAGTTGTATGCGTCCCTACTTGCGCTTTTCGCTGCTCTATAGGATGTTGTGGTGAACGGTAGCCAGATGAGATAGGGAAAGGAAATCCGCATTCCTCTCTAATCTTGTTTAGCGTTTTAAGAAAGTCATCATCAAACACATATTCACCAGTGTGCTTACATTTCAACTCTTTCTCTGTAAAGTAGTTTTTGTCTTTAGCTTTAGGCTTTGCCTTTGCTTTTGGTTTATCTGTCATAATGACCTCTAATCATCTTTAACTAAAATAGCTTCGATAAAAATACTGACTTCGTTATCACTTGAACTACTCTTAGCCTCAAAGTGAAAGTCTGATTTCTCGCCTATCTTAAATGGCACTTGGCGATCAAAGCTGACCTGACTTGTTGCAAATGTCGCTTCGGCTACTCGTAAAGTCCGACCTGCACTAGTAGTAACGACATTGCGGAACGTCAAATATTTTTGCCCATTGTTAGTACCAGAGCATACATCAATGCGAACCAAATATAAACTATATCCTGCTGGCACTGTATAAACGCTAGACTGTGTTGTGCCTAAAGTAGCACCTATATATCCATAGGTTGTGCCGCCACTACTGATTGTTATATTGCCTACATTCGAGCCAGTCAGTATGATTGCGCTGTTTATTCTTAGGAAACTTGTTGTACCACTTACGCTGGTTGTACCGTTTAAAGTGACAGTTTCGCTAACCTCATTGTAGTTAGCATCTAAACCATCAATCTTAACCTGCATCGTATCACTGCCAGAACTAGAAACAATATCCATTGTTGTTGCCGATGTAGGAAATGCATAGTTACCACCATCATCCCAAATCGTTTCGAATGCTGTGCCGACTGTTCTGTTGAAGCCAAATATATTTAATGGGCGTGTATCCCACATATTGCCTTTGACTATATCGTGATATAGGTTAGGCGTTGGTCTATCTTTGTGATATTGATACATTACTTAGACACTCCTTTAACGCGCTCCATTGTTCGAAGTCCACCTAGACCTAACATCCCCATCAATACAGGTAACATTACGCTTGTATCCGCCTGTGGAACTTCAATGCCAAACGCATGGGCAATCGGACTTACCAGAAAGTTAACAGTAAATCCTAAAACACAAACCCAGGCTGTAGCAGGTCGCCATGACGACTGAAACCAGTTGCCTTTTGCTTCTGCTTTATTCACCTCAATCTGTGCTAACGCAATTTGCTGGGCGTGTTTCTCTGCCATAGTGCTTATTTCATGCGCTAACTTTGCTTTCTGATCTTTATCTTCAATAAACTTGTCTAGTATTCCTGATACTGGACCAATTAACTGCTCTAGCATATATCACCTATAGGGGTTGCTAAGATACTGAACCGCACTCCACAAATCTTCTGCCTCTTTTGTTAGCACTGCAATGCGGTCTGATATATCTTGATTGTCTTTTGTTATAACTTCTGCTGCTGCAACTGTACCTTTCATTGCTTCTATTTCTTTAGATAGCGTAGAAACCTCTGACTTCAATTCTAACAGCTTTTCTTGTTGTTCTAATATAGTCTTTAGGTTTGTCCCCAAAGTGGCTAATTTAGTGCTTAAAGCACCTATTTCGTTATCTAACAACTGCTGTTGTATTAGTTGCAAATCTTCTTTCATAGGCTGTATGTTTGGTATATTCCGTTGCTCAACTGCTTCTAGTCTACTATACAAGCTACTAGCACTCCAGAATACGCCGCCCAAACTTGTGGCTAGTGACAATACTATAGCCACATATATGCCTTTAAAAGATGTTCCGCCTATCTTGATTTCTGTTTCTTCTAAACTCATTAGCAGTCCTGTTCAAAATAACAACTATACCCCATAGAAAGCGGGCTGGTATTGTAAAACTCAGACTCGCTGCCAGCAGCTAATATGTCAGCTTCGGTTATGTAAAGGTCTAAGCCAAAGTTTTGTCCGTTTAGGTAAACTGCACTAGCATTATTATTGCCCCAGTTCATGCTCACCCATTGGCGATTAGCGTCATATGCAACTGTAGCTAAGTCAGCAGTTGTTGAGTTATTTTCTGCGCCTTGTCGTAAAAATTCTGTAGCCTCTGCGTTGTTTGCAACAGCAATGAAACTAGATGCTATATTAGCGTTTGTTTCAATATCTTCTAAGCTAGTGTTGTAGTCGTCAACAGTCTCTTGTGTAATCTGCAAAGACTCTACATTAGCAGTTACAAATTCTTGCACTTGTTCTTCTTCGTTTGGCGTTGCTGCTGTCTCTGCCATCTCTACTACTTGTTGGGCTTGCGTCATTTGTACAACTGCCCCAGTGAACACATCTACGGCTTCATCAACAAGCTGTAAATGCTCTGCCGCTTTTGCCTCTAAAACCTGTTTAACGTCACCATACGGCATATAGTAAGACATATTAATAAGCGCATTATTATAAGCAGTCACTTGCTCTGATGTAATTTTTGCAGAATGATGCACTTTGCCGTCAGATAAAGCATGACCATGATTAGCATATTCTAATCCAGCCCCAACCATTTTTACGCCTTTGTTCATCTGATCGACAATATCAGATGATGTATTGATTAGGGTATTTAATTCATTGCTGTTTGCTAGTCCTGAACCTAGCAATAATATCAACATCATCTTTTTCATCTTGTATAACCTCGCCAATTTGTAGCAGTGCGTCATAATAATCTTTGTCGTCACTGTAGTCTGGAATGTAAGTTTCTGGCTTAGACTTTAGGACCATTAACGCCTTTCGCCCAACCACTAGCTTGCCCCCATAAAGTATCGGGCAAGGAGTGCCACTATTTAGCATACTCCTAAACACCTTTACGCTTTCGCACAACCTACTGACTGCGCTAACTTTCATACCCAATTGGTTTAATGTTATTGCATCCCTTCTGCGATTGCAGTCAGGATCGCTTTTATACTTACCGCTAGACCATCCCAACAGTACAGTTTGAACTGATGATCCAACACCTTGCAAGCAAGTTTCAACGCCATTGCTCATATAGGATGGGCTTATTGCTGATCCTACAGGTATTTGACTAGATGCACCTGCGCCAGAATAGCTGTTAGAAACAGAATTATCTTCTGTTGTATTGTTAGAATTAGTGGTTGAGCCATCGCCGTTGTATGTGTTTAGCGAGCCTTCCTGCTGGTTAGCAACAGTAAAGCTGCTACTCAACAGCAATAAGATTAGCGTTTTTTTCGCAAACCTTGAACTGTGTCGCTTTCCCATATACGAATCCCATACCAAACTATAGTAAATACAGCCGCAACAGGCGGCAACCATGTAACTAAAGCCATAATGCCAGTTGAAGCTGCTGCTAAATCTAATACTTGTTTCGGTTCTTCTGTCATTATCTTATGCCTATTGCGTTCAATGGTTCTGCGCCAGTTTCACTGCGCTGCATTAGTAAGTTCATGTTGTTATTTGTACCGCCAAATGTACTGACGCTCCAAAAAAAACTTTGTTTGATAGGGTTAAATACCGCATCTTCTCTGCGTAGCTTTATGTATTTTTTTGTATTTTGCGTATAAATTTCTAAAGTATTCCAATTATGATTACGCATATACTCAGGATTAGCATCAAAAAATATCTCGCATTCTAAATACGAATAAAATGCTTGATAAACAATATACCTTACTGTCGAATCTGCATATACATTGCTAGTATTATTGTTTAACCAAAACCCTCTATCAGTTTCTATTGTATCAGGCAAAATACCTTTTTTGTGAAAAATGCCATCATCAACATTAAATTTTGATACATATTTATAATTTTGGCTTAAATTTACGTTACTCATTGTGAAAGCACCGCTAGATGTTATAGATTGATCTTGGTTGTATATGCTATACAAAATTCTGTTAGGCGTATCGTGCAACTGGTTTGACTGTGTGTAGTCGCTACCTGTTATAAGTATATCGTCAGTTGCGTCATCAATTATTTTTTGCCTTAATTCTTTTGGCTTCATGTAAGGCTTTGCTGACAAATGCAAAGCAGCAACCCCTGCAGTCTGTGGTGCAGCACAACTAGTTCCGCTAAATGTTCCTATATACTGGTTTGCGTCATCTGGGTGCGCTCTTTGATTATCATAATTTGTTGCAAATTTAGAAATGGCGCAAAAAGACAAACTTGCGGCAGCGACAACATCGACTCTTTTTCCTCTATTCGAGTAAAACGCTATTTGCTCCTGATTGTTAGTCTCATTTGCACCTAACGCTCCAGCCACAATAGATGACTCAGCAACAGGACTTCCAGCACGATTATAATATATCTGTCTGTTTACACCGCTTTCAGAAACAACAATATAGTTATCGAACTCTACATCAGTGGTCGGCACTATTCTGTGTGATTCATTACCTGCTGATTTAACTAAATGCACATTCATAGCCGATAATTCTTCTGCAAGAGCATCTATTGAATCTAAGTTTTTCGACTGTACCAAATTTGGCTGATTATATATTGTAGATATGAGCCTATAATCTGCCCTTAACTGATCGTTAGTTTTATTGCCTCTAGTCCATTCTGCTCTGCTAGTATTTTCGTCTGCATAAGAGCCTGATATAACATCATCTAAACTCCAACCTTGCGTCACAAAACCATAGCTACTGTTAATAATAGCTGGTCTATTTATTCCTGCTGCTCTTTGTTGCGTTATAAACTCTTTAATAATTGACAGCCAGTTAGTGTAAGTTGGCGAATGCTGATTATCAAAACCGCTCTTACCCTTGCATGAATAAATGTGCGCTTTTTTTGCAAAACCGTATCTGTTGCCAGCCGCTATGCTTGCACATTGTGTTCCATGAAAACCCTGTTGCTCTTGATAGTAGTTTTCAATTTTATGTGCATCAAGTTTTAAATTAGCAAACAACTGGCTCTGTGTTTGTGTTGTAAAAAAATATGGATAGGTCGCTGTGATGTACGGCTTCCAGTCAATTTTTTGTACTCTTGTTACGCCGTTAGAGTCTAAAAAGTCTGGATGGTCTGCCTGTACGCCAGAATCAATAATAAATATATCAACGCCTTCTCCAGCGTTATTGTAAATATATTTGTCGTTTAATCCTGTATTAACATTGCCAGAAGTATTGTATAAAAATTCTTCTCTGCTTGTGTGCCTTAGCAAGCCATAGTTAGCAAAATCTAAACTTGAATCAAAGCTGCCTCTTTTGTAATTATGCGTGTCAATTTTATTATGCTTACAAAATATGTCAGTTCTTTCATCTTCATGCAACTCAACATTTTTTATCTTGCTGTGTTGCTTTAAGTTTTCTGCCTCTTGCTCATTAAGCAAATATACAGATACTCTGGTAGAGTTAACTAACTCGCCAACTATCTCTACATTTCTATCAGGTACAGTTTGACTGCTATAATCTGTACTAACTAATTCGTCAATTTCAGATATAGAAACGTCTTTTTCGCACGTTACCCAATACTTAGATTTCATACAGTTTAACTTTCACTGTTGCTGCCCTGTTAGGCGTAGAAAGAGATCGCAATAAATCTATGTTAATTGCGCCATTGTCTCTATATACAACAACATCTATAGAACTAGTTTGGTCAGGTGTATTGTGATTTACAGTAACTTCTGCAAAATAATCTTGCGGCTGCTTTGATCCTAAGTTAGAAACTCTAACACCGTTAGTGCCAAAGTTTACATTAGGCGTTACGTTTAACCCTTCAAAGTTACTGCCTGTATATCGAATGTTAGATATAGCGTCAAAGTTGTTATTATAATCAAAATATATAACTCTAACTGGACTATCAATATCTGCTCTTTTTCCGTTCAACAAAACACCGTCTGGCGCGTTTATTTGGAAAGTGCTTATAGAGTCTAGGGTAGGCGAGCCAGCACCAGTTACATTAACGCTTTCAGCTTGAACTTCACCAAAAACTAATAAGTCGTCAGATATATTTACTTGATCGTAATCTGCAGCATATATTGCGTTGCCGCTAAAAACTAAGTTACCTGTAGTGCCAGCAGTATTAATGTCAGCCCAAGTTGCTGTAGTTCCATCTGTTGTTAAGTATTTGCCTGAGTTATTTGTTTGGCTAGGAATTGTGCCTAGTGGATCATTCCAATACGCGCTAGTACCATTTGAGGCTAAAAACTTACCTGATGTTGTGTTTGACTGTGTTGGCAAAGCATCTACATCTGCCCAAGAAACTTCCGTTCCATTTGTTGTTAGAAACTTACCATCATTATTTAATTGTGCTGGGTAAGCATCAACATCTGCCCAGCTTGCAGCAGTGCCGTCAGTGGTTAAAAACTTTCCAGAATAGCCTGTTTGTGTAGGTAGGCTTAGTGCTGACAAATCACCCCAATAAGCATTTTCATCTGCGCCGCTTGTTAGAACCTTGCCTGTAGTTGAGGCAGATTGTGCTGGTAGACCGTCAGGATTCGCCGAAAATGTTACCTGATATGCGTTGTCTACGCTAATGTTCATTCCAGTACCAGCAACCAGTTGCAATCCTGCATCAAAAGTACCAGTTGCTACGTCAAAATTAACTAGCTGTGGGTTGCTTGATATTTCATTAGTGACTGCAGCAGGTAAAACCTGTAGGTCTACCATTTGAAATTCGTTATTTGATGTAACTAAATATCTTATATCTGTTGCATCACTGCCAGTTGATCTAGGTAACTGCGGTACTTGTAAATTATTAATTGATGTATCAACATAACCTTTATTGGCTATATTGTACTGGTCTGAATTTTCATCTATATCTACTGCCCTTGCAGTATTAGGAATCCACATTTTATTATTGCCAATATCGGCTGGTATATTTCGTACAGCCCTGTCACCAGCATCAAGAAGTTGTGCATTCACTGCAAGCTCTACACCACCTACTTCTAGTGCTGTATTAGTATTAAATTCACCTGCAATAACAAACGCTTGCTCAGTGATAGCTGCAACTAAATTATAGTCATTGTTGTTTGGGTTATCGTAGTAAATACCAAAACCTTCACCGAAAAAGTCTGACGCACCAGTGCCAAAATCTTCATTTGGAAATGACTTAACAAGTATCCCAGTAGGAACGCCGTCTGTGCCTCTAAATCTAACCTCATCAAATATAGGAGTAGCAATAGTGTCTAATTGGTTTTGTGAATCTAAATTTAAATTACCTGTAGCTGTGAAGCTAGTTCCACCAGTGCCACTACCTGTAGAACTAATAACATTGTTAGAATCTATATTTATACCTGCGCCAGCAGTATAAGTTGTGTTTGTATAATTATCAGCGTGTATGTTTTGGGTCTGCGTTACAGTCCAATCTATAAACTCATTTGCAACATAACCATCTAAGTTAGTTTTGCCAAAGGTTACAATGCCAGTCGCGCCATTTATAGACTGTACGCCATTAGATGATGCCAACTCTGTATAGTCAGCCATAGTTCCTGCTGTGCCGCCATTGTGAATATAGGTTTTGTTTTCGTCAGTGCGGATTACAACGTCACCCTGATTCGGGGTAGGGCTTAGATTTAAATGTTCTGTTTCGCTAGTAGCAGTGTAGACATCAGTTAAAGATATTGAACTAGCTGATATTTCACCAGTAGCACTGATTGATATATTAGTACCTGCTGTTAAAGCACCTACAACATCTGCAGCAACAGTGCCGTCATTTGCTATAGCAATGTTGCTTCCTGCTGTGAGCGAACTTACTACATTAGCAGTATCAGTAACATCTGCTGTTGCTTCAATGCCATCTAATTTAGTTTTTAAGGCTGTTGTAAATTCAGGTGCAGCAGCAAGTTCATCTAGTGCTGTTTGCACATTTGTTGCTTCTAAGCTGCCACTCGGAGTGTAGCTAATAACATTAGCGGTACTAGCTTGCGTTATTGCTATATTCTGGGCTTCAACAGTAGTGACAGTAGGTGAGACATTGACGCTAGTAGTGCCATCAGCAACTTCGACTGTTGTTACGTCCTCTGTTATCTCAACTTTTAATGTCATTATCTTGTAACCTCTGGGCTAACTGTTGCTCTGCCTTGCATAATTCTAGTTACAGTCGTAGTGCCTATAAAAATCTCTAGGTCGTAAACATACATACCAGATTCCATTGCTGCGCTAGTTCCATGTGGCAACTGCATAATAATTACGCCATTAGCCGAATTAGTCAGGTCAAAAGTAAAATCTGTTTTTTTAGAATCAGGCGAGTCTACGGTTGGTCTTAACTGACCACGCGCACTGTAAGCACTTAGATTCTTGGCTACATTATTTTCTTTAATTGTCAAAGCTAAAGCAAAATCTGAACCCTGATCGATTTCTATGTCGTATTTAGCGGCTGTCATTTATCTCTCCAAATATATATTATAGATTATAGCATCCATAAACTAATCTTCTATCGTTTTGTCCTGAATAGCCATAATCTTATAGCCATTTTCATTTTTGATTGCCCAAAAATAGTTAACTATATTTGTTAAATCTGCTTCTGTTTCTTGTAGTCGCTCTAAAGCATCAATCGCGTCTGCGCGTTCTTCATGCTCCTCGAATACAACATCTACAACTTGCTCATCTTCTTCTTTTTGCCATCCGATTACAATCATTCTACTATCCTGCTTTGCATAAAGATTTTAACATTATTTAAGACAATAGATTTTCCTGTTGCTATTGTGTTCAAGGCTCGCAATCTTAGCTCTATATTTTGATTAAAATGTCCAAGATATGCTTGCGCTGTAAATGGAAAATGATTGCCAAAAGGTCTTGTTACTGTTGTTGTATTGTACTCGTCTACAACCTGCCAACTACCTGCTGTTGCTCCACTGTAAGGATGGTAGTATAAATCTGCAGTGCCGCCTGTAGGAACTAAAGCACCACCAGTAGTGCTGACCCTTAAATATGTTTCAGGGTTATTTTGCTTAACTACAATGTTATCAAATCCAACATACTGGTTTGATGTAGTACCCCATCCTGTTAGCATTATATATGTTGTTGTACCTGTTGCGACAAATGAAAAATCTACTGATGCTGCTCCAGTTTGAATGCCACTGTGCGCTATTAGGTTATCTGCACTTAATGCAGTGCTACTTGTTACTCGAACTTGCCCATCAGCAGTGCCGTTAGTTATGTCAGCAGTTACATTATAACTTTCACCGACTACAGTGGTTATAGCTTGATAGGAGTAAGCGTCAAAGTCAGTAGCACCTGTAGTGTTAAGGCTATACGCACCATAGCCAGAACTATGCGATCCAGCACCTATAGTCCAGTTAGTAGTGCCACTGTTAAAGTTTCCGTTAGTAACTAAGTCACTTCCTTGCGTTCCTTTTGGATCGTAAAACAGGTTTTCATAAGTGCGGTAGCTACCGTATTGTGTTCCAATGCTTCCGCCACTACCAATCCTGTTAGATGCTAGATTCCCAGAAAAACTAACTATTTGCTCGCTGCTTCCTGTTGTTGCTCGGTGTGTTGCAGTACCAATTAAAGTGCTAGTGTCTGTGCTTGGAACTTTTGCTTCAAGCCGCAATTTAAATAAACCTTTGTATTCAGTGCTAGTGCTGGTATTTAAGTAAGCCTCGCCCATATAAGTTACATGACGACCTTTTATAAGACCAAGTTCAGTTGCAGGAAAATTAAATGTATGAGCAGTATAATAAGTGCTATACGAAAATGATATGCCTTCATCGCTTGTGTAAGCCCAGTTTTCTTCTTCTACTGCACCGCTAAACTTGTTAGCAGTTATAGTGTTTGCTTTGATGTGCTTGGCTTCTAAGCTGCCATCAACAACCATGTTGCCAGATATTGTTTGCTTTTTCTGCGTCCAAGTCATGCTACAACCTCACAATAGAATACTAATTCCTGATATACCTTTTTATTGATACTTATCGTGCCACCATCAGCATCAGAAATTGTAGCAGGATATTCTGCTTCAACTACATAAGTTGCCTTTGATACTCCAACACCTGCGCTACTTGGTCTTTGCAACCTTAATTCAATATACTCTCTGCCGTCTGCGTGAGTAGCACCATTAGGAAAATGCGATTCTGTTGAAACTACGCCAGAGTCAGACATTCCAGTTACATTGGTTTTAGTAAATGACCATGTAGCATTTATATCTGCTGGCAAGTAAACCCTCAAATGCTGGTCTGCTGTAGCTACACCTGACGCGCCTACTTCTTTTACTGTCACATTATCTACAGTGCAAGTTGCATTATTTGTGCTGCCTGAAAAAGCAATAATAACTCTATCATTTACAGGAGTAAAAGTTACAGTGTGCGTTCCAGCACCATACTCTGCGTATGCGTTTAAAGCTGATTGGTCCGCATTATAAGTCGCAAAAACTACAGGTTCAGTTACATTGCTCACCGTAAATGTAACGCTGTATTCTTTGTTAGGAGTTAGATATTTAGTAAATGCGTAAGCTGCGTGTTGTATTGTTGCGCTTGTAAAAACTAAAGAATTATTATTTATAGCAATAGAACTGTTATTGCTTGTCCAGTTGGCTGTTGTGCTAAAGTCGCCGTTTTCTAAATATTCAGTAGATGGCGTAGCAGTAACAATCTGATTCATTACAAGTTGATCGTAATGGAACTTAGTGTCGTTATACCTGTAGTCAATAACATTTATAACTTCGCCGCTAGAATCAACTACTTGGTATCTTATTTCTAATCCATCGGTAAGCGTGAAACCTGCTTGCCTAGCTAAAGTATTTAATTCGTCTTGCGTAGGTGTTGCGTCTGTACCTGTTACAACATTTTCTATGTTGTCTACAAAAGCGTTAGTAGCTTGTACCGTATCATTAACGCCATCGCTGGTCGTCAAATGGACCTCAGAATGCGCCTTAACTGTCACTGAGTAAACGCGGTTAGCGTACTCCGTTGGCACATCATAGGTATAAGATGTATCGTAAGTGTTAAAGCTGTATATGTCCTTACCGTCGCTTTGCGGGTCAAATGTGACCTCATATCTTAAAACGCCTTGTTGCGCTGGCGCGGTCCAGCTTGCTTGTATTTTATTTACGCCACTGTCTGCATAAGGCAATAAGTTTAATCCTGTCGGATCAGGAACTGTGCCATCCCAGTTACTTACAGCAACGCCAGTAGTATATGACTGCAAAGTGCTTGAATCAGGGTCATATATTGCACTTGCATTTTCTTTTACTTCAAAGTCGATAGTTATGCCATTAGTTGTGCTGGCTTTTATATTCATACGCAGTATTTCAAATATTTTGTCGGTATAACCTAAAACACTGTTGCTGAATTTTATGTTATCGCCTACCTGATACTTTAAGCCTTTTATATTTGTTGTAAACTTTGCTGTTGCTTGCATTCTTGATCGCAATAGCGTCAAACGGCTTAGATACTGCGCGTGTTCATGCGAAGTTGTGAAAGGGTAGTTTTGCTCTAAGTACAGCTTTTCACCGTCAGCTAAATCGTAAACAGTGTTGTCATCTGATGCATTGCCAACGTATGCGCTCAACTGCTGTGGGTAATCAGTTAAAACATAGTTATCTTCTTTGCTGACAAACTGACCTTTGACCCTGTTATAGCTGCTTTTTCTGCTCTGCTTTGTTACCAAATCAATGCTGCCTAAAATCATATCTTCATCAATAACATCTGCTGATTCTGGCGCAGTATAAGTGTAAGGAATAATGTTATATTTGCCAGCAGTGTAAGTCAGCTTGCCATTCATGCTAGTTAGCATTGCAGATATATTGTTTTTATGGCTTTGCACTGTATCTACTACACCATCACATCTGTATATTTGATTTAATCCATCTGCACCAGAACTGAACCAGTCGCTGTCTGTTAAAGCGCAATTATTTATAGCCTCTTTACCTTTAACGTAATCTATATCAGATAGCGGTATGCCAACGCCGTACTTTTCGTTTCTAAGATAATCAATCAGGCATATCGCAGGGTTGTGTGAATATTCCCAAGTATCTGGATCATTTTCTCTGTGTGTATCTGTTGTGGTTGCGCCACTGCTTCTCCATGTGCCAACCTTAGTAGAGTCATAAGTTGGGTTATAAACCTTTTTGCCGCGCACTAAAAAAGATATATTAGGAAAGCCATTTGGAAATAGTTCAGACCTGTATGCTAATCGCACATATACATAACAAACCCCATGACACTTAGGGTTTCCAGTCCAGTCAGGAATACCAGTTTGCACTGCATTCTGGTTTTCAATACCTGTAAATGATCTAATAACTATGTCGTTAGAATCAACAACTTTGTTAATGTAATCAGGACCTAAAGTCCAGTTTTCATTGTAAAAAGAATGGCTAGGGTTATTGCCGCCAGTTGCAGTAGCAAGCACCTTGTCGTCAGCATAGACAGTTTTAATATTTTGTATCTCGCCCTCACAAACTGCAAATACTGTATGTAAGGCGATGTTATCATTTCCGCTACTTACTTGGTGAATTATGCTGCCGCCCAAGCGAGCAGTGCCATAAACAACCTTTCTTGATGATACTGAGTTTTTTGCGCTGGCATTTCGACCCGACATAGTATCAGCTTTGATGTTTTCCACTATAGAGTCTATTACATAGTCATAAGCAGCCGCAGCCGCAAACCCAACGCCTACGGCAAGCAATCCACTTGCTCCTGCTGCCGCCGCACCTACTCCTGTAGCAATTCCAAATGTAATAGCCATTTATCCACCAATCTTTTTTGCGTATATAGTCTCTATTGCATTATAGCCCATTTTCTCTAGCAGCTTGTCAAATGGCGCATGTAATTTAGTATTTATATGCAAAACTTTAACGTCGCTTTTCTCTAGCTGTTTCTCAACGTGCCGTATTAATTTAAAGCCAGTATTACCAGCCCTGCTATCAGGCTTAACGTATATTACATCACAACTTGCGAATGTGTCGCTTTTATAGTGCAAATGCTTACTTATACCAACAGCAAAATAGCCAACTAAAACGCCATTTTCTCTGGCTGTAAACACTCGCAACATACCAGCATCTTCCAGCAATCTATATTGTTTCCAATCTGGGTCTAGCTTAATAGTTTCTTGATTAAGAGCAATTTGCTCCCAGTGCTTTTGTATAAGAGGCTGTAATTCGTTAATTATGTTTTTTGTTTTTTCTTCTGAAAATTCAATCAAGACTGCCCCCACAAGACTTTTTGATCCTGTATTGTTGCCACCCTATCAAAACCAGTGTCAGTTGAATGGTATCTTTTTTGGTCTTGCGCGTTATATCTAAGCAAACTGCTTTTAGAAAATTTAATTAATTTGTTTTCTGCTTTCAACGTGAGATTTGCAGTATCACCTGACTGCCGAAAGCTAAGTTGGTCAGTGTATCCAGAGAAGTAAGGCATTGTGTCTAATACAACATTACTGCTGTCAGTAAATACCAGATAAACTTCAACGTCTAAACCCTGATAATCTCTATTAGTAAAGTTTGCTAAAAAAGTGCTATTCATAGCAAACCCAATCGTGATGCCACTCATGCCTAAGTCTTGCGCTTCATCTATCCCGCTTATAGACAACATATCGCCAGCACCAGTGTATACCTGACTGTTAATAGTTTTGTCGCCTATACCAGTCCACAATCTTACTGTTTCTTCTGCATCATTAGAATCTAATAAAACAACATCGATTGCAAAAAAGTGATTAACAACATCTTCCGCTATAGCAGTTTTAAGCGCGTTCGATATAGGTCGGCTACTCATTAGACAGCCTCAGTGCAACTTAGAGTGAAACTATAAATACTATTTCTATCTATATTCCAGTTAACTTCTGGCTTGTCTAAACGCCAAATACCTTT
>VMHT01098868.1_pt1 | contig 14022 bp, 23 predicted proteins | sample 4693611 | NCBI WGS metagenome assembly VMHT01 (sample SAMN12280063, study PRJNA550983) | marine metagenome | isolation source: seawater sampled from same location over 5 years 0.02-0.2 micron viral filtrate | place: USA: collected off the coast of southern California halfway between the port... ... | reverse complement strand
CGTAAGATAATATTTAAAGACTATAGCGGATTAACTGCTAACGAAAAGATGAGTATCGTTGGCAAGCTTATCGGTAGATCTAGTCGTGTAGATGGTGAAGCAATTTATCAATGCATGCTAGATCTAAACGATATGGGTAAAACAATAACATGGGGTAGAATAGCTGGTTTATTAAACTGTTCTACTAGAACAATACAGCGTAATCTAAATGATTGCCTGAAAAAAGAAAAAGCAATATTAAATGAAGAAATATAACATACAGAATTATATAAGGTATAAAGAAGATTTAAAACAGGCTTTAGTTAGAATAGAACACTTGTCTTGGAAAGACTGTAATAGAGAACAATTAATAACTAAGTTTATGCCTTTAGTAGAATCTTTAGCTAGAAAGTTTTCAACTAGCCAACAGGCTTCAGGTGTGCAGACAATAATGGATTTAATACAGTCAGGTAATGGCGGTTTAACCAGAGCTGTAGATAGGTTAGATTGGCCAACTTTAGAAAAATCAGAAGACTATGAAAAAACATTAAAATCATTTTTTAGTAAACGTATCAAAGGAGCAATAAGAAGATCTATTGATATTAACAGAGGTGATATACGTATACCAGAGCATAAGCTAAATGAAATACGTAAAAACTTTGGTAAAGATGAAAAGATGGTTGCTATGTTTTTTAACAGTATATTTTTAAGTATAGATGATAAGCCAAACATGGATGAAAACTCTATGTATAATATACCTGATAAATCTGAGCCATACAATCAAGAAATATTAAACATATACTTAACAGGCTTGTTAAAGAAACATTTATCGGAACTTGAATATAATATACTAAGATTAAGTTATGGTTTAGACTGTGACAAGCATTCAGCTAAAGACATAGCTTCTAAACTAGGCATAAAAGGTAGTAGTTCTTATGTTAGAGTTTCACAATTAAAAAAGCAAGCTGTAGATAAATTAATAGATAGTGTAGATCACTCGCAAGTGCTTGATTACCTGTAAGTTAAGCGAAAATTAAAATTTAATTATTAACGTTTATATGTGATTATATATATAGACCAAAAGAATAAACCATATGACCATAAATGAAAAACTGGCAACGATCCAGACAAAATTTAAATCTAAAAAATCAAGATTTAATTCATTCGGCAAATACTACTTCAGATCAGCCGAAGACATTCTCGAAGCAACAAAACCCTTTCTATTAGAGTTAGGAGTATCAGTAACGATTAATGAAGAACTAATCGACAACCACAATATGCCTATAATGCAAACAACGGCAACTGTATCTGATGGCGAAAATGCTATACACGCTATTGCAATCGTTGGTGTTGATCTAAATCAAAAAGGTATGAACGTGCCTCAACAATTTGGCTCAGCGTCTTCGTATGCAAAAAAGTACGCGTTAGGTAATTTGTTTTTAATTGATGATACAGCGGACAGTGATGCCACGAATGATCACGGCAAGAAAAAGTTTGAGCCAAAAAAACCAACTTTAACCTCTAAAAAAGATCCAGCTTATGAAAAAGCGGTTCAATATGTAACAGCAGGTGGTAAAGTAGCAGCTATAAAAGCTAAATATGCTCTATCTCAAGAAATAGAAGGAGCGTTAAACACGTTATAATATGAACAAAAAAACTGTAATTGAAAAGCTACGTAATGATGAGAACTACTATGGTGATTTCGGTAAGAAATACCTTAGTAACTCAGACATTAGTACTTTACTTACAAATCCTTTAAACCTTGGTAAAGCTTCTGAAGCTAGACCCGCGTTTTTAGTTGGTGGTTATTTCCACACAGCTATTCTAGAACCTGATAAACTTAAAAAGTTTAAGATTATAGAAGCTACAACTAGAAACACAAAGGCATATAAAGAGATGTCAGGTGGTGAACTATGTTTACTACAGCATGAAGTTGATAACATAGAAAAACTAACAGATAAAATGTTAGCTAATAAAATATGTCACGACTTAATTAGAAACTCAACAAACGAGTATGAAAAACCTGGCATTACAGAGCTTGAAGGTTGTATGTGGAAAGGTAAAGCTGATATTATAAACCACGAAGAAAAGCTAGTAGTTGATTTGAAGACAACAGCGGATCTTAATAAGTTTAGATATTCAGCATCTAAATACAATTACGACTCACAAGCTTATATTTATAGTAAACTATTTGGTTATGAAATGGTATTTATTGCCATTGATAAAAACACGAGCCAAATAGGTATATTTGACTGCTCACCGCAATTTTACGAACGTGGTAAGGACAAAGTCGAAAGAGCAGTGCAGGCTTATGAATTATTTTATAAGTCTGAAGGCTTTGATCCTACACAATATTTTATTAATAAAACCCTTTAATTATGGCAAGAACCAGAAAAAACCAAACACAAGTTTGTAGCGTAACAGGATTAGAAACTTCAACAAACAATTTTTACAAGAATCAAACACATGTAAAAGCTGTAGACAACTTAAGAAGAACTACCGGAGCTACAAAAGAACAAATGCAAAGGATGTTTAACCAAATAAATCAATACGCATAATATGGCAAGTATAATTAAAACAAGTATTAACCTTAGTAACATAGATAAATCAAAAGTTATCGATGGTAAAAAAGGTAAATACTTACCAATTACTATAACCTTAAATGATGAAGTCGATCAGTTCGGTAATCAAGGTCCCGTAGTAGTTGCTCAGACAAAAGAAGAACGCGAAGCTAAAACAGCTAAAACGTACTTGGGTAATGTTCAGGTTGTATGGACTAACGGTGACAATGTTGCTGTTGCTCCTAGACAAGATCAACCACAAGCAGTACCAGCCGCGGCACCGGTAGATGATTTACCGTTTTAATGTGGGAAGAAGATGACTATATAAGTATAGTCAAAGACGATGACGGTAATATAACGTTAATTGAAGATTAATGACTTAAATTAAATTAAATGCAGACAGTAGAGATCAATGGATTCTTGATTGATGATTTCAATCAATATAAGCTTGAAGAGGGAAAAAAGCAGGGCATATGTCCTCTTTGTTCTCACGATAGAAAACCCAAGAATCAAAAGGCAAAATGCGCGTCTTATGATTGGGAACGTGGTCTCGGAACTTGTCATAATTGTAACACTTCATTTCAGTTGCATAGTTATCAACGTAAAGGAGCTAGTGAAAAAGAATACGCTAGACCTGTACAACCAGATCCTGAATACCCGGAACTAGCAGATGACAAAGTATTGAAATGGTTTGAAACTAGAGGAATATCACCAGAGACCTTGCTTGACTGTAAAGTTACTCAAGGCTCTGAGTATATGCCTCAGACCGGTAAAACCGAGAACGCTATAAAGTTCAATTATTTCATGGGCGATCAACTTATTAACATTAAGTATCGCGATGGTAGAAAGAACTTTAAATTATATAAGGGTGCTGAAAAAGTATTCTATAATATAAATAGCATAGTAGGTTATGAATATTGTATTATAACCGAAGGTGAAATGGATGTGTTAGCACTACATGAAGCTGGTATACCTAACAGTATATCAGTTCCTAATGGTGCAACATTAAATTCAAACAACCTTGACTACCTTGATAATTGTATAGATTATTTTGAGGATAAAGAAAAAATAATATTAGCTGTTGACTCAGATGAAGCAGGACAAGCACTACAATCAGAATTAGTCCGTAGACTTGGAGCTGAAGTTTGTTACTTAGCATCGTTTGACGATTGTAAAGACGCTAATGAATACTTAATAAAACATGGCAAAGAAAAACTGGCAGAGCGTATTTCTCAATCACGACCAGTACCGCTCGAAAACGTTACAACGTTCAAAGATATCGAAGACGAAGTCACAGATTTTGTTCGTAACGGATTTAAGAAAGGGTATCAAGTCGGCTTGGAAAACTTTGACAACATTTTTAGTACGTACACCGGTCAGTTTATTACTGTTACTGGCATACCTAGTAGCGGTAAGTCTGATTTTGTTGACCAAATGGTTGTAGGTTACAACCGTAATTATAGTTGGAAAACAGCTTTTGCATCACCAGAAAATGCTCCTACGTATTTACACGCTCATAAGCTAATGCGTAAGACATGGGAAGGTATGCCAACATCAGCAGATATACATACTGATAAATGGAACAACATAGCTAGCCATGTTAATGATAATTATTTCTTTATTGACATGGAGCGTTATACATTAGAATCTGTACTACGCAAAGGCGCTGAACTAGTTAAACGTAAAGGTATTAAATGCTTAGTCATTGATCCTTTTAATAAAATTAGAGACGTAGACTGTAAGACAGAAGATGTTAACCGTTACACAATGGAGTATTTAACTAAAATAGAAACTTTTGCAAAGAAGTTTGATGTGTTAGTATTTATTGTGGCTCACCCAACTAAAATGTACAAAGACAAAGATGGTAAAATTGAAGAGCCAACAATGTATAATATAAAAGGTGGTGGCGAATGGTATGATGCTAGTTATCACGGTATATTAGTTCACAGAGATTATGAGGCTAAAACAGTTAAAGCTAAAGTTTTAAAAGTTAAGTTTCAGAACTTAGGTGAAAACGGTGCCGAAGCTCATTTTAAATGGGAACATAAATCAGGTTGTTTTATACCTCATGAACCAATAGGTATTAATGACGAACCAATGCCATGGGAATAAATGCCAAGAATAAAGAAACAATCAATGGGAAGCTATTTGCCTACGTCAACGGAGCGTGTGGCGTATCGGTGGTGTATAAACAATGGAATATATATATCCCCGTTTGCAACTGGAGAAGCAACGTGGCATCTAGATATAGAGATTAACAAGAAAACTAATAGATCGCCGGACGTGTATAGCAAAGACACGATATGGATTAAGATGTATGAGTTTTATAAATACTATTACAACAAATATGAGAAATAAATTTCACAACGCAGATGAAGCATACGAGGCTTTACTTGATGAGGTTATTATAAGTGGTATAGACTTTGATAATACAAAAGCTATATTTAACTGTGGTTTTTATATATTAAATCCTGAAGATAATCATATAAAAAACAAACAACGTAAATGGAGTTTAGAGTATGCTGAAGCTGAATGGCAATGGTATTTATCTGGTGATCCTAGTATTGACAAGCTTGGTGAATTATATGGTAAAATACCACCTATATGGGAGCGCATGGCTAACAGTAAAAGAGAGGTAAATAGTAATTATGGCTATCAGTGGAAACGTAACTGTCAAATAGATTATGTTTGTGCTAAGCTTAAAACTAACCCTAATACTAGACATGCTGCTATAAGCATATATGACGCTAAAGAATATGACAAATACAAGAAGGACACCCCTTGTACATACGCAATTCAATTCACAATTATAAACGATGAACTGTGTATGTCTGTCTATATGCGTTCTAATGACATCTGGTACGGTTTCTGTAATGATCAGTATCAATTCTCATCATTGCAAAAAATGATTGCTTACAGACTGAATTTAAAAATTGGTTGGTATTACCACCACGCGCACAACATGCACTTATATAACGATAAATTATAACTTATGTATTATTTATACCACATACCTGGTAAAAAGATCGGTGTTACACGTAATCTTAATACCAGAGTAACCCTTATGCAAGGCTATAAGGAGAATGAGTATGAAGTTCTTGACCAGTCAGAAGATATAGATTATATCTCAGACAAGGAAATAGAACTTCAAAAGTCTTACGGCTATAAGGTCGATAGAAAACTATATAAAAACTTATTTAATAAAATGAAAATAAACGCAACAGAGCAAACCTCAACATTCCCTGTACCTGTTAATAAACTAAAAGGCAGGTTACTAGATAACATAGGTTTAAAATGGAAAACAACGTTTGGCCAGTTTGAAATAACAAAAGAAAGCGTAAAATGGATAATGACTAATGTAAAAGAGTCAATGTATAATCAAAACAGGTCATATGTTTATAATAAAGCTTTTTACGAAGCATTTAATAATCCACAGCATAACCCTGATCGCAAACCAATAGGTGAAGATATATATGATCCTTCATTAAACGATAGGTTTGGCTTAATTAGAGACTGGGCTAAACAACGAGGTTTATACGATGCTGGTAATCCACATACTCAGTATGTAAAATTACAAGAAGAAGCTGGTGAACTTGCTCAAGCAATATTAAAACAAGATAAACCTGAAATACAAGATGCTATTGGTGATATGGTTGTAGTACTTACAAATCTAGCACACTTAGAAGGATTTACTATTGAAGATTGTATTGATGCTGCTTATACTGAGATAGCTACACGTAAAGGTAAAATGGTTAACGGAACATTTGTGAAAGATGAAAATTAGAACTGAAGACAAGATAGTACAAGCTGTACTAAGGAAGATGGACGAACGTAGCTTGATAGGTCAGAAGAAATATGGCGCTACAATGATGCAAGAAATAGAAGGTCAAGAAAAAGATCTTAATCGTTTTTTAATTGACGTACAAGAAGAATTAATGGACGCGTTATTATACATTGAAGCAGCTAAGCGTTGTTTAACTGATGAAATAGAAGAAGCAATGCTTAATCGTATGAATGTAATAGGCCAAAACGGAAATGACGGTTTACATTATGATATTGAAGTAAATGAGGAAGAAGTCTTATAAACGTAAAAGAGGTCCAGTGCAATCGAAGAGGATATCATACGATGGTATCAGCTTCGCGTCTGGCCTTGAGCGCTATATGTACATGGCTTTGAAAAAAGCAAAGATCAAAGCTTTGTATGAAGGCGAAACATTTGAACTACAAGAAGGATTTAATTTTCCGTTTGAATCTTACGAAAGATGTGGTAATGGTAAAGGAGATTATAAAAACAGAGGTAATAAAAAAATACACAACATAAAATATACACCTGATTTTATAGGCAAAAACTTTATTATTGAAACTAAAGGTAGAGCAAATGAATCATTTCCACTTAGATGGAAAATGTTTAAAAGAGTAATGGCAGATAAGAGACTAGAACCTTTTACATTATATAAACCACAAAATCAAAAAGAATGCGACGAAACAGTAAGGTTAATCCTTTTGAAGCTAAAAGAATAGCTAGACAAAAGTATGGCGAACGTCAGCTTGATAAATGGTTAAAATGGAGGTGGCATCAGTTCGGCAAAATTAGATATACAGAATTAATACAAAAATGTAAAGAATATAAAATATGAAAGAAAAAAGAAACTGGAGTTTAAGCGTAGGCTTTTACCCTGGGATTTTATTTGGCATAAGATCATACAACGAAGAACAACAAACAACTCACGTGCTATACATACCTCTTGTAGATGTAGCGTTAGAAATATATAAATAATGGGATTGTTTGATGAGCGCATAGCGTACAAACCGTTTGAATATCCTGATTATTATACTGAAGGGTGGTTAAAACAAGCTCAAGCATTTTGGTTACACACTGAAATACCAATGAGTGGAGATGTTAAAGATTGGAACGAAAAATTAGATGAAAAAGAAAAAAACCTTGTTGGAAACATACTACTTGGGTTCGCCCAGACAGAATGTGCTGTCTCTGACTACTGGACGCAAAAAGTTGTATCTTGGTTCCCAAAGCATGAGATACAGCAAATGGCGATGATGTTTGGAAGTCAAGAGACTATCCATGCAGTCGCATACAGCTACTTAAATGAAACATTAAAATTAGAAGACTATGAAGCGTTTCTTCACGAACCAGCAACGGCTGAAAGATTTGATAATCTGGTTGCTTACGACGGTAATGATACTGTTGGTATTGCGAAAAGCTTGGCTGTATTTTCAGCCTTCGCTGAAGGAGTTAGTTTGTATAGTGCTTTTGCAGTGCTGTATAGTTTTCAGCTTCGAAATTTACTTAAGGGTATCGGGCAACAAATGAAGTGGTCCGTAAGAGATGAATCATTGCACAGTAAAATGGGTTGTCAATTATTTAGACACATGTGTGAAGAAGATAATAAGTTGTTGGAATCTTGCAGAAAAGATATTATTGAAGCTGCTACAGCTATGGTAACTTTAGAAGAAAAATATATAGATAAAATGTTTGAGATGGGTGACATCGAAGGCATCAAAGCAAATGATTTAAAACAATTTATAAGAAAAAGAACAAATGAAAAACTTGTGGAACTGGGCTACGTCGATCTTGGATCGTATTTCCCTTATGACAAAAAAGCAGCAGCTAATCTTGATTGGTTTTATCACCTTACCGGGGGCGTCACTCATACTGATTTTTTCTCTATTAGGCCGACTGATTATTCAAAAGCAAATGAAGGTGAAGACTTCGAAGATATTTGGTAACGGATTTGACATAGTAATAACAAAAGAAGATATAGAAGAAGATTTAAAATGAATAGAAAAAGAAGATGGAAGTATAGGCTTATAAAATTTTTAAGATATACAAACAAGCTTACATCTTGGCAAAAGTTTGCGTCTCGTGTCGGGTACATGGGCGCTGCTTTTGTTATGGCTGGGCAATGGACTGTAGAACCTATATTTTTTATTATAGGTTTTATATGCGTGATAATACAAGTATCTTCACGTAAACAATGGAATTTAGTAGCTTTAAACCTTAATGGTTTAGTAGCTTGGGTTATGCACTTAATAAACGGAATATAAATGTGGAATAATGAATGGAAAAAAGGAGAAGATTACCCTAAATGGGGTGATACAGACGTATACAAAAAAACTATCTCAGGTGGTTACTTACTACAAGACGAAACTCCTCGAGACGCCTACATGCGTGTGGCTAAGACTGTGGCTAGACGTTTATATAAGCCGGAAATGGCAGAAACGTTCTTTGAATATATTTGGAACGGTTGGCTTTGCTTGGCTAGTCCTGTGTTATCCAATACAGGTACTGATCGTGGTTTACCTATTAGCTGTTTTGGTATCGATGTGGCTGATAGTATACAAGATATTGGACAAAAGAACTTAGAGATGATGCTACTCGCTAAACACGGCGGTGGAGTAGGTATCGGTATAAATCAAATAAGACCCGCCGGGGCTAAAATAACAGGAAATGGAACGAGCGACGGAGTTGTACCTTTTTGTAAAATATACGATTCAACAATACTTGCCACTAATCAAGGATCTGTCCGACGAGGAGCTGCATCAGTTAATATTAACATTGATCACCCCGATTTCGATGAGTGGCTCGAAATACGTGAACCTAAAGGAGATGTCAACAGACAATCCCTTAACTTACATCAATGCGCGGTTGTCGGCGATAAGTTTATGCGACGAATTGAATCAGGAGATGCAGATGCTAGAAAACGTTGGGGAAAATTACTTCAAAAGCGTAAAGCTACTGGAGAACCTTACATCTTATTTAAGGGCAATACAAATAAAAACAACCCAAAAGCCTACAAAGCAAATGGCTTAAAAGTACATATGACAAACATATGTTCTGAAATTACATTACACACAGATGAAAACCATAGTTTCGTATGTTGTTTATCATCTTTAAATTTAGCAAAGTATGAAGAGTGGAAAGGTACAAACCTTATTTATGATAGTATATGGTTTCTTGATGGAGTCATGGAAGAGTTTATACAACGAGCTAAAGGTTTACGAGGATTTGAAAACGCGATCCGCTCAGCTACCAAAGGCAGAGCACTTGGCCTTGGAGTATTGGGCTGGCATACGTACTTACAAGAGAAAGGGATCAGCTTCGAAGGTTTACTTGCTCAGTTTGAAACTAGGAAAATTTTTAGTCAAATTAAAATTGAATCTGAAAGAGCTAGTATGGTGCTTGCAGAGACATATGGAGAACCTTTGTGGTGTGCTGGAACTGGTATGCGTAATACTCACTTACGTGCTGTTGCTCCTACTGTTAGCAATAGCAAGCTTAGTGGCAATGTTTCACCGGGTATTGAGCCGTGGGCTGCAAATGTTTTCACAGAACAAACAGCGAAAGGAACATTTATAAGAAAAAACCCTACGTTAGTTAAGCTATTAAGAAAACTTAAAATAAACAATAATGAAACATGGGACAAAATCATGGCTGACGGTGGTAGTGTACAAAACATTACTGAGCTCGATGATGTTATTATGGCACACGAAGTCACCGCAAAGGAGGTATTTAAAACTTTTAAGGAAATTAATCAACTAGAATTAGTTAATCAAGCTGGACTGAGACAGCAATATGTAGATCAGTCAGTTAGTTTAAACTTAGCCTTTCCTAGTGTAGCAACACCAAAGTGGATTAACAAAGTTCATTTTGAAGCATGGAAAAAAGGTGTTAAAACCTTATATTATACAAGGACAGAATCTGTCCTACGTGGAGATATTGCACAGCAAGCAATGAGCGAAGATTGTCTTGCGTGTGATGGTTAGTTTGTTAGTTAAAGAAAGGGGCGAGAGCCCCTTTTTTTTTAACACTTCCATCTAGCTCTAGCAGCTTTACCTCTTTCACCAGTCCAACCTTTTGATCTTGCGCAAAATGATTTTCTACGTTTAGCAGCTTTGCTACCAGGCTTTACATCACCTGTAACAGCTGTTTGTAAATTACTACCTGGGTTTTTAGCTTTATAACTTGCAACACCTTTTGCAGTCATACCAGCACCTTCTTCAACTGTTCTAAAGTTTCTACCTTTACCCTTTGTTGTTTTTCTAGGTTCTTTACTAGATCTTCTTTCAGCTCTTCTTTCTTCTCTAAATTCTTTACGCTCTGATCTAGCTTGCTTTCTTTTAGCTCTTCTTGCTTCTCTATCTTCTTTATCTAAAATAGGTGACGTGTGGCAAGGTAAAGATCTCTGTCTAGCTAACCAAGTCATGTTATTGTTTTTTGCAATCGTTTACAGTTACACCTGGATTAGTAGGTGAAGGTTTTGTACCTACTTTTTTATATCCTTTCCAACAAGATGAATTAGAAGAATTAGCACCTTTAAACTTTAAGGGTGTACCTCTGTAGGGCACACCTTCAAAAGGATCTTTTACATCTAGATTTTTAGGGTTTACTGGTTTAGTGGTAGTAGTAGTAGTTTCTTTTTCGCCACCGCTATCTTTATCTTTTTTAGCCCCTTTTGCCATGCTAGCTACTTTCATAATAGTTACAGGATCTAATTTAAATGGTGATCCTTTTGGCGCTCCTAAATTTCTTGGGCCACATCCTTTTGTTCTCATATTATCATGTATTTAGTTTTGTTATTTTCTTTATATGCTTTTAAACATCTGTTTCTGTTTTTATCTTCACTTACGTAGCTTATATGTACCCAATTAGGGTTTTTATCCGTACCAAATTCCCATATCATCTGATCAAAGTTTAAGTTTTTTTTAATCCACTTATACATTTCAGCGTTAGTAGCATGACCAAAAGTATCATCAATATCAATTGCTTGACCATGACAATGTTGTGATTTTGAAGATCCACCAACAGCTTTATTTAATTCTGGTCCACGGTAAAAAGAATTAATCTTTATAGGACCACCTACGTTTATTCTAAGAGGCTCAAACACTTTTTCTGCGATAAGCTTCATGTTGGCTAAATGCTCATCAGTAGGATCATTTTTCAAACCAAGTCTCTCCGCTGTTCTGCTATACACACCTTCACGGTAACTTACGTGTTTGCTTATTTTTTCCATTTTATTTTATTTCTTTTTTTTCTAAATAAACCATCAAGCTCTATCGCGACGCCTACAGTTATTGCGCCATACATACTAGCCGCTATATCTTGACCATCACCATGCCCTCTATCTATAAAAACTTCTTTAAAAGTTGCCACAGCTAAAGTAGTAGCGATAGAATACATTATAGCTTTTTCTTTACTTTTAGTATGCTCAAAAATTAAATCGTGAGATATACTAGTTATAGCAACACCAGCCAAATAATGCATAGCTTTATCTTCTTGAACTTCCCAACCGTATATATCTAGTTGAGCCATTGAAAAATACGGTATAAGTAATAAAGCTATAATTTTTTTCATTTATTTTTTTATTTTTCTACCTTTTCTAGCCTTGCCTTTTACAGCATCATCTATGTCTCCAATTTGATTACCAACTTCTTTAATAGCGTCTGCTACGTCAGCTAGTTCCGCAGCTGTAAGTTTATATCTTTTTTTAATTTCTTGTACTGTAGCAATTGCTTTTTCATCAATAGTAGTTTTACTCCATAGAGCTTTCCACATATCTTTCCAGTATTGTTTAGTTAATTTCCACATATTAAAATTTATTTGCGTTGTTAATTTCGTTTATTGTTTCTTGTATTTCAGCTAGATTAGTAGGTAACAATAGATCTAAACCTGCTTTAAACACTGTTTCTTTTATTCCGTCTTTGAATATTATTAAAGTAGGTGCCATCCTAACTCTATATTTCTTTTTAGCTAAAGGAGCTTTAGATATATCAACTCTATAGTAAGTCGCGTCTTTTATTTGTTCCCACTCTGCAAAACAATTCTCTTCATTAAACTCTGCCCAAAACTCTACAAGAACTGGCTTAACTTCTTCATCGCCAAAAGCAGATTTATTACTTATAGCTTGTTCGAAGTTAGAGTCATCAATCCAATATTCTTCTGGAACATCTACTTGACTAATTGATAAAAATGGTATTAAAATTAAAATTAAGTATCTCATTAGTTATTTTTTTGTATTTCGTATATTCTTTCATCTAGCTTATCTAGTTTTTCTAATATCATTTCTACGTCGTCTTGTGTGTCCATAATTGTATTACGAATCAGCTCATCTTTTAACTCCCATTCTGTCTTAGATATTGTTGGTTCTGGTAAAGTCATAGCGAGCGCTATGTCTGCTTGCATTACAAAATACATACTAGCTAAAGATATTACTCCTCCTACTATTATACCTATTGTTTTTAAATCTAGAGTTACCTTCGTACTCTCTCCTATTTGTGGTGCGCTCATGTCTATCTAAATGTATAGTTTATTCCAAATGTTGAGTTGTAGAACTTTGTGTCCCACATTTTGTTATATTCTCCTTCTATAAAAACACCTAAGTGTTTTCCAATTTTCCAACCAAAGTTTAATCCAACTTGATAATCAGTCCATTGTTGAGGCTCTGCATCTTGTACCAATCCACCTTTACCCCAGTTATTCCTATTTAAATATGAAAAATCTAAATCACCAGATACATATTTGTGATAACCAGGTAAGTAATTACCGTAAGCGTGAAGCCAGAAGTTATTTTTATAATGATAAAAATCTGCACCGATTATAGGTGATAACAAACCAAACTCACCAATCATATCCCACTGTTCGTTGTTGTACCTATTAATAAGATCTCTAAACACTGTATTACGAAACTGTAAATCAGTATACGCTACCGTGTTACCATCAGGATCCACCCAATACCAATCAGACGTTTCGTTTCCATTTTCATCTTCTGAAGTATAATATATATCGTCATAACCATATTCAAAACCTAAAGCATACCATGGATTAGTAGGATATTCTATAACTTCACCATCAGGTGTTGTAAACGTTTCAGTTTCATTTAACCATATTTCTATAGGATTATATCCATAAGCTCTTTCATGTGTACGATATATAACACCTGCAGATACACTAAACTTTTTACCTATAGGTAATCTAGCTCTAAGCTCTGCTGATTTATAAGAAAAATCAAAAGTACCTTGATCCCTAGCTTCTACTTTAGCTATATGGTATTTACCTGTATGTCTTAAAAAATATCTAAAATTAGTAAACTCTTCACCACGTAATCTTTCTTTTTCAAAATGAAACAAATACTCAAAACCATCTACAGCAGATGTAGGTGATGACAATGCTTGTTGATTTTCTCTGTAAGCATTACCTGTCCAGAAATTACCAGGTTTTCTTTCATAACCAAATCTACCTAGTTTACGTATACCAACACCTATTCTATAATCAAAATCAAAATACTCTGTAACCTCTACAACCCTAGGTATTGCATATAGATCACCATCAGCTGGTCTTTCTACAAAGAAATCTTTTCTAGAGTTTTCATAAGCATTACGAACATCACCGGCAGCATACACTGTACCGTACTTGAGAAAGTCTTGGTATATTGTTTTAAAAAATTTACCTTTTTCTTTTTCTTGTCCG
>VMHT01025228.1_pt1 | contig 14026 bp, 22 predicted proteins | sample 4693611 | NCBI WGS metagenome assembly VMHT01 (sample SAMN12280063, study PRJNA550983) | marine metagenome | isolation source: seawater sampled from same location over 5 years 0.02-0.2 micron viral filtrate | place: USA: collected off the coast of southern California halfway between the port... ... | reverse complement strand
TCTCGAGGTGGTTCACCTTTAATTTTAATCGCCCATTTATCCTCCTTACGGAACTTTTCATAATCAATCTCCTTGATTTTGAAAACTTTCATGATGAACTTTTTGATTGGATTTACCTTTTTGGTGGGTGGAGGTGTAGGTGGTCTAAGTACAGTTAACATTTATATTTTGTTTTTATTTAAAATTGCATCCCCTTTGCGCGTTTATTTGCATTCGCTTTTCTTCTCGCTGCCAGCTTTTTCTCCTTCCGCGCTTTAGCTTCCTTTGCATCTTTCTTTGCAGCTTTCGCCGCGGCATTCTTGTTAGCCTTCGCCTTTGCCACTGCATTTGCCTTAGCCTTTGCCTCCGCATTCGCCTTCGCCGCTGAATTTGCCTTCACCTTCGCATACGCGTTTCTAATTACTAGGTTTCTTGCACGATTCCGCTGAGCCTGAGTTGCGTTATTTATTCCACAAGGATACCTTCCACGAGAGTATCCATATTCATTGAAACTTTCACATGTTCTCCCTCTCATCATATTTCTGAGATGGTTATTAAGCGTTTTTATCCCAATATTATTTCCACCATTATTCTTTGGAAGTGAGTTGAGATATTTTTGCCTGTTTGAACGGTTGTTCTTCACAGCTACTCCCGGAGTGTTATTCATCATTTCTCTTTCAAGTCTTCTTCGACCTCTAAAACTTATTCCTGATATATCGATCCCCATTTTGTATATTATATTATAAACATTTTTATTTTGAACACCTAAGTGGGTCCACCTCAATGTAAAAACATTCACTTTCGAAACACCATGAACGCTACTACAATTTCCGCCTACATTGCCAAGCTCGAGAACGAGAACAAGCTCCTCCGCGAGGAAGTCCACGAACTCAATGATGACGCCGCTGACTACAGGATTGAGATTTTCCGCCTAAAGGCGGTGATCGAGGACCTTGAGGAGGAGTTGGATGAGGACTACGAGTCTGACGAGGAGTCTGTTGTGAGTACCGATGACGAGGAGTCTGTTGTGAGCACCGAAGACGAGGAATCCGACGATGAGGATGACTTCCACATCTCTCGGAACGCCGCGATCGTCAATGTCCTCCGGAAACTCTCTAACCTTGAGAAGGATGACTTCAAGAGCAAGGCGTACTGGAAGGCTGCCGAGGCTGTCGACAACATCCCCTACACCATCGTGGATGGTGAGTCTCTCGCCAAGGGAGAGACCAAGGTCGCTGGCATCGGCAAGAGCATCGCCAAGAAGATTGATGAGTTTCTCGAGACTGGGATAATTTCAAGACTCGAGGAACTCAAGAAGAAGCCTCCTACGACCAATGAGTGCATCTTCGATGCCCTCGGTGAGGTGGCTGCCCGAGAGTCGGACGTTCACAAGAAGGCTGCCTACAAGAAGGCTGCCCAAGCTATCAAGAACCTCGACTTCGAGGTAACCTCGGGTGAGGAACTTGCCAAGGGTTCCAACAAAGTCGCTGGCATTGGCAAGAGCATCGGACGCAAGATCGACAACTTTCTGCAGTTTGGGGAGATGAAGTAATTAGCAACCTAAGTTTTTAATAAAAATTTATAAAATCAAGTTCAAGTTGAAATGAGTGACGCTGTCAAATTCGCATTTTTACAGGCTACCGCCCCGCTCTGCCCCGACGTGCAACGTAAGATATGGATATGGAAAGAAATAATGGAAGCAACTGACGAACTGCGCACCATACGCAAACGAAAACGTGCAAACCAAAGGCGACGAAATCGACGCTACACACGGAAATAAACTCACAAATCTTCGTCAATTGTGTCTCTAATAATCATATCTCGGATTACCTCGTATAAAACAGAAGTTAGGGCAAACTTGTAGGCCAAAAATCCTACGAATGTAGCTCCATAATCAAAATCAAACGCAAATGGTGCATTATTCCACGCCATTTCAAAGGCAGCGGTGCTCACTGGCACAAACATCTGCTTCTGAAATGTCGACCTCTCTATGTTGTCTACATGATCTGACAGAAGGTTCATGTAGGTGTAGGACGCCACAGCACCAAGGGTTGCGGAAACCCCAACATCCGCTCCCTGTGTAATAAAGTATGACGTAGATAGAGCCGCACCATAACCAGCCGTAGAGTTCTTTAGACTGGTCTTGAGTTTCTCATATTCGGGAATAGAGCGGTTTGTGATTGGTAGGCGGGTAGGTTTCGCGATAGCAAGAGTCAGCATATACTAGCTGTAATATACTTAAAATCTTTATATATTTTAATGGCTTTAAAGATTTATTGATATATAAATTATATGGACATCCGTCATTGTGACGGAATTGATCTCCTGAATTCACTGGATGATAAATCCATAGACCTAATTCTTACTGATCCACCTTATATTATTTCACATGAAACAGGTATTAACATTCTCCACGATGCAATTGAATCTGGGAAGAATCTCACAAAGACTGAAGAGGAGTGGAACAAGTATATCGAAGAAAATGAGGCTGCAAAAACCACACCTGGTGCGATGGAGAATTACATGAAATATGGAACGATCTATGGGACCAAGTATAGTGTGAAAACAAATTATGGTAAATGGGATGAAAATTTTACGATGGATACTCTCGAAGAGTTCGTGAAGTTGTACTATACAAAGTTGAGGGATGGTGGGACGTGTATCATCTTCTTCGATCTTTGGAAGTTGTCATATCTCAAGGAACTCATGGAGAAACACAAGTTCAAACAGTTGCGTTTTATTGAATGGATCAAAACAAATCCACAACCTATCAATTCCCGTGTGAATTATCTGACAAACTCCCGGGAGATTGCACTCTTGGGGGTAAAGAAAGGAAAACCAACCTTCAATGGGGAGTATGATAACGGTATATACAAGTTCCCGATCCAAGGGGGTAAGAATAGGTTTCACCCCACCCAAAAGAACATCAAATTATTCGAAGAACTCGTCAAGAAACACTCAAATGAGGGTGATCTGGTAGTAGACACATTCCTCGGCGGTGGGACGACAGCTATTGCTTGTAAGGAGACTGGAAGGAAATTCATTGGATCTGAATTGGATGAAAAATACTTTAAGAACTTAAGTGAAATGCAATTAGAGAACAAATGAAGATGACGAATTTAGGTAAAATTTTGGTGGAGACTAAAGTCTTCACTGAGCCATTTATTCACACGGACCGTCTCATTGAGTTGAAACTGTTCGATGTCACGAATAATGGTGGTGCTTGGCGAACCCACTTTGAAAAGTTGTTCAGGATCACTGTTGTGTACACAACAAATATTAAAACCCTTCATAAGAATCTAAATGGTGAGGATGAAGAAAAATATAAACAACAAAAATTGGATAAAGCCACTTTACCACACCCAAAAGAGGGTAAAGTACTGGGTTTATATGTATGGGGACGCCTACAATCAAATTCACGGACTATACCCGGTCATATACGTTCCGTAATATGTGGAACGGGTGCGAGATGCCTCATTTGCGATGAAGATCGGAGAATCGAATGCGATCACGTGAATGATGATTATACGATCGCCTTATCCGATCTCAAAATCTCAGATTTCCAGCCATTGTGTCAATCGTGTAACAAGAAGAAGCGCGAGGCGCACAAGAAAGGTATTCAATATTACAAAGATATTCGAGACCCTGGAAAGTCTGCGATGAAACAATTGCTCAACTTACCTAATGACTTCAAATTCACATGGATTGCACCCGAGGAACTATCAGGGGATGCTTTGTTTTATCGTAACCCTAAATATGTGAGACAACTCCATTTCGATAGACTTAAAAATAGCTTGTAATACTATAGTATATGCCCTGTCAAATGTGTAAGAAGAAATGTGGGGTGCCCATAGAATGTAAGCACTGTAGTGGAAGTTTTTGTCCACGCTGTCTTCATCTAGAGAAACATGGGTGCTCCGGTCTCGAGAAGAAGGTTGAGAAAGATTTGGCTACACTCGAGAAAAAGACGTCATATGAACACACTCCCAAGTGCTTAAAGATTTAAGGAGTATACTACTCAGTGGGAGGGAGGGAAGCTGAGATGCCCGAGTGGTCTAAGGGGGGTGTCTTAAGAACATCTGGCGTAAGTCGCGTGGGTTCGAACCCCACTCTCAGCATATCGCACTCATAGCTCAGTGGTAGAGCGCAAGCTTAGTAAGCTTGAGGTCAGGGGTTCGAAACCCTTTGAGTGCATTTTTAAATATGAAAAAAATCCATATTTAAAAATGTTCAAAACTTATATAGAATGGATGTCCACAATATTACATCCGCTTGTTTTCTGATACCATTTTCAACTCTATGTGTTTCAGAGATATTTTTAGGCTACGTGGTGTATCCAATGTTTCTCACCCACGCCTTAACATTTTATATGTCCTACGAACTTGTATGGATTTACATACAACCCGAGATTATACAGTCGTTTCGTAAACTGATTATACTACACCATATCATGGCTTTAATTTACGCCATAAGACCTCTGTATGCCCCCGAAGAAGCCTACCTTACCGCATATTTGGGGCTGGTCGAAATTGATACATCTATGTTGGTACTCAAACACATATTTCCAAGAAATCAAACCATTCGGGAAATATATCTATTTACAAATATATTCTTCCGTGTTTGGTATGAAAGTTTGATGTCTTTAATTGTATGGTTCTTATATGATGATAAAAATCTATATGTGAGAATACATGTAATGACCTGTCAACTCTTTTTCAATATTTTCAGTTGTGGAATATGTGCATTGACCTATCGTGCCTTAAAGAATAAACGCCTTAAGGATGTATAATGTCCCTCGGGGTCAAAAAGCTTGGATATGATTCTATTCTTCCTACTCGAGGTTCTGATGGTGCTGTTGGCTACGATCTCTATAGCAATTGTGATGGTGTTATCGCAAAGGGCAAAAGAGGGCTCATCTCCACGGGCATCGCGGTATCACTCCCCACAGGGGTATATGGTCGGGTTGCTCCAAGGTCTGGGTTGGCTGTAAAACATGGCATTCAAATTGGTGCCGGTGTCATCGATCCAGACTATACAGGTGAAATTTCCGTTGTCATCTTCAATATGGGGGATGCCGATTTTGAAGTGAAGAAGGGTGACCGCGTCGCACAGTTGGTCCTAGAGAGGTGTGAGACCCCACCCATTGAGGAAATTGGTCTCCTCCAAGAAACTCTCCGGGGTGAGGGTGGCTTTGGGTCTACGGGTGTTTAGAGCAGAACCAGAAATCTTCTGGGACAGGCATGAAGAGTACACCCTCCTGTGTCGCCATCCAAAGCTTGGATTTATGCATATCTGGGTATGACATGAGTAACCAACGCTCCCAAAAATCTTGAGAAAGGTAGGTATCCCAATCTTCCATAGTACTTTCCTTAACTTTCAACATACCTCTGTGAATTTCATAGGGATCCCTCTCAATTCGCACCTCCTTGGGTAGGATCGCCCCCTTCCTAAGAAGTTGTGCCCTCATTATACGGGGATTTCCATGATCCACATAGTAGTCAACCCCATTTTTTCCAAAATCTATCGACCTTTTACATGGCAAAGTCACTCTGTACCGGTGGGTGACCGAGGGACTGGGTCTTAGGATGACGTGCATTTTATATAAAGATTACAGAATATATTCACATATGAAGACGTATGAATCCCTGGATGGAATTACTATTAGAGTTGGTACAAATGCCAAGGAGAATTATGAACTCACTGAGTCGAGTCATGCGGCGAATTGGTGGCTTCATGTCAAGGGGTGGCCTGGTTCACATGTCATAGTTTCTTATGATGGAGATTTCTTACCAAAAGAAACTAAGAAGGATGCGGCTGCGTTGGCTGTTCACTATAGTCAGGCTTCGGGTCAAAAACAGGTTATAGTAGATTTGATTCGTGTTCAATATGTGCACCCATTAAATACACATGGTTCTGTTGAGTTGTCGAGAGACCCAATCGAAGTCTTAGTGTTTATAAATCGAGAAAAACCGAGACTTGATAGACTTATTAATTTAACAAAGTAGAATAGAGCCCAGCGATGTAGTACACATTTTTAAAACCCAAGTTTTCCAATTTCTCTGCCGCAAATCTGGCTCGTTGTCCAGTATTGCAGTAGACGAGTAAACCCTCTTTGGGAAGTTCGGACGTTGTTTTTTTATTGATTTTATTCACTGGGATGTGTATGGCTCGTGGGTAGTGACCAGTGCGGTATTCCATCGCTGTGCGGACATCTATGACCACCCTAATCTTTCCAGATTTGATATATTCCTTGGCCTTTTCAGATGAAATGAGATTGGGTCCAAAGTAAGTATAGGCTACAAGAGTAGCGAGGGAACCAACGATAATAAGAGGGATCATTTCTTAATACACTCTTAGAAAAAGTTGTCAGTTCTGTACATATTAACCCCAAATGAACCAGTCTTACCAGTCACTGAGACTGATTCATTTCCATAGAGCTCCTGGCATCCAATGTCATCCATACAGTCCCTAGCATTGTGACTCACTGGGACTGGGTACAGGTTTTCACCACCCGTGGTCGTGTAGTAGTGGTACCTATCACGGCGACCACGAACCTCCTTGCCGTAGAGGGGGAGGGTCTCGTCACCTGGTCCGGTGAGTAATCCCATCTGCTGCATGCGTCCAGGTTTGTATTCCTTGATTGGGGGACCCCTGAACTCCGGTTCACGCCTTTGTTCGAATGTCTGTCTAGGGGGGACCCGGATCATTGGTGGGGGTGGGGCTGGATTCGAAACCCGTTTCGTGACGACTCGGGGATTCTTCCATAAGTATGCTACAGCGGCGATGAGTACGACGAGAGCCACCCACAGTGTTTGAATCTTAGTCTTATTCTTCATATACTATTATTAAAGAAAATCTTTGACATAAAGACATGAAGGTCCTGGCCATAGATATAGGATTCCACAATATGGGTCTCGTCCTCGCTGAGTGTGGGAATGGACCGGTGATAGAAGTTGAGTACATGAAAAAGGTGAGTTTGGAAGACTACAAATACATTTACAGTAATGACTTTGTTGACTTAGTTCCTTTATTTGTAGATGACCACAGGGATGTGTTCGACAAGGCTGAGAGGATCCTCATAGAGAGACAACCACCCCAAGGCTTTACGAATATCGAGATTCTGCTACACTATATGTTCAAAGATAAGGTTCTATTGATTTCACCTTTGACAATACATGCACACTTTGGGATGGGTCATCTAAATTATGATGAGAGAAAAGAACGTGTTCTTGTCAAGATGGGAAAGTATATAGATTTGGATACCATTCCATACGAGAGGAAGCATGATATAGCGGACGCGTACTGTATGCTTATGTATTACAATTTTAAGACGAGTGTTCACTTTTTTGATCGATTTCGTTTCTCCCGCGGTTAAGAATTTCAAGTGCATTCACAACACTGGAAAACATATCGAAAATCTCACCGGTATTTTCGTTTATAATACCATTTCTTAGTTTTTTGATATTGAAATCAAATGATTCCTTCTCCTTCTCGATGTTCTCGAGGGCTTGTTCGATTGATTCAATCTTCTTATTTAACAGGTTTGTGGTACTCTCCATAGTACTATCTATCTTTCTGACATCCTTTTGATAAACGATTCGTTGTTTTTCGAGAATACCTCTTTTCACATTGGAATCGGTTAGTTCGATTTGAACATCAAGTTTAGCAATTTTTTCATCAATTATTTCTAAATTCTGAACATAAGTCTGGTGGTAATCTTCACGCGTTTTAGTGAGACGGTTGATTTCGTTACGGAGTTTAATGTCCATTATACTTTTGTAGAAAGGGATTTCTTTAATTCACTTAGGTCTCTGGTAAACCCTTTGAAGTGTCCCAATCGATATTGAACAATGGCCCATAACACAAAGAATAGGGTTTTGGTGAGTTTACCTACATCATCATCACTCATTTTATAAATAGGTCCAACAACCCTACCCATGAAAGTTTCCTCTTTTTCTTTACCCGAAAAGTACATTTCCGCCTGTGTCAATGCACATGTGTCATCATTAATTGACCAGTGGTAAAATATGAAGGGAATTAGAATGGAATAAAATTCAAGGTTTCTGCGATTATTTGTAAATGGAACAACAAGTATACCTATCAGAAAAATTAAATGAATCAGGAAAATTATATTCATCTATTATATAATGACGGAAGAAAAAAAGATTTCCCGTGAAGAGATGCGTCTGTCATGGACAGACGGTCACGAAAATATACTCAAACAATGGGGTGAAGCCTCTGCATGCTACAGGTATATGCACCACCGTGCATTTTTTATATACAGAAAGTCGAGTATACGTTTCACTTTACCAGTTATCATACTCTCCACAATAACTGGGACTGCAAACTTTGCACAAGGTACATTCCCCGAAAACGTTCAGTCGTTCGCGCCATCTATCATCGGTGCATTGAACCTCACGGCGGGTCTCATAGCGACGATATCACAATTCCTCAAGATCAACGAGCTCATGGAGAATCATAGAACGGCTGCGTTAGCGTTCGGTATGCTTTCCAGAAATATTCGTCTTATGTTAGCCTTAGATAGGGGGGAGCGTAGCAAGGAAGGCTTAGATTTCGTCGGTGAATGTAAAACAGAATATGACCGCCTCTTGGAACAGTCACCCTCTATACCCAAGTCTGTATTGAAGCAGTTTGAAGATGAGTATCCCTTAGATAATGCCTTTACAAAACCAGAAATCCTCAACGTTCGCTCAATTCCACTACTCACTTTACCGAGGACGATAGATCCAATTGAAGCTATGACTGCCGGTACCCCCCTCGAGAAGATAGGTAAATTCTTATCGAAAAAGGGTGAACCACCACCCACAGGATTCTTTGGCCCCTCCCTAGGTGATGAGGATGAGGATGAGGATGAGGAAGATTCTACAGAGGGGGAACCTGAAGAAGAGACAGACGTCGAGCAAGGTAGATCAGAGTAATAACCATGATCAAATTGGTCAACAAACTACAAGCAACATATGGTACAATTTTCCTTTTTAAAGGTTCTACGATACGTTTATGTAGTGCGCCATTCTCGAGCACCAAATCTATTGCCTGATTAGTAAGATCATCGATGGACTCTTTCATTAAAATAATTCCACAAAAAAAAGTCGAAGACAATACCACACCCCTAGTGACAATTCATGATAAACAAATTGCTCTCGTTCGTAGGTATATAGATGAAGGTAAACATATATTTATATGTGGATCATCTGGAGTTGGAAAATCCTACATTCTTAGGGAAGCCTTGAAAGATACATCACATGTTGAACTACAGAATCACCATCTGAAAAGTAAATGTTATTTTTTACCGTTTATTAAATCAACCACAAAGAATGTATTTATAGAGGATTACGATCCCATATTTAAACCAATAATAGAACAGGTTTCGGATGGCGTCCCAATTACACGCGGATCTCTCATAGTAACGACAACAAATATGTGTATGTACCCAAACTTCGAAACTGTATTTATTCCAAAACATAAACCAGAAACTTTGTTGAGATTGACAGATAGGTCGGATACCAAAGCATACAATGCAGCCGTACGTTCACAGGGAAATATTAGAAACTTCTTCACCTATTTAGATGACTATGATGAAATGGATATGTTCCAGACACCCAAAGAATTTATAACTGAGATACTATGTGATCCCAAACCGATTGAAATATATGACACTATAAGTGAACACGGTCATATGTGGGATATATTCCAGGAAAATTACCTAAATTCAGTGGGTGTAGACACTGTAGCTACCTCCCATTCCTTCTCAAATGCAGATTATTTTGATAGTCACATTTACTCCTCTGGAAACTGGAATCTCATGCCCTACTTTGTTCTCCACGCCCTAACGATACCCAAAACCTTTCTAGGTGACCCCCTTAAAAGGAGTACGATTAGACCGGGGAGTTGTTGGACCAAACACGGAAACTATAAGATGCGAAAACAGAAAGTCAATGAAATTTACAAAAAATCACCAAATGGATTGGGAATTGAAGAATTATGTCTGCTAAAATTGCACGCCGAAAAGGGAAACTTGGAGCCCCTCCTTAATTATAAAATCACCCCCCAAGATTTCGATGTTATGAATCACCTTGCAGTCGGAAATGGCTTAAAATCAAGAGACGTGACAAGAGTAAAGAAAGCCTTGAAGAATGCATACGAACGAGGATGATACAGAGACTGAAGTCGAAGAATGTGTGCGAATCGTGGGGAATGAGATTCTCTTTTACGGGACTATCGACCGAGATAATGCACTAGAATTCGTTGAGAACTTCAAGAAACTTGAAATAGAACTTCTCAAAAAAAAGGCTGAACTTATCGGATACGAACCGGAGATCCGCGTCCACATCATGAGTGAAGGTGGTGACATATTTTCGGGCTTCAACATGATGAATGTTTTGGAAAGTTCCCGTGTAAAGGTCATCACTATCGCACAGGGATCGTGCTGTAGTGCGGCAACATTTGTCCTACTCGGTGGCTCTGAGAAACGAATGGGTAAGGATGCCTACATCCTCATTCACCAGATTTCCACAGAATTTTGGGGTAACTTCCAAGAACTCAAACATGAACTCAAGTCATCTGAAAAGTTCATGAAGAGAATCAAGAAGATGTACCTCTCCAAGACTGAAATCCCCGAAAAGAAGTTTAAGCGTCTAATGAGGAAGGATCTATACCTCACCCCCAGTAAGTGTCTCAAATATAAGATTGTCGATTGCGTTGACTAATGTTTACGGAACGCTTATATAGACCCAAACCACATAAAACTATAAAAACGATACAAAATGTATTCACATTCATAGGGACCGATGTGAATTCTGGAGGCCTAAGTCGTTCCATTCTACCATAATTTACAACTGGTATTTCAGACATCTAATTAAAGTTGAGAAATTAAATATGACTACAATGGAACGACTTATCAGAAAAGATAAAAACGGTCGCGAGAGATTCACCGACATTCACATTGAGGACCTGGGAGATGGAACCGCTGACATCGTAAAGAGTACTGGTATGGTGGGAACTGAAAAAGTTGCAGTTTCTAGAACCAACGTCAAGACGGGCTACGAGAAGGCGTGTGCACGTGCTCAGACCATGTGGAACAATGAGCACGTGAAGGGAGTCCAGGTGATGCCCATGTTGGCCAACAAGTGGGAGGAACGCCACAAGTACATCTCCACCCCCTTCTACGTTCAACCCAAACTGGATGGAGTTCGCCTCCTCGTTTCGAAGAATGGTTGCTTTTCTAGAACCGGTAAACGAGTCGAGGGTCTCGACCACCTCAGTGATGGACTGAGGGAAGGTGAATACCTAGACGGGGAGTGCTATGCACCTAACATGACATTTGAGGAAATCACGAGCATGTTCAAGACTAACCCCACCAAGTTGAACTTTTACATTTTCGATTACTTTGATCTCGAACGTCCCGAACTCACCTTTGAGGAGAGAATGGATTGCGTCAGTGTCGAGACCAAACTCCTCAAGAAGAAGTCTGATGTGGAAAAGTGGCACGACATCTTCGTGGACCAGGGCTACGAGGGTATCATGATTAGGGAGGCCTCCAGCACCTACGAAGTTGGCAAGAGGAGCAACTACCTCCTCAAGTTCAAGAAATTTCAGACGGAGGAATACGAAATTGTCGGGGCCAAGACGGGGCATGGGAGGGATGCCGATGCCGTCGTTTGGGTGTGTAAATTGACCAATGGACGAGAGTTTAATGTCAGACCCGAAGGCACAATCAAACAAAGAGAGGAACACTACAGGGATAGGAAGAAGTACATGGGTAAAATGCTTACCGTGAGGTTTCAAAACCTAACTGACCTGGATGTACCGAGATTTCCCGTTGGTGTGGTAATTAGAGATTATGAATAATGTTGTAATACATAAATGGCTCGTATCGCAATTGATGTCGATGAAGTTTTAGTCAATTTTCTATATCCAATGGCTCGTTCTAGAAGACTTGGAAAACCAAAGAAACTCAAATACAACTACGTGTATCGCGAAATTTTCGATATAACTGAAGAGGAATCTCAGGAGTTTGTCAAAGAGTTTTACAACTCCCAAGCCTTTCGCAATCTCAAACCAATACCAGGATCACAAAACGCCATGAAATGGCTTCGTCAAAGAAGTCAAAAAATGTATGTCGTCACCGGGCGTCAAGACATTGCTAGAGAACAAACAGAAAATTGGATAGAAACCTATTTTCCAGGAATATTTAACGATGTGATACTTACAAATAGTTATACACCCCATGAAGTGAAAAAGGTTGATATATGTAGAGCTCTAAACCTAGGTATGATTATCGATGACAACAGAGCAATTTGCGATGAGTGTCTAGATAACGGTGTTCGAGCGATAAATTTTATTGGTGAAGAAGTATATCCATGGTGTGAAGAAAGTGATATCATGCTGAAGAGTTGGCATAACTTTCCATATATAGAATAACACGATCTTCATTTGAAGTGTTTTCAGCCCAATGTGGAACAGTTGCACTAAAGACTATGTGCTTTCCATCTTCCTCGCTAACATTCCCAAGTGTATCATGGTATAGTGTACATCCACTTGGACATTTTAGACCCAGATGATATGTAAATTTATAATTTTTACCAACGTGGTCAACATGTTTGTTCAATTTCACACCACCTTTCATTAAGGAAAATCCAGCGACGTGGATTCCACCCTTGATCTTGGAAAGTAGTTCAGACGTTTTCGGACACATACCACAATTTCCAATGACAGGATTACCCTCCCAAATTAATGGCCAACTTATCCATGAATCTTGAACGTGGTCCTGACCACCCTTTAACCAACCACACCCACCATTTCCATACTTAGTTATAACCTCATTTATACTATCCGAACCCTCCCACACACCAGTTGGTCGGGGTTCCTCACTTATAAAAATATCACCCGGGAGGGTGTCATATTCACCCCGTATACACTCCCAATATTTCCTGAGTTCTTTGAGGTCCATTTATTTTAAAACATATATTATCTTTAGATGTATTCACTTCTATGCAAACCCGTAGTTTATCCCTATAATTTGATGGTTACAACAAAGTTGTGTCGGGTAGTTGTTTTAACACCTGCACCCAACGAGTCAAAAAATAAATACACAATTGAGATTCTCGAAGCACCACCCGTAAACGTGGTCCCTCCACCTACTGAACACGAGTAACTGATCCAAACTTATCTTTCATCATAATGACTTCATCACACTTTCCACCCCTTATGGTCATCACAGGTTCACCACACTTATGTCCATTTGTTTTAAATCTTTCACACGCAAACTCAGTTTTCATCGTGATGTTCATATTCTCACTGTATCCGATGAAAGTCTTGTCTACGCAATCCTTCGTATCAATTGATTCAACCGTCACCTTGACACAATAACTTCCAAACTCCCTATCCTTTTTAATTTTAGTGGGGGGTGGTGGGTGCTCCGTGAATGCACTCATTTTTACCCCCATTCTATTCCTGATGTACGTAAATGGTTTGAGAAGAAGCATCTTAATTACACCTCATTGGAATTTTTTAAGTGCCTTACACTCTTCCTCTTCTTTAGACTGTCCTTTTTCCAACCAGTATTTTTTATATGTTCCGTGGAGGTAGCCTTCAGATTTTTAAATTTGAAAACACCATTCGTCGATAACTCTTGCCACTCGTGGAGAGAAATCTTAGAGTGCCTCAATTCATCCGGGGTCTTCTCACGCTTATCCAATATTCTGTCATTCAGGTGATCATCTGCCGCCCTCATGAGGTAGTACGCCATCCCGGTTATTTCATCTTCGGTAAAATGTGTATCATTACCCTCATCCAAATAATTCTTAGAGAAAGATTCCTTTATGAGAGCCCTCAACTCATCGAAGTCTAGGTCCCCCTTACCATCCTCATCGGCGTCTTTGAAACTCTTCGTCGCTACACACGCCTGAGCGGCATAGCGAGCAGCTTCCCTCCCAACTTCGTATTCTTCCTGTATCACACCCCGGTAGATTTCAGATTTATTGCCCAGAGCAAATTTAGCAATGAAGCTCACCAATGTGGTAGCAAT
>VMHT01006698.1_pt1 | contig 14027 bp, 14 predicted proteins | sample 4693611 | NCBI WGS metagenome assembly VMHT01 (sample SAMN12280063, study PRJNA550983) | marine metagenome | isolation source: seawater sampled from same location over 5 years 0.02-0.2 micron viral filtrate | place: USA: collected off the coast of southern California halfway between the port... ... | reverse complement strand
AATATATAAATTCTCTTTATACAAAACTTATAAAAATAAAGATACTTGTGTAATATACCAACTAAAGACATTAAAAAATATTATTTGCCTTTCTTTTTTTGTAATATTTACTTTGTTCTCAAATAATATGGGGGTAATATCGTATTACACTTAATATTTCTTCTTCCCTTTTTTCTTGTTTCCCCCTTTCATCATCTCAAAAATGTCTTTCTCTTTAATCTTTTTTGGCTTAATATCTTTTTCAACATTGTAATTTAATTTAAGAGAATAATCGGCTGTTCCTGATTTTATCTGTTTTACTACTTTTGTTTTCGGCATTATATATGATTAAAAATTTTTTTTTAATTGATAAATAAAATATTATTTGTTATAAATAAAATGAGTTTAGTAATTTGTTCTAATAACTTTAAAGATGGTTCTGTAGCTAGACAGGATAATTCAATTGAGAATGCTTTCAGCTTCCGCAATGGTCTTTCATCCACATACAAGATCCCTGCTAATTCCCAAGTAGCTTTACAATCAGCGAAACTTAATATCAACGGCAAAGTTGTATATTCAAGAAATGTAAATCCATTGTATCAGTATTTCGGAAAGAAACTTAACTTAGATGGAGTAACAGATCCACAAATAGAAGATACAACATCCCATCCATTGTTAGTTCAACTAACAGACACAAATCAAATTGAAGAAGATTCTCCAAATGATTTTGTGAATAACCTTCAGCAAAGATTAAATGATACAATTTATCATCCAAATCTTAAAAATCAAATCACAGCTAGTATCTTAAACAACGCATCAGATCTAGATTTTAAAGGATATAAAATAAATTACAATCAGCTCAATACTACCTCAGAAAATATACCGACCGATGCTTTTAAACAATGGTATAGGAAAGATGGAATCTATGCTGGAAATAATGCTTCGTTTTTTAGTTACAGCGCGGGAGTCTTCCAAAGAAATGCTTCATTGGAAAGTGAAGATGTGTGTGCAGGAATCAATACTCAGTTCCCTCTTAATCTTGGTTCAGGTGTTTATGAAGTTAATATCTCACACGGAAATGGTAATGTGAATGTTTCAGGGTCTCAAGTTGAATTTGCTGTTGGTCTTTCAAGATTTGTAAATAATGAAAGCTTTGATGGAAATATTAATCCTACATATTTCAGCGCATATGCGAATGAAGATCTTGGATATTTAAATGAACTTCCTTTTATGGATTTTGCTGTTGGTATTAATTTTTATGGTGAGATAGTGTGTTTTCAAACGACTTATGAAAGTAATACTGAAGCACTACGTCTTGAAGAAGTTAAATATTGGGATAATGCTTCATCAACCTATTTTGGGAATACTAGCAGAAAAGACAGCTCCGATGGTCAATATACAAAGATCAAGATGGAAGCTGAAGGTGAAAGAATCAAAGCTGAAATCTATAATGCGAGCACATCAAAATGGGAAGTTATTACTAAGTATCTTGCTGGCGAAGATAAAGATCATATGTTTACACCGATTAATCAAGCTCAGTGGTGTTTACATCCTGTATTTACGATCGGATCTAATGCTAGTAATGGTTCAGGTAAGATTGAATTCCATACTTATCACGGAGTAGATATTACAGGATATGATCCAACTAAAAAGAACAAGGGGGGATGGTTTGAAACGATGGAGCTTGAAAATAAGACACAATGGTGTGAAGATGTTGAATCTCGTCTTTTTAATCAAACAAATGATTTTACAGCATATGCTCAGGCAGATACAAATGCTTCGGGGGGTGTTGATTTAGATCACGTATTAATTCTTCAGCAAAGTGATGTATATGCTCCTTCAACTAGAGCCAATGCTAGAGATCTACTTGGATTTAATCGTGATGTTGTTGATACAGCTGTTGAATCAGTCGGCAGTTCAGTTACATTTGAGAGTGTTAAAATTCCAAGTCTAATTAATAATATGTCGTTATTTGTAAGATTAAATAACTTAGGGCAAAATGTATTGAATGCTTTCACAGGCAATAGATCAAAGATTATATCTCACCTCACAAAATTAGAAACTCAAACAGGAATTGTATCATATGAACCAAATAATTATGTCTGGCTAGATCTAGATAATGCTAGTGATATTAACATTACAGATTTTGATATATCTGTTAATTATATTAACGAGCAATATGCTACTACAGTTGTCGGTGATAGTATTATCTGTTTATACTTCAGGCAAAAGCCACACGATCATTGATTAATTATAATATTCTTTTATTTATCATTTGTATAAAATCTAGAAAAAAGTAAATCTTTTTTAGAAAAATTAAATATATATTATTATAAAGATGAGTAAGAATCCAGCTCCGCGTGTTATGTTTAATTTTATGGAAAATGAAGTAGAAGAAGATATTCAAGATATTGTTACAGAAACTATAGACGATGATGATGAAAGCGTATCCGCTTTACCCTGTGGGTTGCCTGAGCCTGTAGAACGTGAAGAAATAAAACAAGATAACATATTTGATGTTGTAGAAGAAAAAAATGAAATACTTAAAGACCTCATAGAAAAAGAACTACCTAAGCCAAAGAAAGTAAAGGAGCCAAAGCCTGTAAAATTAACTAAATCGGGAAAACCAAGAAAGCCAATGACAGAAGAACAAAAACAAAGATTAGCGCTTGGTCGTCAAAAGGCATTAGAAGCCAGAAGAAAAAAGAAGATTGAAAGGGATGAAGAAAAGGCAAGGGCAAAGGAAGAAGCTGGACTATTAAAAAAGAAAAAACAAATGGATTTTGATAAGTTAAAAAAAGAAGTTGAAGATCCTAAGCCTGATGCTCCTGCATCAGCACCACAACCTCAGGCTCAGATGTTTACAAAGAAAGATTTAGAAGACGCACAGCTCAGTGCTATACTTTCCTATGAAAAAATAAGAAAAGATAGAAAGAAAATCAAAGCTGAAAAACAACTCATAGAACAACAAAAGCAAGACATAAGAAATAAACTCACACGCCCAGCAGGGTATGGGGGCAACAATACAGAGAAAAATAGATTCTACGGATACTACTGATGTAAATTCATCCAATATTTTAATTTTTCTTTTTTATCTTTTGGATCACATTCTTCAATTACTTCTATTTCACAATTATCTAGATCTAATTTATGTGAGCTACAATATCTTCTCCCTTTTCTTTTTTCATATCTATGATTACATAATCTTTCAATTACAGTTGATCTTGTGCTCCCAATATATATAAGCCCATTACAATCAGTGATCTTATATATATTTACTTTTGAATACATAATACAATATATTAGGATAATTTTTTAAATAAAAATATTATCATATATAAATGGGCTTCATATTATCTTGCTCTACTATCCCAACTAGAATAGATAATTTAATACGTATATTACATCATACAACAAATATAAGATATAAATATTTTATCATAAACCTTTGTGTTAAATACAAACGATTTGGAAAGTTCCAAATACCGAGAGAATTAATATTACTCTGTAAATCTAATAAAAGGATAATTTTTAACATTGTAGATGATATGGGCCCAATATGTAAATACATTGGAGCATTTCAAAAAATAAGTAAGCTAAAACATAATAAAGATGATAAAATTATCATTATTGATGATGATACATTGTATCATCCAGAACTATTTTATGAGCTAATGGATTGTAAAACAGATAATAATATCACAACAGGCTCAGGGTTTAATTATGATCAAAATAGAAATTATCAAATCGTAGAAGGTAAAACAGAAATGGTTGAAGGCTACGGAGGTGTGTGCTTCTCAGTAAATCAATGTGAACCTTTCATAATGTGGTTTGTAAAATTTTATAAGCATTTTACTTTTAAAGATGATAATGTTATATCAAAATATTTACAAGCAGCTTTTCTAGGAGATGATTTTATTTTATCAAATATTTATCCTAATAAGATAGCAATAAAACAAGGTAGAAAGTATATTAACCCTCAGCAATATGGATTTAATAATGATGCTTTACATAAGAATAATGTGTTTGGCTCTAATATGGGTTCTTATAATTATTTATATGATAATTTTGATGTGTTAAATACATTTAAATTAAAATATAAGTTAAATAAAGAGATCAATGAAAATTTACAACGAAAATAATGTTTTGATTAATCACAATAGAGTAGAACACATAGAACAAGGATTAGCGAAAAAATATATTAAGCCCGAAGATCGTGTATTAGAATTGGGGGCAAGATATGGTAGTGTGTCTATTATCACAAATCAAATAGTAAATGATAAGGAAACACACTATGTAGTTGAGCCTGATGCATCCGTATGGAATGCTCTTGAAAACAATATGAAAGCTAACAATTGTTCATTTAATATTATTAAAGGAACTATATCACAAAAAAAGTATTCATTGACAAATCCAAAAGATGGTTATGCTAAAAGAACTGTTATAAAAGAAGATTCATCTATAGAATCTTTTGAATTACCTGATGTAGATTTTAATGTATTAATAGCTGATTGCGAAGGTTTCCTTGAAACATTTTATGATGAAAATAAAGATTTATTTAAGCGATTAGATAAATTAATCGTGGAATTTGATCAGCCAAAACATTGTGATTATGAAAGATTAAAAACAGAATTTAATAAATTGGGTTTTGTGATAAAAGAAGAAATAAAGATTCACGGGTTGTATCATTATGTATATGAAAAAAAGAAATCAATGTTGTTCTGTAGTTTATCAGATCGTCCAAGTTTATCACAGCCTATGTTTGAAACCTTACAATCATATTGTGATAAACACGATTACAAGTGTGTTCTTGAAAATAATTCATTAGATACAACACGATATCCCAGTTGGAGTAAAATAAAATTACTTCAAAGGGAAATGAAAGCTAATCCTGATATAGACACTATTGTGTGGATGGACGATGATATTTTAATTACGAATCAAGATATAAAGTTTGAAGAGTTGATAAAAGATTATCCTTATGAACATATACTTGTATCAGCTGATGTAATATACTCTCCATTTAATGCTGGTATTATGGTCGTTAAAAATGATGAATCAACATATCAGCTTTTACAATATATTTATGATATGTGTGATCAAGAAGAATATCAATATTATAAATTCAATGGCTTATGGGAACAAGATGTAATGGTTAAATATTGTCGCAATGTAAGTTTAATGAATCCAAATCAAGAGTGTCCCGTAACTATTATTCCGCATAATATTATTCAAAGTTTTCATAGAGATCATACTCTTTCTGAAGAGAATAAATGGAAGGTCGGACACTTCTCAGCACACTTCACAGGGATGTCATTGGAAAAAAGGATTCAATACAGAGATGAAGTTTTAAAAACAATTTAATTGTAAAAAATAAAAAATATTATCATATTATAACGAATAACTGTAATGCCCAAAAAAGCAAAACCTAAGAAAAGCAGCAAAAAAGCTCCTAAGGTATTAAAGGTAAAGGATGAGCTTCCAAGTGAAAATTTTGATGATATACACAGCAACCTCCCACAGATGCCTAGTCTATTATTGATTGTTGGTTCAGTTCGTAGTGGTAAGAGTAATCTTCTAGTCAATTACTTTTGTAATACTGAATTTTATAAGGATAAATTTGACATCGTAAAATTTGTATCAACAACACTTCATACAGATAATAAAGGTAAAATCCTTTCAAAACATTTTGATTGTATGGATCACTATGACGATAATATTATTGAGGATATAAAGACGTCTCAAAGCCAATATGAAAATAAAGCAGATCGCCCGACCTATGCTCTTGTTATGGACGATGTATTAACAAAAGATTTTTCAAGAACTAATCAAGTATCATTTTTTTCAACAAGATTCAGACATTACATTGATTTTTATGTGATAGCTGTTCAGAGTTTCCGTGCAGTGAGTGGTATGATTAGAAACAACGCAACTGATGTGATCATATGTAAACAGCAAAACACGAAAGAGTTAGAAAAAGTAGCTGAAGAATATGGTGATATGGTGGGCGGGCACGATAATTTTATGAAACTTTATGAAGAAGCTCATAAAGATAGATACTCATTTTTATATTTAAAATTATCTGAAAATCCAGCTGAAGCTTATATAAGACACGAAACTAAGATTTGGCCGACACGAGATACTGAAGAAGAAGAATTGGATATTGAGATAGATTAATAATTATTTTTTTAGTATATTTATTTTTATATTTTTATCATATAAAATGTCATTAGATTTATATGGAACGTCGTCAAATGCTATAGCACAAGGAAATATGAGAAATCAACAAGTTCGTGATTTAAATGAACGTATTCAGCAACACAATACTGATGTCGCAAATAAAGTATCAGGCTTAAAAGATCAAGTAAATAATACTATGCGACTTAAAGAATTCCAACAATCGGCGCAAGCGATGTGGACTGGTAAAGGGATGCCTGATAAAGTAAAAGCTTGGAATGATCATTATAGTAAACCTAAGGCGAGTAATCCTACAACACAAAGTGAAAGAACAACAAGACAAGCAGCACAAGAAAATGCTCCTGAAACCGATGCTGTTACTCCTGAAGACGCAAATGCTGATCCTCCAGCTGAATCATCTGCTGTAACTGAAGCGGCTGAAGTATCCGGTGAAGGTGAAGAAGCAGGGCAGCTTGCTGGAGAAACTAGTAAATTAACAGAAGGTATGGAAGCAGTGTCAAAGGGAAGTAAGTTCGCCAGTAAATTAGGTGAAGCAGGTGGAACATTAATGAGTGCTGGAGCTGGTGCGATGGATATATATGCTGATTATGAAGCAAGTAAAAAAGACGGACATTTTGAAATCGCTGGAAATAACAATTGGGAAAAAGCAGGGAACATTTTACAGATTGGGGGAGCTATTGGTGATGTAGTTGGAACATTTTTCCCTCCTGCTAAATTGATTGGGGGAGTCCTTGACTTAGCTTCCGCAGCTACAAATGAAATTGGTGAAGGGGAAGATGATACAGCAGATAAGCAGTTAGATGCTACGCAACAGTCCGAAACACAACAGGAAGTAGCACAGCCTTCGGCACAAGTTCTGACAACTGGACGAGTTCAATAGATCTTTTTTAATTTTTTTTTTTATTTTTATTTTATATTTACTCATAATAAAATGTCTAAATACTGGAGCGCAGATGATTCTATGAAAGTCGGTGAAACTAAAATATCAATTCCATCTGAAAATGGTCTTGAATATGATCCCGGAGCTAAAGTTCAATTTTTTGTTCCTCCAACTACGAAGTTTATGGATGGTCGTGAAACATATCTTGAATTCAATGTAAAACTATCATTACCTTCTGGAGCAACTCCAACGAGGTTACAGCTTGACAAGTGTTCATCAACTTTAATTAAGAATATTAGAATTTACGACGGCACTCGTGGTAATCTAATTGAAGAGATTTCCAACTATGATTCTTATGTATCAGTAAAATATGATTATGAAAAGGATGCTTCTATTGAAAACCTCCGTGCTCTTCGTGAAGGTTGCTTAGTCCAAAGCACAGACAATCGCAGTGACTCTGGAACTACGAAAAATGGTTTAATGAATACAACAACAAATCCTTATTTCAAAAAGACATCTGGAAATCAAAATGCTTCTTTCACTGATGCCGATTTACTAACGGCTAAGGTATGTATTCCTCTCCATACGGGAGTTTTCGCAAACTCTCAAACGATTTTCCCTCTTATGCTCACTCAAGGTTTATATATGGAAATTGATTTAAATGAAGCTGATAATGTAATTAAGCAATTAGACTCTGTTTTAAGGGATCGCCGCACTCCAGCTAATCCATTTTTCCATTCATTAAATGGTTCAACGGTAGGCGATGATTGGGTTAATGGATCAGATTCAGACACTTTCTTTATTGATACGGATAATAATCTTGATGGAACTGATCGTGTAGCAAGATTTCCATTTGTTGTTGGAGAGTCCATCAATTTTTGTCAGGCTGCTAATAACGGATCAAAATCAACATTATCTGCTGTATTTAAGATTACTGAAATTAATTTATCAGCGGGAGCCAATGGTAGTGCTGGTCTTATTGAAGTTAAAGGAAATGAAGTAACAAACATCGGTGTTGATATAGATCAAACTTTTGTGATGTATTCCACGGCTGTCGCAGATCAATCATCTTATGATGCTTCATATAAACTTTCAAATGTCAATTTAGTAGTATCACAAGTTCATTTAGATCCAGCATATGAAAATGGAATGATGTCAAAGGTTCGTGAAGGCGGAGCAATTGAATTTGATATTACGTCTCTTACTAATTATAAGCATAGTATTTTGGCAAGTGATAGGCAGACCAATATGCAGATCTTCGCTAATAACTCCAGAGCTAAATCTCTTTTAATTGTTCCCCAAGACAATACTGTTTACACCTCAGCTGAAAAGATTAGTGGATCTGGAACATATGTTATTAAGGGAACTAATTATTCTAACTCTTCAGCAGCTCAAAAGGATGATGTAGATACTTGTCTAGCAAGTAATCGTTCCGCATACACAGGAATTGTTGATGAACTATCAAGCATACAATATGTGATAGATGGTAAAAGAGTTCCTTCAAGAGAAATATCTACAAAGAAACTCGCAACAAGTAATTCCATTGATGCTTTCCATTTATATGAGCTTGAAAAATGTTTAGATTCTGGAGGTATTAATCCTAAGTCTTTCAGTGCTTTCCTTGACAACTTTGTCTTTGGAAGAAGTTTTTCCGCATCAGCACAGAACGGTGCTATGGATTTGCGCGGTCGTGATTTATCTGTTGTATTAAAATACTTAGGATCTGGAGCTCCTACTAAGAACAAGTTGTTTAACTCATACATTGTTCATTTAAGAAAACTAATTATAAGGGACGGATCGCTTGAAGTCCAATTTTAATTGTTGTGAATAGATATTAAAGATTTATTATTATTATTAATAAATGATTATCTATTGTATTGAAGATATAAATGATAATAAGTATATAGGCTCAACTAAAAGACAATTACATACTCGGCTTACTGAACATCGTTATAAGCAACGAAATCAACTTGGGACAACATCACAACAATTAAATCTTTATAATTGTATTATTTATGTTTTAGAAGAATGTGATGAGAGTGAAAGATACGAAAGAGAAAAATATCATATTGAAAACACAGATTGTGTAAATTCAATACGATATATTGGAACAGACAATCATAATAAAAATCAAAGAAACTATTATCATAAAAACAAAGATAAAATGAGAGAATATTATCGTAAATATTATCATAAATCTAAGAAGTAATCTTTTTTTGTTTATTTTTATTTAAAAAATTTTTTATATTTAAAATTATAAAAAGTCAATGACAAGTCGTTATGTAGAGATAAGGCCAGACAACATTCCTGCTGATGGAAAGATTTCATTTAAAAACGGATTCCCCGTCCTTTCATTTACGATCTCTGCACAAGATGGATTACTAGATCCGTCAACTATTCGCATTGTTGGTAATTTCAATGCTTTCAAAGATAATCTCGCAACCCCGACACCTCTTCGCACGGGTGATAATGTTACTATGAATAACAGATTGGGTATATACAATGTGATTGAATCATTAACAGTCCGTGCTGTAAAATCAAAAATGATCGCAGAAAATATTCGCCATTATTCTAAATATCTAAATACATACCTAGCTTTGAATAGCTCTCTACAGGATCAAATGGGACACCTTGGTGAAACTTGCTTAATTATGCCGAACTCAAAATCTTTCCGTCAATCTGTAATGGAAAGTCCTGCTGGCGGAACTCAAACTAACTCTTTCAGTTTTCACGTCCCTAGCGGATTTATGATGAGTGGTAATATGATTAATCTTCGTCAAGATGCTTTTGGGGGTATTCAACTTGAGTTTTTGCTTCAACCTGATTCAAATGTTCTTTACAATGAAGCTGGATCATCTACGGGTATTGGAGATGCTCACTATGAATTATCCAACCTTAAATTGTGTTGTGAAATCAATGATCTCCCTGACGAGCCAGCTGGAAATCAATCGCAGGGTGTTTTGGAATTCAATACGATTACTTCATTATATACGTCAATTAACTCAACGAATGCTCAGCTCCAATACAACCTTGCTCTCCGTAATGTTGTTTCTGCCTTCGCCACTTTTGTGCCTGTTAAAAATATTAATACTCTTACAGAAGACGGTCAAGTAACTGTTTATCCATCTGGAAAGGACGCAAGTGATACAGAATTAGCTTTTATTAAAAGAGTTCAGTTTCTCAAGGGTGGTTCTAAGTTTCCTGCTGATTTTGATTATGTGAATAATATTGACGGCAATCCTGATACTCAGTTACCTGATCCTGAAATTGTAAGGAATCTTGTAGATGCTGTGTCTCCTGAATATACTAATGAAAGATTTAGTATTTCGCCAGCAAATATGAATCGTGATTACTCTATGACACCTTCAGCAACGACTGATACTGCTTACAATCTAATCCCTGAAGGCGGCTCTGTTATGGGCTTGGGAGTTAAGTATGGTATTGGGGGAGCAGGTGAAGATTTTTCCACGGAACAGTTCGGTCTATCAATTGAAAGTGAATTAAATAGAGATCGCCCTATTGGTGTATACATCTTTGTGAAATCAAGAGCGCAACTTGTATTTTCTCCAAATGGTGTTCAGCTGATACAATAATTATCTATACTTTTTAAAAATTTTTTATTTATGATAATTTATTATATTATATGTTAATAAATGTCAGATATGGATATGCCCGCGCCACGTGATGAATCTATTCCTAACTTTCTTATGTTAAAGCAAATCCCTGTGAATTATATTCAGCAGGTAGAAACAGATCTTTTAGAGCCTGTTGTATTTAATCAGGGCGCTGCTACGAATGATGGATTCTGTAGATTCGTTTTACAGAACAAAGGTTTTTTGTCTTCTCATTCAAAGATCTTTATGGCGTTAAAGCCTGATTCAACTATTACGAATGCTTTCCTTACACCTCATATAGGTATAGGTCAAGTAGTAAAGAAAGCTGTTCTTAAAATTGGTAATAAGCAGATAAATGAAATTGATTCGTGGGCAGGTTTATACGGAGTTAAATCTTCTTTAATTACAAATGAAAACAACCTTGAACGTGAGCAGTATCTTACTGGAAGATATTTAAATCACGATTTCTCTTACACTGATGGATCAAAAGCTCTTGCCGATGGCTATCACATTGACAATGGTGTAGCTATAGAAGGAACTAATTTTAACACCCCCACTTGGTCTCGTATGAATGGAGCTAAATCAGATGAATGTCCTTCTTACAGCATAGATTTAAGTGATTTATTTCCTTTCCTTAAGGTTCATCAGCTTCCATTATATATGATTAATGAACCTGTAACAATTGAGCTTACTTTCCAGCCAACACAAAAACATCGTGTTCAGATTGCTGACGGACAAAGTGCTGAAAAGGATTGTGAAATTGTTAGAGATCAATTAAAGTTCTGCGCTGATTATATTTTCTATGGAGCTACGGATGAGATGGATAGATTCGCACAAGCTAATGGCGATTTATCATTTTCTTTTGTAGATTACAGAGTAGTAGAACACAGCACTACTACAGCGGCCCTTGGTTCTGGATTAGTTAGAAACCTTGGTATGGCGAACCGTATAGTTCCTCGCATTATTGTAACTACATCAAAAACTGGTGATAATGAAGAAACTTTACTAGGACAATACAATGCTGTATCTCCTGCAGTCTCTACGACGACAGGAGTTGAAGCGTCTTTTAAATACAATGTTCGCTACAATGATCGTTTTGAATTTACAAGTGATGTTGATAATACTGCTCGTATGTTTAGTATTTTTACTGACAGTGAAAGTGTTCCATTTGTAACTCGTGATGAATTTAGTGATCAAGGTGTAGCAGGGCAAATAACAGGAAATACTTTCCAAGGTCGTGCGCAGAATACAAATCTCCAAGGCAAGTTTTTCTATATGGGCACTCGCTTGACGAATGGTCGCGTTGGACAACGAGGCATTGAATTACATTTAACTAGTGGAGTCCCTGCGGATACTGATTTACTCAGATGCTATTGTGAGTATATTAGAGTAGCTCGCCTTGTTGGTGGTATGATGGAAGTATACAATGCTTAACTCTTTTTTTAAGGATAATTTTAATAACTTTATTTTTACATTTAGAATAAAATACATAATAATTTTATTCAAGTAGCTTTTACATAATATTTTTTTTTAGATACAAAATATTATCCTTAATTATATGATATGTTATAATTCTTTTTTATATTACTTAGAGAATAAAATCTAGATATATTATAAAATGGATCTTACAGAAATAATAAAACAATACAAGCCCAATGTCAAAGAAAATACAATCAAGCAATATGTGATTCAGTTGAATAGATTAAAAAAAATAGTTGAAAAGGATAATTTTGACTTCTTAAAAAATTTTGAAATGGTAGAAAAAACATTAAGTGTAAAACACTTTACAACAGTCCGAAATTTTTATAATTCAATTATCGTATATTTACAAGCTATTAATGAAAAGGATGAAATAATTAAAAAGTATGTTAAGGCTCGTGATGATTTAAATGAACATTATCAAAAATCACAGACTGACACAATAAGTGAAAAACAGAAAAAGAACTTCCCAACAATGGATGAATTTAATAAGATGTTAGACACAATGTCAAAGGAATTAAGAGCTCAGAAAATAAAAACAAAAGGAGATCTTACTGGAAAAGAAAAAGAATTATTAATGATGTATACAATATTTAATATGTTAAGATATATTCCAACACGTAATGATATAGCTGGAATGGTTTTAACGACACCAAAAAATTATCCTAAAATGGATAAAGATAATAATTACCTTGTAATTGGACGTTCACAAATGTATTATATGCTGAATAACTTCAAAACAAATAAAACATATGGAAAGGATAAACGGATTGATGTAACACCTCAGACACTTGTAAGAACACTAAGATCATATATCAGGGCTACAGGCAAAAAAACTGGTGATGTGTTATTTACAACATCAACAGGAAATCCAATCTCTAGAAATGTGCTTTCACAGATGTTAATGAAAACATCAAAAAAATATATGGATAAATCAGTCTCTACAACTATGATGCGCAAATTGGTAGTATCGCACGAACTTAAAGATTTTAAAAAGACACAAACGGATTTAGCTGATAAAATGGGCCATTCAGTCGCAACACAAAATCAAATATATATTAAAGAACAATAATTAATCTTCATTATCTGAGTTATTACAATTGTCACATATATGTTGTTGTGTGGCATCATTATAGTTTACATTACAATCATCTACATATTCACGACAACTGTCACATTCCGTATAATTATTATCTCTACAGTCAAAACACACGTAAATGTTTTCCCAATCATTATTTTTAACTTCTTCCATTTCATCCTCCTTTACCCAATCTCCACAGTGCTGACACTCATCACGACAGAGTTTATTGTTCACTATCCATTTAAGTTCAAGATAATCATTAACAAACTTAGAACATTTTTCTTGTTCCTTTTTAAGATCTGTTTCAACTAAAAATTTCAAAAGTTCTTGTTCTCTTACGTCCTTCTCAGCTTGTTCAATCCTCATATTCATAACTTCCATAATCCCCGAAGCTTGACATTCATTTTCTACAGCTTCACGTATAGTATTAATTTCATTTTTGTATGTTAGATTTTCTTGAAATATTACCTGAGCTTCATCAACTTTTTCTTGAAGCTCTTGTTTTTCTTCTACGAGCTTTTTAACTTTGTTATGGAGTCTCCGTTTATCATCCTCAAGCTCCCTCTTGCCTATTTTCATAGTGTCAACACAATCTTTACTCAAGACTACAGTTTGATCATTTTCATAAAAGTCAAGTTGCTCTTTATATTGAAACACTTGAGCTGAGAGTTCCTTGACTTGTCTTACGAGTCCTCCTGCATCTTTGTTTTTCCAGTATGGAAACATAGAGACATCAGGAACATAACTCATATTATTATATTATTTTAGGTATGTAAAATCCTTGACAAAAAAGTTT
>VMHT01183880.1_pt1 | contig 14034 bp, 8 predicted proteins | sample 4693611 | NCBI WGS metagenome assembly VMHT01 (sample SAMN12280063, study PRJNA550983) | marine metagenome | isolation source: seawater sampled from same location over 5 years 0.02-0.2 micron viral filtrate | place: USA: collected off the coast of southern California halfway between the port... ... | reverse complement strand
CCTGTAGTGTTATTGGTCATGTGTAAATAAGGTTGCGTATCATCATGTAAATGAAAGTGTCTTACTGGAGTTACATTTACGCCTAACTTACTTCCGTCAAAAACTAAATTAGCTTCACCTTCTAAGGTGTTAGCAGTACCACTGCCTGTAATAACTCTATTATCAGCATTGTTATTAATTGTAGTTCCAGCTGGAATAGTAACAGTAGCAAAAGTGTTATCACCTCTAAAGAATGTCGTTGCATCTTTTGTGCCAGACGCACCAATTCTTCCAATAGGTACAGTACCACTTGCTAAATCAGAAGCATCTAGGTTTGTTAAGTTAGCACCAGATATAGCAGGTAAAGTTGCAGGAAATCTAGCGTCTGGAATAATTCCGTCATTAAGATTGTTTGCATTAAGTTCTGAAACTGTAAAAGATTTAAAAGCATAAACATTTAATAAGTCACCAGTAGTAGCACCACTACCTAATACAATAGATGTACCACTAGTAGCTGTGTAATCTGAAGGATCTAATATAACACCATTTAACACTACTTGAAGATTATCAACACTATAAGAAAGTGTAGCTGAGTTATCATCACTACCAGTAAAGGTTGTTTGACCAGAGGTAGCAGTGTATTCGTATAAAATTAAAGAAGCAGTACCTGCACTTGATGCAGCAATCCAGTTAGCACCATCATAAACACGCATTTCATTTGCAGTTGAATTAAAATATAAAGCACCAGATACTAAAGCATTACCATCATTATCTACTGTAGGATTAGAAGTTTTACTTCCTAAGTATTTATCATCAAAGTCATCAAATGAATTAGCAGCAGCAGCGGCAGAATTAGCGGCTGCGGTAGCTGAGTTACCAGCATTAGTTGCTGATGTTGCAGATGCAGTTGCTGATGTAGCAGAATTAGTTGCTTGTGTAGAAGCTGTAGTCGCAGAAGTAGCTGCATTGGTTGCACTTGTTGCTGCCGCTGTAGCTGATGTTGCAGCTTCAGTAGCTTTTGTAGTAGCAGTTGTAGCATGACCAGATGCAGTAGACGCTGAAGATGCAGCGTTTGTTTGACTAGTTGATGCAGCACTAGCACTATTTGCTGATGCAGTAGCACTTGTAGCTGATGCAGTAGCACTATTACTAGAATTTGTAGCTTGGGTAGAAGCTGTAGTTGCACTTGTTGCAGCGTTAGTTTCTGAAGTTTCAGCATTTGTTTTAGCTGTTTCGGCAGCTGTCTTAGCAGTTTCAGCAGCTGTTTGAGCTGTTTCGGCTGCTGTTTGTGCTGTCTGTGCGTCTGTTTCAGATGATGCAGCAGCAGTTGCACTAGTAGCAGAAGCAGTTGCAGATGTTGCGGCAGCAGTAGCTGACGTAGCAGCAGCAGTTGCTGAAGTCGTTGCTGATGCAGCATCTACTATTAAAGCCCATTTTGCAGAATCTGTATTAGTTGTTAATGGTTGTGATCCTGATGATGTATGTGCAGTTATACATATAAAAATATTGTTTGTTGATGTGTCTTTAACTAAATCTCTTTCTACATATGATGTACTAGCAGACCAATCACCTTTAAATGTACCTAGTTCTTGTGCAAATTGAATAGCAGTAGCATCACCATTTACTGATAAAACTTTGTTAGCTACTAACTCAGGAAAAGTTAGGTTAAATGCAGTTGATGTAGATATTTTAGCTTGTGGAGAAAATTTATTATCTCTTTCATTTTGCTGAATCATAGCAATAATTTTGTCTAGTTCAGTATTAAGTGTTTCTATAGGGAATGTACCAGATACAGGAAAATCAGAAGTTCTAGATACAGCTAAGTTTCTAGATATAGTATATTTATCATTAACAGTAGCTCCACCACCTAATGTAATAGATCCACCACCTGATACACCAGCACCAGTAACAGAATATTGTGCAGCACTAGAAGGACTAGATGCAAGTGTTAGTGTAGTATCTACACCACCAGATACAGTTGTTCTAATAACTGTAAGATCACCATCAGCAAAAAACTCAAATGGTACAGTAAATGCAGTCTGTCCAGCAGTAGCTGTATACTGTATTCTAGGTGATGTGTCTGATATAGCTAATGCCATTGTTTACTAATATAGTCCTTTCTCTAGTTTATCAAATAAAAAATCTGCGTACCATACATTGTTATAAGGTATTGCTCTTCTAATTCTTCTAGCAGTATGATGTGTATGTCTGCCTCTACCCCAGTCATATATAATTTCCATTATATTTCCAATACTAGATCCTGTAGGTGTAACAGAACCCATCTTTCTTTTTAATGATGTACCATAAGGTCTTTTTAATCCTAGTAGTGAAGGTCTTACACCTATTTTATTGTCAGATAAAGCCATAACTATTCTATCTATATCTGTAAATATACCACCTATACCACCTCTTTCTGCACCATCTAGTACTTTCTCTGCAAGTGTTTTGTTATCATAAGGTGCATTAGTTTGACCAGATCTAACTGCATCTATCATCATTCCAAGTAAAGTTAATGATGCTAATGATTGTAAAAACCTACCATCTTGAGCTTGTAATCCTCTTAATACAACTCTTCTAGTATAAGACATACCAAACTTTTTATACTGAAAGATTAACGATCCAGCTAAAGTATTAGCTAATAATGGTGCATCTCCTAAAGATGGAGTTACTATAGTATTATCTACATCTTGATATAAAGCTGCCCTAAACTTTAAAGCTGCATCTAATTCATCACCATTTTTTATCCATAAATCAGAATTAGCAAACTTTAGTAAATCTTTATCTGCTTCTAGTAAACCATTTTTAGTACCTGGACCATGACCATATTTTTTATATGCTTCATATATATCTTTAATAGATTTAATTTCAGATTTTAATTGTGAACCTAAACCTAAACTTGCTAAGTATTGTCTTTCCCAATCTAAAACTTTTTTTCCTGTAGCAAGTCTTTCAACAATATCTAATATTTTTGTTTGACCAGCTATTGTTGCTGCTGTTTTAACAACAACATTCCAAGGGTTTTGCATATTTCCATATTGAAACATAAACTGATTAGCTTCTTGAAAGATTTTTTCTGCTCCTGTAAAACTTGTATGAAGAAAATCATTACCAGATATAATGTTACCTCTAGACCATGCTATTGTCATATCCCACATTTGACCAGCTAATCTTCCTTCTTTTAAACCAGCTTTAAATATTTTTTTTCCACTTTCAGATGCAAATGCTTGTAACAGTTGTTTACTAGTATTCATTAATCCATTAACTGTTATAACTCTACCTATGTCTGCTACTTGTGAAAATCCTGTTAGCATTGTTAAATTATTAAATACTTTCATCATAGTAACAGTTTTAAACATATAACTATTAGGATCACCAGGTACACCATATTTATTTTTAACAAGTTCTCTTGTTGCTTCTAATACAGTAATAACTTCTTCTAGTTTATCTTTTTTAGTTTCAACTTTTTTCTTCAATTTATCTAATTCTTTTTTTGGTAAATTACTTCCTATAATTCTTTTGTTTAATGATTCAATTTCAGTTATATAAGATTTATATACTTGATCTAATCCTGGAGCATATCCATTTTTACCATCATAAAACCATCCAAAACCATAAGGATCTCCATACTTTTTTGCTACAGCTATATCTGGACCTACTGATCTAAAATAATATGACATATTCATTTCCATATTATCTTCAATAAAACCTTTTCTAGCTAATTCTTTATAATCAATACCTTTTAAAAATCTTTCTTTTAAATGTTTTGAATGATAACCAGCTTTCATTTTATATAATTGTGCTGGAGATTTACCTTTTTCAGCTTTTGGAAATGAATTAGGTGCATAGTTTTTAAATGAATTTACTATGTCATCTATTTGTTCAGCATCAAATTTAGGTTTACCTTTTACTTTTACATCAGCAAGTAACTTTCTCATCAAAGGATTAAACTCATTAAATCTAATTGCTATTTGATCGTGCCTATAATTTATATTTACATAGTTAGGTATCTTTGTAAATTCTGCTAATTCAACATCTAGATTTGCATTTTTTAATGCTTTTTGTGCTTCTGCTAATGTCCATGTTTCTCCTGTTTCTTTTATAAATTTAGTTTTTATTTTAGAATTTATCATACTATCAACTAAACCTTGTGCAAAATCTTGTCTTTTAATTGGTTCCATCATAAATAAACTTAAATTATTTATCTCTCTTGCAAAAACATCATAATAATTTTTACCTATATATTCTGCATACTGTCCTATATCTGCAATATCATGTTTGTTACCATTTAATCTTGCATAAAATACTTCTTTAAAAAATTCATCTGGTGTAATACCTTTTGCAAATTTCATACCAAACTTTGTTTTTGGTTTTTTTCCTGTTATATCTTGATTAATTTTTGCAACAACTCTATATCCTTCTTCTATTGCTTCAGCTAGTTTTGGTAAGTGTTCTGTATTTCTTAAAGTTTCTGCTGACAATGGTGTTCCATAAAACTTTTTATTAAACTCATAAAACAAAGGACTAGTAAGCATATTAATAACAAACTCTTTACTTGTTTTACTTCCTTTATTTATTATAAAATCTAAAGGAGATAAAAATCCTAATCTTTCTATACCTAATCCAGTTTTTTTATATCTAAAATCATCCCATCCTAATTGTTTTGTTAGCTCTTCATTGTACCTGGCATAGTTAATTCTTTCTTGTTCTAGTATCCTAGAATCATCTAACATAGTAGATCCTCTATGAATGACATCATTTCTATTATCTAAAATTTGTTGATAAGCTACTCTATTAATTCTGTTTTCATAAGAAGCTCTAGGTTCTTTAGGTAATTGTTTAAATACTTTATGTGCAAATTCATGTCGCATAACAAAATTTACAAACTCATCTACATCTTTAAAATCTTTTTTGTTAAATCCTTTAACAACACCATCTGCCATTTTAACATTTTTAAATGGTCTGCCTGATTTATACATATCTTTAATTCCATCAATATCTAAGATTATAGTATCTGTTTGTTTATTAAAATATGCTGGAACGTATTTACCATTTCTTGCTGCTTTTACTCTTTGCACAACTTCATCTAATTCTTTTGAATGTCTTGCAAATATTCCATCATTATAATTCAAATCCTTTCTAGATTTCCAATTTGATCCAAGTTCAGCAACTTTTTCTTTTTCATGTTTTATTTTTAAATCTTTTAATTCTTGTTCTACTTTTGTTAAATTACTTTTTGGTTTGGTTTTACCTACTCCTTTACCAATAACTATATTAAGATTAGGATATTCATTCTTCATTACTTTAACATAATCAGTAATATTTTTAGGTATACCTGGCTTTCTAGCAATAGGTTTTGGTCCTTGTAATAAACCAGATACTCCTACTTCAGTTTTAGTTGCATCAGCTAAATCATCTAAATCTATTGTTGTTCCCTTAAAATCATCACCTTTATTATAAAAGAATTTATTTCTTCGTACATCATACTTAGATAATACAGGACTAAGTTTATGTAATATACCAGCTATAGATGCTGTAACTATAGCGTCAGCAGTAGTTCTATCTCTATCTACTACTTGTTTAATAGCTTCTTCTCCAGCAAGTACACCACCTATTTTAGAATACCTATTTGATTTATCTCCAAGCATAGCAAATCTTAAAGGTTTACTTAATATTAAAACAGATGATGGATCTAAAAAAATTTCACTAACTAAACTAATAGAATTAAAATATGGATTTTTTTGATCTTCTATTTTTTGATTAAGTAATTTAATTCTACTAATAGTTTCTCCTTTACTTCTAGAATCAAAGAAGTGTGTAGGTATTAAAGAAAAATAATCTTTTAATAATGGATCTTCATATGGATTATACTGTGCATCTCTTTCACTATCATAATCTTTATATTGTTTTATTTTTTCTGGTATTCCTAAAACAGTTCTATTTGATAATGATCTCCATATTTTGTCAGGCTTACTAAAGAATTCATAAAACTCGTTTCTATTTTCTCTGTAAGTATCTAAATTAGATTTTGGATTTGTTTCTATAGGTTTACTTTTTTTATGAGGATCATCAAAAGATATAACTGGTCTAACCATAATCTATTTAAAAACCTTTGTATCTGTACCTATATCTTGAAAGTCTACTGTTTGTCCTGTGTATATATCTTGTAAAACTTGTGAGTATATTTTATCTACATTATCTCCACCAATAGTTAATGCTCTTTTTAGTGGTCCATAATATTGTTGTTCTATAGCATCAAACATTGATGTATTGATTGCTATATTAGGTATAATTAATCTTGTACCTAGTTGACCAAAATCTATTTTACCATCATCAGATACTACAATATTTCCATTAATAATTTCTTGTATAAACTCTTTTGTTAAAATACCACCACCAGTATATATTGTAGGATTAAAGTATGATCCATCAAATGTTAAATGATTTAAAGTATCATAACCATATGGTTCATCAAACTTAGAACCTGAATTTGCTATATGAACTTCATACATAGTATCTTTTCCATTCAATCCATTTAAAACTGGAGTAACATAAATGTTTCCTTGTTCTATTAAATTTTGTATTTCTTCATGAGTAGGCTGTTCAATATTTTCTCCAAATCTAAATTGATTTGCTACTTCATTATATAACTCATTATTTTCATCACTAAGAATAGCTTGTATATTATTGTAAACATAAGATGTTAAAGTATCTCCTATATTTTTTTCTGATAAATTTTTATGTTGTTGTTCTATAGGAAGATATACATAAGAATCACCTGGAATATTATCTCCAAACTTTGTAGTACCATATCCAGCTTTTTTTGTTCCATTTAATGCATACTTAATAGATTTTTTAAATACTATTTCTTGATCATCATTACTCATACCTTTATTAGACATTAAGTTCATAAATTCTAATGTGTTATCCATAAATATGGTATCTATTAAATTAGATGATTTGTTATAAATAACTATTGCTTCAGCAGTTAATTCTTCTATTAAACCTGATTCTGTATCTGTAGCTCCAACATCCATACCACCTCTATATTGTGTAATACCATCATCTCCAAAAACTATTTGTTCTGCACTTTTTCTTCTATTTTTTTGTGTTTGCACATAATGGTCAATAAAGAATTTTTCAAAGTTAGTATCAGGATTTTCTATTAAAGAAGTTAAAAATGTTTGATTACTATCATTAATACTATTTAAATCTTGTTCTGAATATTTACTTTTTTTAATTAAATGATCTCTTATTTGTGGTATCTGAAAACCTTTATTTTGTAATCTAATAACTTCATCATACATAGTTGCTATTTCTGTATCTATATTAAATTTATTATCAGCATTAGAAGTAAGATTTTTATATGTACCTATTCTATTAATTAAAATATCATTAACATCTCTAACATCCATATCTTCAATGTTTGCCATATTAACTGTATTAAACCATTGTTGCATACCTTCAGGCACATACATTTCTTTTCTGTAAACATCATTAATTTGTGTAAGTATATCTGGTGTTAGGTTATCGTAGTATTGTGGACTATCTATATAGTCATCTCCAAACCTGTATTGAAAATATCCTTGCATAAGTTCTGATTCGCTTGCAGTAATCATTTGATTAAATTGACTACTTGATGATAAACTTCTAAAACTGTTTTCTCCATTTTCTGTATTTCTTATTGCTTCATCATAATACTCCATAACAAATAATTTTTCCTGATTTGCATTAAATAAATTTAAAATTTCTGTATCAGAATAGATATCAGCATATGTCTTTTCAAAATCTTCTAGTGTCCAAGATGTATAACCTTGTGGAGTTCCAGGTGCTTGATTAAGATTTCCTTTTACATAAATACTATTACTACCCCAATAAGAGTAGTTTGTAAGATTATCATAGTTATCATTGTATTGTTTTTTTGCTTGTAATTTATTGTAACCTTCTGCTTTGATAGTTTTTTTTGTATTAACAGATCTTAGTTGTCCTAAGTATTGTTCACTTTTATTTATAATTTCTTGTACTAAACCTTCTCCAGTTTTAATTCCTGTTTCATCAGTAAACACATCATAATTAATTCCTCTAGCATTATTTTTATTCTTAACATAATTATCTATATATTCATTAGCTAATCCATCAGCTATTGCTACTTCAGTTGCGTTTGTAATATCTATATTTTGATAAAAAGATCTAAGTATTGCATTGTTTCTTGCTACTTCAATATTTGATAATAATTCTAATTCACTTACTTTTAGTGTTGATTCATTATATGTACCATTACTAAATGGAAATAGAGATCTATATTTTTCTGAATGAGTAGCAAGAGCTGAAGTTAAAACTGTTGCAGAATATTCATGTACTCCAGCTAAAGCATCTTCTGGATTTGCAGCTGTTCTAGTTATATTTAAAAATTCATGTTCTGCATCTGTTAAAATATTATTACTCCATGTATTAAATTTTAATTCTGATTCTTTAAATGTGAGATTATTTGCTTGATCTTTTAAAATATTAAAACCAGCTATAAACTTTTGGTTATAATATCCTTCTGCTGCAATTTTTAATCTTTCTGGTGCTTCTGATAAAATACCATTATTATATGCAGACATTTCTGTTGTAAATTCTTCTAGGTTTGGCATTTCTCCTGAAGCTAAAACTGTATCTACTTTGTTATTTATAAACTGACCAGTGTTAAATTCGTAGTCATTTAACCAGTTAGCATCATAAAGTTTAGCTTGTGCTTCACCAAAAGTATTTAAACTATTTGCAATACTGTTAGTAATGTCAGCTATATTTGGTGCAGACACTTGTACTACACCCATTCTTGCTGCTGTAGAAGATGGTGATACAGTTGTAGTAGATTGTATTTTTGATATTTTAACCACGGATAATCCTATTTTTAAATCCTATAACTTTTTGTCCAAATGTTTTTTCACCAGCTTTTCTATACATATCATGGTATTGCCATCCATTTACTATAGTAGTAGATGCATTTACTAATGCACCAATATTGGAATATGTAGCATTTAATTTTTCATTATAGATAGCCTGATCATATGATGTTTTAATTTTATTTGTATTAAATCTAATATTAGCTAAATCTTTATCTAAAACATCTCTTACATCTTGTTGTATAGCTATAAAACTTCTACTTTCACCTACTCCACTAGCTCCTTTAACAGCTCTGTTATTTGCTAGTATCTGATCTACTTCTCTTCTTCTAGCTAGTTCTGCTTGTAAACCTTCAAACTCTGCAATTTTTGCTTCTTGCTCATATCTTCTTGTCATTTCTCTAGAAGCTGCATTTGCTGCTCGAGCTTGCATAATAGTACCAGCTGTGCTAATTCCAGCTGAAATCATAAACATAGTTGCTGGTGTTATTGCACTCATTAGTAGATTACCTCCAATGACATTCCTAATAACTTTAAGGGTAATGGTTCTGTTTGTGTTATTTTAACTGTAGGAGATCTATCATAGCCTAAAAAATAAAATTCTTTTTTACCAGTAACACTTGCTACTGATGTTCCTACATTAAAATCTACTTGTCTAATAATTAAATTTTTTGCAGTTTTATCTGATGCCTGTAAGGCTATATTTAAAGTATCAGCTATATCTATAACTGCTCTAGATATTCTTTTAAAGTCTCCTGTTAATGGACCATTTTGTACTTCTTTATCTATTGGCATAGTTTCTAGATCAGGTGTAAAGTTAAAACCTATATTAACTCCAGCAGCATGTGCTTCATTTAATGTGATTGTATCTGATCCTGATGTAGTGAATGTTCCTAGTGCCATTGTACCATCAACAGCATATACTGAAGTAGATGTCAAGTGTGTAGGTGTATTATGTAATCTTCCTTGAACTATTGTAATTACTGCATTATCAGATGGTGTTGCAGCTAAATTCTTATTCAATACTAAATTAAATCCAGAAGCTGTAGTATTAACTGTTTGAATAGTATATTCTGTACTGTTACCAGCTATACTGATGATATCATTAGGATTAGGAGCAGATGTATATCCATCTACATTCAGGCTAGATCCTGATTGACTACCACCATTAACTTTAGGTGATCCTTGTTGATTTAATGTAGTAACTCCAGAACAATCTAATGTTAATGAATCATCATCTGCAAACTTTTCTAGAGTGTGTATAGTAGATCCATCAATTACTCTTGATACTACAGTAAATAAATTCTCATTGACTGCTGTAATACTTGCAAATTTATCTCCTGTTTTTGTACTCCATGCTGTCCAACCAGCAATCTTTTCAGATCTAATGCTATGAAATAATGCAAGTGTACCATTAGTATTAGTAAAAAATGCAAACTGTTCTGGTCTTGTAGCTGTACCAGTAATCATTGTCATATCTACAGGACTATCAATAACTTGTGAAGCAAGTATAGATATTGAAGTAGATGCATAAGCTGTTTCTACATCTGAATATAAATACTCTCTAATAGCTTTACCATTCTTTTGTGCATACAAAGTTGCACCATCAAATATAACTGGCTTTGCTCTATTACATCCATAAGGTGTTTGTCGCATAAAAACAATATTAGATGGGGTTACTGCTGAAGTATCAGAAGAAGATGGTACAAAAAATTCACCACCATCTGTAAAAACTTGTAAGTTTCTTGAGCTTACTAAATGTCTTATCTCATTTATTCTATCTGCTGTAATAGTTACATCAATAGCATCATCTGCATTACCTGATCCTATTTCAAAATTAAAATACTCAGCTACTTTAGATCCTATAACAGAAGCTGGTTTATCTCTAACTCCACCAAAATATAATCGATTATCATGAAATGTAACTGCTTGAGGAAATCCATGTACAGTAGATATTAATTGTTCTGCCCATACAAAATGAGGACCAGTACTTACTACATCTTCTATAACTGTAACTGTTACTACAGTTGCACTTGTATATCCTGTAATTTTAACTTGTTTACTATTTACTAATAAATACATACCAATGTAATCACTCGTAAATACATCAGCACTAGCAGTTAAAGTTCTACCAGTTCCTGTAGCATGAGTAGATAAAGTAACTGATATTGTAGATGCAGCATATTTATAAAAAGGTTGTGTTGTTTTATTAACACCACCTACAGATACAGTTTCATTTTCTTCAAAAGTAAATAGACTTACTGCAAAGTTTGATGCAGAAGTTCTAACTATTTTTACTATAGGGTTGTTTCTATGTACTATAAATACTGTATCTCCAAATTGTGCATAGCTTAATTCAAATAATTCTGATGTAGACCAATTACAGTTACTAGTTATATTAGCTTGTACACTTGTTCCATTACTATCAAAAACATCTAATCTATTATTAGATAAAGCAAATACTGCCATCTCATCATTAGAAAATATAAAAGGAATTATTCTTGAAGCACCTGGTAATGTTGCTTTATATGTTGTGCCTGGTCTACGCATCAATCCACCTTCGTCAAGTAGATACCAGTTTCTTAGTTTTTTTGCTCCATTAAAGTATGCTGAAGCATCTGTTCTTGCATTTAATAAAGGGTTTAGTTCTCCACTTGCAAAGTTAGTGTATACAGTTCTAAGGACATTTGCCATTAGTACCCTCCAGTTGTCAATCTATCCCTTATAAACCTTTTTGTATTTAAAACACTATTAGATACTTCTTGACTATCTATATTCTTTGCTATTCTCATTTGATTTTCACCTAGTGTTTCAAACTGTTGTATCATCTGTGCATCTCTTGCAACAGATCCAGCAAATATTGCTGCTAATTTATATTGTAAAGTTAACTTAAAATACTCTGGAAAGTTTATTTCGTCTTGTCTAAATATATAATCTGCTATTAATATGTTAGTAGAACCGTATGAATTACAAAAAATCTTATCACCGTATCTACCATATTGAATTGGATTATCATTTACTGTAACTGTATTTAAAACTAATAGTTCAGGACTTGATGGTAGCTGATAAGCAAATTCATATCTTCCTGTAGGTGCATCAGCTAATAAAGAAAGTTGTTTTTGTTCTGTGGCAAACTTCCATCTATGTCTAGATAAACAAGACTTCAGTATGTTTTCATACATGTTAGAAGCAACTAATGCTTCTGTTGAACCATCATCAAATGAAGAAATCGGAGAAGCTCCGATCATTATGATTGCTCTTGCACATATATCTACTTTTGTATCTGCCATTATAAAAGGGGGGTATTTAACCCCCCCATATGATTATGATAATAATGCAGTTGTTACTGTAGAGGATGAAGCAGCTGATACTATTAAAATATCTACTACACCATTTGATCCACCACTGTTTACAATAATTACATCACCAGCATTTAAGTCGCCTGTTGCTGATAAAAAGTAATCTGCATCATCAATAGTTCCTATGGCATCTCCATCAGAGTAGTACCACATAGAATTACTATCTCCCATTTGAGAGATCTTCTTAATAGGATTTGAAGTTGCGTATGCCATGATTAACTCTCCCTACATTTCTGTACTCTACATCCATCAGTATCAATAAGTACTGCACCCATTGACATGTAAGATGTAGTTAGGTGTGATACCTTTTCAGGAATGTAGTTTACTTCAGTTCTTACATCTGAACCTACGCCTAATCCCATTGATGATTTATGCCATGCTAATGTGTGTCTATCATTAGAACCATCTTTTGATAAACCACTAAATGTCATCCACATAAATGAAATCCATCTCTTAGCTGTTAATCCACCTTTAAATGGAAGATCAGCTTCACCGATATATTCAGCTCTTGAGAATTGATCTATAGATAAAAGATCTGACCATTGGCTTCCACCAACAACCCAATATCTTTGTCCATCATCTGGAACATCATTTTCTTGAAATGTTTCAAACATCTTCTTAGCTTTGATTAAAGACATACCAGCGGCAGAATCAGAGTTTGCGTTGTGAGCTACTGCTGTAGCACCAGCATCAAAAGTATCTGTTACGATACTGTCTGTTTTTCTACCAAGAGCATATGCTGCATTTTGAGCAACAATGTTTCTTTCATCAATGTTTACTTTTAGTTCGTCTAGTTTGTCCACATAGTCTGCTGCGTAAAAGTCGTTTAGTGTTGCAGTTACATTAGAGTGTACAGAGTTCATAGCGACAACTTCGGCATGTCTTGCTTTTGTTGAAGCAGAACCCTTTGCTACTTTTTGAAACTGAACAGTACTACCTTTTACGTTGCTAACATTACGGACCATATTCTTGAGCTTACTGCCCATTCTTTGATAAGCCATATGCACTTCTGCTTCGAACTGCTTTATAAAGGCTTGGTCTATAGTTGCACTCATAATAAGTTTCCTTTCGAGTATTGTTAGTTAATAATCAAGTTGTCGTTATAAACTTTGATATGTTATCCTACTGGGCATATTCCAGTCTATTTCGGCTTGTTAGTTGAGATATATTATATTTTTGTCATCTTTACAAGACCAGAAGCAATAAAAACATTGACATCTCCAAATGTAAAAGAACCATCTGATTCTTCTATGTAAGATGAAAAAGTCTTTATATGCTTTTGATCTTTAGAATAAAGATATGCTTCTGTTGTAATAACAGCTGGTTTGACTGAATCCATGTCATTTTTAGACATCCATTCACTATGACCAGTAGGATCTTCCCATTTAAAAATGTACTTCTTAAAAGGAAAATCTTTATTTTTAGCCATATTTCTTTTCATATAGTCTGGTTACTTTATCGTAATATGCTTGATCTCTTCTTGCTGGATCAAAATATCTTGGATCATTCATCATAGATCTAAGATCACCTTCTTCTAATTCTGCATCAACTACTGTATTAGCATTAGGTAATGGCTTACTTTTAGTAATATTCATTATCTCTTCAATAGCTTTAACTCCTTCTGCTGTTGTAGCTAATTTACTCATAGCATCATATGCTTCATTAGATAAATACTTCTTAGACCACAGCTCTGCTGCTTCTAATCTAGATTTAGCATTATCGCCGAGTACTTCCATTTCAGATTCTATGTTAGGTAGCCCAGCTATTTCATTATTAACAAAAGCATTAACACCTCTGTTAAATACTTCTTG